>ENA-UOYA01000629-UOYA01000629.1-activated-sludge-metagenome-genome-assembly--contig:-NODE-629-length-43244-cov-7.085925_pt1 | contig 43244 bp, 45 predicted proteins | sample MGYA00238163_ERZ764804 | MGnify/ENA primary metagenome ERZ764804 (study PRJEB28919, sample SAMN05720223) | activated sludge metagenome | isolation source: Anaerobic digester | place: Hong Kong...
CAGGTGCTCGATCGTGTAACGCGGGCGGAGCGTGTCGATATGATCTTCAACGCCGTTCTCGGTGATGATGACCGGTAATTTGTACCCATGTGCCCATTTCAACCCGTCCCACATCCCGGCCGGGATATTGGCGATGAAACCGGTGGGGCTCAGGTCAGCATCTCTAGGGAAGAAACGCCTGCCGAAAAGCGAAGCGCCATATTTGAGGTTGAATTCCACCAGGTCGCGGGTGTAGTAATTTAATCCGATAAAATCCTGTGTGCCGGCAGCTTCGGGAATGTTGACCTTCTTGAGCATCAGGTTGAGCTTGCCGGAGGAAAGACAATTATTAAAGGCCTGATTGAAGATTTGATCCTGAATCTTCAAGGGCAGCCTGTCGAGCAGGAACCATGACCTGGCGGGTACAAAGCTGCGGTAATTGGTGGCAACTCCCGCCTGGGCCTGCGGCTGCAATTCGTGAATGACCCTGTAACCGGCGGCATGTCCGCGAAGTAAATTGACTGCAACCTTTGCGGCACACGACAGGTCATTCTTGCCTGGAGGAAATTCACCGGAAACCCATCCGCTGAAGATGTAGACATTCGGCTCGTTGATCGTCACCCACAGGTTCACATAATCCTTGAGGCGGGTAACCACCCGGCGTACATAGCGGGCAAACAGTGCCGGGGTTTCTTCATTTTCCCAGCCGCCGCGCTCAACCAGCCACAGCGGATCGGTGAAGTGATGCAGAGTGACCATGGGGGTCATGTTATTGCGGTACAGCCAGCGGACCATTTCCAGGTACTGGTCCAATGCTTCGTCATTCCAGCGGTCAGGTGCAGGCTGGATGCGGCTCCACTCGATGGAGAAACGGTGTGCATTCTGTCCGGTATCCCTGGCGCGTTCAAAATCCTCTTTCCAACGCCCTCCCCACCAGTCGCAGGCCAGGCCCGATTTTTGATTTTCAATGATTCTTCCCGGTTCGGCTTCCCATTTTGCCCAGTTATTATTGGTGTTGTTCCCTTCCACCTGGTGTGAAGCAGTGGCCGTTCCCCAAAGAAATCCACGCGGAAATTGAAAGATAGCATCTGGCATACTGGTTGACTCCGATTGCAGCTATTTTTTATAGATCAATTATAGTGTACATAAAAAATCCCGGCTGACTGCCGGGACTTTGGAAAAGTTGAAGTTTCACATGCCTGCCATATAGGCAATACTCAGGGTGCCGGGTCCGACGTGAGATCCAATTACTGGACTGACATAACTGAGGATACCCTCAACGGCATTGAATTGGGCCACTGTTCTATCAAGCAGGGCTTGAGCTTTCTTTTCAGCCAGGGCATGGAATACCGAGATGCGCACGGGGGTCTTACCCTCAGTATCACGTGCGACCAGGTTGATCATGGCTTCAACGGCTTTACCCATCGTAATGGCGCTTTTAACCGCTTCGATCTTCCCTTCTCGAATTTCCAATACTGGCTTGATATTCAAGGCAGTTCCCAAGAAGCGTTTACCGCCGCCTATTCTGCCTCCTGCGTGGAGATATTTTAGCGAGTCCACCACGAAGTACACCCCAATGTGGTTGTAGGCTTCGAGAGCAACCTGCTTACATTCTTCTAGCGATGCGCCGTCTTTGGCTGCGCGAGCTGCGGCAAGCACCTGGAAGCTGAGTGCCATTGAAACCAGCCGGGTGTCGATGACTTCGATCGGGGCATCTTTGAACATTTCTTTGGCTTTGAAAGCTGAGAAAACCGTTCCAGAGATGCCCGAACTGATCGGAAGAGTGAGGATGGAATCCCCTCTGTCGAGCACTTTTTGGAAGACTGTTGAAAAATCCTGGATCGTTGCCTGGCTGGTTGTGGGTAAAGTATTGCTGGTGGAAAGGCGCGTGTAAAACTCATCTGGTTTAATATCGATTCCATCACGGTAAGATTTACCATCCCAGTTCAAGGTTAACGGTACAACTTCAACACCCAGATCATCGACATAAGACTGCGGAAGATAAGCGGTGGAATCCGTAACGATGACTACTTTACTCATATACTTCTCCTGGATGGGATTAAGCCACTACCAATATTCTAACTATGTGAGTATAACGAATCTTAATTTTCTGCGCATGGGAAAAAGGTCACATTTTTTATAAGGAATAATTGTCTCACTCAGGATCAATGTAGTATTGGTTCGCCATCTATTGCCTGATGGCGGCGGAATGGGTAAACTAAATGAGAACACGAGAGGAAATAACGTTAATGAATCAAATAAGAACTGTATGGGCTGTACTGGCTGTAGGCATCGTAATGGCGAGTTTCCTGGCGGGTTGTTCCAACCGAGATCCCCTGCTGGGAAAATGGCAGGAGCCTGTGTCAGGTGTGACATTGGAGATTAAAGAAGACGGCAATCTTGTGATTGCAATGAACGGCGTTTCAGTGGCGATGACTTACGAATTGCAGGATCCAAACACGATGATCTTTCGATCTGAAGGTGACGATTCGATTCCCGAACAAAAAATGATTTACCGGATCGAAGAGGATCAATTGATCATTACCGTGGATGGGATTGAAACTGTTTTCAAAAAAATCGATTAGTCCGCATCCTTGACCGGTGAAACGAGCGGGAGGGTATTAAGGAGCAAACAAAAGTGCATACATAACCTCGAGTTTGGGAACTTAATGGGGGATTGAACCGTCTAGGTTAAGACGAACAAGGAGATGTCTTATGCTGAAGAAAAGATTATTCAAACCTCTGGTAGCCGTAATGGTTCTGGCATTGACCATGACTGGCTGCGGCTTGCTGCCAGTTACTGGTGGAGTTTCCACCCCCGACCCGGCACAGATCTCAACCCTGGTGGCAGGTACTGTGGCTGCCCAATCTACACAATCTGTAATTGAGACGATGATTGCTGATCTCACGCAGATCGCATTACCTACCAATACAGCCCAACCAACCAGCACTCCAACCGCGACGTTCACCCCGGTTCCGCCGACAGCCACACCCGTTCCACCGACTGCAACGGCCACGCCCATTCCGTGCAACGCAGCTTCATTTATTAAAGACGTAACCATCTCCGATTGGGCAACGGTCTACGCTGGAGATGCATTTGTCAAGACATGGCAGGTAAAAAACGTAGGTTCGTGCTCCTGGACAAAGGATTATAAGATCTTCTTCTTTGGGGGTAACCAGTTGAGTGCGGGTGCCGTGATTGCTTTTTCCAAGGTGGTCAATCCTGGAGAGACCGTCAACCTGTCTGTTTCGATGACGGCACCCTCGGATACCGGCAGTTACAGCGGAAGCTGGATGTTGAAGGCTGCCAATGGAGCAGTCTTTGGTGTGGGAAGCACCTATAACGTCCCTTTGACTGTTAATATAAAGGTAGCAAAAATCCCCGAAGCCAAAGATCCAAATACTGTCTACGACTTTGTCAAAAATATGTGCAAGGCATCCTGGCGGACGAACGCAGGTCCGATCAACTGTCCGAGCGCAGGTATCGATACCAAGAACGGTTCAATCACCCGTTCGTATACCCCACTGCTGGATGACGGATATGTTGATGACGAAGGCGCGTTGTACACTGTTCCCGCAATCGGCGGCGATGGGATGATCGAAGGTAAATTCCCAAAGATGACCATCAATGCAGGAGATTATTTTGTGGCAGCTCTTTCATGCCGCGGCAAAGCACCTAAATGTTCCGTGACGTATGAATTGCTCTACACCGAAACAAGCGGCGGAACGACCACGTCATTGGGAACATGGGACCGTAATGAGGGAGACGGCTTGCTCCACGTCAATATTGACCTTTCTTCGCTGGCGGGTCAGGAAGTCGTTTTCAAACTGAAGGTGACCAGCAAGCGTGATTCAACCGATGATATCGCGCTGTGGATGGCTGCTCGCCTGACCAATCCATAATCGTATAAAGAGACACTTCTGCATGCCGCTTAAGTGTCTCTTTATTTTGACAAAAAATATCGCTATACTATAAAAACAACGGACAGTGGTTTGTGTAGTGATATGGGGAGGTATGATGAAAATGAAATTTTACAAGATTTTCCCAAAGATGGTAGTACCTGTCATCCTGGCGGTCTTACTGGTGGCTCTCGTGATCGGTCCGGGCAACGCAAGCGGCGTTCCTATGATTTCGATTACCACGGTGGTCACTGACACAAGTGTCACGATCTATGGTTATAACTTCCCGGCTGACCAAACGTTCACCGTGCGGATGGGACCTTACGGTACATACGCGCTGGGTGGGACTGTGGTCGGTACCAAGGAGCCTTCCTCCGGCACCAGCTTCACGGCTACATACAATATTCCTTCCAGTTTGGCAGGCGCGAACCGCATAGCCATACGCATGGACAGTCCCCAGGGATACTATTCATTCAACTGGTTCTATAACAATACTACGACACCTGCACCAACAGGAACGGCAGTTCCGCCAATTATCCCGGGTTACTCCGGTTATCCGACCATGAGTATCTCGTCAGTGGTAAAGAATGTGTCGGTCACGGTGGTCGCCTACAACCTTCCGCCTAGTCAGACCTTCACAGTGAGGATGGGTGATTATGGAACTTATGAACTGGGGGGCAGCGTGGTTGACACTTTTGATTCTGGAGCTGGCGGTACTTTGACCAAAACATTCACCATCCCTGCTGCGTTAGCCGATTATACGCGCATCGCCATCCGCATGGACTGCCCGGCGGGATATTATGCTTACAACTGGTTCTGGAACAACGCCAGCAGTCCGGTTGTACCCGGGTATGTGGGGATTCCCACGTTTACCATTCAATCCGTGGTCAAGGATTCGAGCGTCACGATTTACACAACCAATTTCCCAGCCGATCAGACCTTTACTGTGCGCATGGGTGCGTACGGTACGCTGGCACTTGGCGGCATCGTGGTGGATACGATTGACTCGGGAAGCGGCGGTTCATTCAGCAAGACGTTCACCATCCCGGCTGCCCTGGCTGGAAGCACAAAGATTGCCATCCGGCTTGATTCTGATGGCGGATATTTCTACGCCTATAACTGGTTCTGGAACAATACGACCAATTAATCATCGCTGGTGTGAAATCAGAGGCAACCCGCTGCGCAGCGGGTTGCCTGTTTTTACCGGGGGTAGTTACGTTGAATGAGGCTCCCCGCATTGAACGAATCGATATGGGGATAAATCATTTCAGCAGACGCTCCTTGCGATGGTACAATCCATCCATGCAAAATCCAAAGAACCCGGTGACCGAAAGAGTGAATCCGCGCATGTTCCGTTCGGAACGGCTGCAGCGCTGCAGGTTGAGCGAATGCAAAGGTGATTGCTGTATCTTCGGTGTTTGGGTGGACCGGCGCGAAGTGGATGATATCATGAAGAACGCAGCGGTCATCCTGCCATTTATGCCTGAAGATTGCCGCACCCACGGGGAGTGGTTTGCCGGTGTAGAAGACGATGATCCTCACAGCCCAACCGGCAAGGTAATCCATACCGCCGTAGAAAATCGGCTCGAACATTCCGGCGGGACCGCCTGTGTGTTTTGGCTGCCCGACGGGAAATGTGTGCTGCAGGTGGCTGCCGATGCCAACGGTCTGCATCCCTGGCGCTTTAAACCTTTCTATTGCATTCTTCACCCTTTAGATCTTGATGAACAGGGCAGGATCACGCTCGACGAAGCTGAGGAGATGGTTAATGTTTTGGGGAGCTGCGTCATCCCGGCAGAGCGCTCCATTCCGTTGATTGAGACTTTTGAACAGGAATTCCGCTACCTGCTTGGTGAAAAAGGGTTTGCTGCATTGAAGGAAATTGTTGATCAACAAGAAGAGCAATCGTCTGGTTCCAGGGAATAAGGTTACAACAATCCTGTCTGAAGGGTTTATTTGGTCACTCATCGGCAGATGATTATCGAGTAAAATAGTCTGAATTAGTCTGAAACTCAACAGGAAAGATTATTGTGCTTAAGAAAAGAATCATCGTTTACAGTCTTATCATTCTAATACTGGCGCTTGCCTTATTTGCGCCTTCAGAAGTTCTGGCAGATTTGTCGTATCAGGAAACGACAGCCAATCAAGCTTTATGCCTGCCCGGTTTAGATGAAAGTGAAATCCCTGGCTGTCTCAATGCCGGTCCGTCGGCCAGGCTGCAGGAACTGGCGGAGCAAGGGATCAAATTCCCCGCTGAGCCAATCTACGCGACATATGTTCCCTACGAACTCTCGGTCATTCCTTTTTCATTTGCGCTTGCGGATTCCGGGGTGATCCCTGTTTACGCTACGCTGGATGACGTAGCCAACGATCATTCAACTGGTTCCATACCTGCAGGCCGTATCAAGTATTTCTCCCTTTTGGATAAAGTGGACACCGACAAGGGCCGTTTCTATCAGATTGCTACCACTGAATGGGTAAGCGCTGATTATATTGCCAAGGTTGGTGTACCGAATTTCCAGGGATATCTGTTCAAGCAAAATCCGCAAATCACATTCGGCTGGTTCATCACGGAAGCCACCACGCGCACGGCTCCAGGTTATGCCGCACCAGAAACTGGAAAGTATTATTTCCGCCTGGACAAAATTCGCGTTTACGAGACTGAAGTGGTCGATGACGTGGAATGGGACAGGATCGGGCCCGATGAATGGGTCGAACACCGGTTTGTTGCGTTGGTGATTCCACGCTACGAAAAACCCGAAGGTGTCACTTCTGACCGCTGGATCGAAGTGAACCTGTATGAGCAGGTCATGACAGTTTACGACAAGGGCAACCTTGTTTTTGCCACCCTGATCTCTTCAGGCACTCCGCCTTTTTACACTCAGCCCGGAGTATTCCAGATATACAAGAAGATAGAAAACGAGTACATGACCGGTGTGTTTGAGGCTGACCGCTCTGACTATTACTACCTCGAAGACGTCCCGTTCATTATGTATTACGACAAGGAACGCGCCTTGCACGGTGCGTACTGGCAAACACTGCTTGGTTATCAACGATCACACGGCTGTGTCAACCTTTCTATTGCTGATTCCCACTGGTTGTTTGACTGGTCACAGGAAGGCGACTATGTCTACGTGTGGGATCCGTCAGGGAAAACCCCGACTGATCCATCCTTCTATGGTGCCGGCGGTTTCTAGCTGCAATTGTATTTATTTATAAAAAAATATATTCCAGAGGAGGACATTCTTACATTTTCTTTGTACCGGATTTTTTTTATCGCTGCATCCAATCATTACACCATTAAGGATAGAAAAATGAAAAATAGCATCTTCAAACCGCTGCTTCTATTAGCACTGTTCATCCTCATCGTTGGCACGGCGTGCAATCTGACAGGAGGCAACACCGAGGAAACCAAAGAGCCGGCCGTTATCGTAGTAACCGCCACACCCAAGACGCAAGTGAGTAGTCCTGTTGCAACCAACACCCCCGCTGTTCCAGCGACTGAGGAACCAACTTACAGCAATGCCCCCCCTGATTATTTTGTGGAAGAATTCGATAACGGAGTCGATAATTACAGTTATTTCATCATGCACGGTGATGAAGATAAAGCTGATGTTTACGTTGAGGATGGAGAGTTGAAATTCAACCTCAACGACTACGATATTTATTATTACGTCACGTACGACCCATATACTTATGGTGATGTCAGGTTGGACGTGGAAGTGGAAAACCTCGGAGTGAACACGAACTCTGTTTCGCTGGTTTGCCGTTATAGTGAAGACTTGGGATGGTATGAGTTCAATGTTTCCAGCGGCGGTATCTATGAAATCTATTACTTTGACCGGATCATCGTAAAGGGATATTCGCTGATTGCCAGCGGCGGTTCGACGAACGTGAACATGGGACGCGACACCAATACCTATACGGCAATTTGTGAAGGTGATACGCTTTCTCTGTATATCAATGGCGAACTTGCGAAATCCATCGAGCACAAGGATCTGGACCGCGGCCAGGTTGGCATCGGCATCAACTCGTACGACGGCTATCCTGTGATCATGAACATCCCCTGGATGGAAATTAGCGAACCGTAATCTATTGTTCCAGACATTTTTATTCAACATACACCTCGTACTCTCTGCACGAGGTGTTTTTTTGCCCAGGTTCTCCATCGCCGTTTGCCGGGTTGACAAAGGCGCTGTTTTTTCTGTTAGAATTCCATCAATGAATAAAAAGATCAGGTTGGCTTTAATCATTGGGCTGCCGTTGATCGGAGCCGCAGCGGGGTTCCTGCTGATGGAACGTACCGTACAGGTCAGCGTCAATGGCACCGAGACTGAAATTCATACACGTGCGCTTACGGTCGGAGGTGCGCTGCGTTCAGCCGGTTACGAATTGCAGCCGGGAGACAGCGTCACACCGCCGGAGGACACGTGGCTTTCACAAACGCGGTTTATCGAATTCAACAGCACCTCGCTCATCAACATATGGGTCGATCCGCAAGGTGAAATCATCACCCTCGATACCCCCGCACTCACTCCCGAGGACATCCTTGCGGCTGCCGGAATTGAAGCATCGCCGGATGATGTAGTGCTGGTAAACGGACAGCCCGCTGCGCTTGACGAGGTCCTCGAACGGCGCACCGGGATGACGATCCAGTACCGTCCTGCGGTCAAAATCCAGCTCACGCAGGACGACGAGACGAAAAGCCTTTTCTCCGCCGCGCCCACGCTCGGCCTGGCATTGTGGCAGCAGAGGATCCATGTGGGCGGGGGAGACCGGCTCACCGCTGCATTTGCACAGCCGCTGCAGGAAGCGCTGGATGTGGCATTGATCCGGGCCCATCCCATAGAAATTAAAGCGGATGGAGTGACACTTAGCTCGATCAGCGCTGCAGCCACAGTTGGAGAAGCGGTGAAGGCCGCCGGTATCTCCCTGCAAGACCTCGATTATACAAAACCCGCGGAAAACGATCCCCTTCCGGAAGACGGCAAGATCCAGGTCGTGCGTGTCGTTGAGAAGATCATCCAGGAGCAATCCGCCATCCCTTACGAGACCGAGAGAATCGCTGACGATTCAATGGAAATCAACCAGGAAGAAGTGGTCGAGACCGGTCAGGAAGGCATCAAGGTTTCGCGCATCAGGGTGCGCTACGAGGACGGCGAGGAAGTTTCACGCACCAACCTGGAAGACGTTGTTCTCGTTGACCCCATTAACCGGATTGTTCACTACGGTTCACAGATCGTCACCAAGACACTTCAAACTCCCGACGGCGTCATCAATTATTACATGGCAGTCAACGTGATTGCCACTTCGTACTCTCCCTGCCGTTCAGGTGTTGAGGGCAGATGTTATACCGGTACCGCGTACGGGATCCCGGTGCAGAAGGGTGTGGTGGGCATGCACCGCGCCTGGTACAACATTTTCAAAGGCACACAGATTTACGTCCCGGGTTACGGGGTGGCGACGGTTGCCGATATTGGGTATTATCCCTACAATGACTACTGGGTAGACCTGGGGTATACGGACGCCGATTATGAACCCTGGTACTCGGTCAGCACCACCATTTACTTCCTCTCTCCTCCTCCCGCCGGATTTACAGGAGTGCTGCCATAGAACCCGCTGCGCTGGACGTCCGTTCACTGCTCCACCGCCATCAGCTTGATCCCCGCAAGGGGCTGGGGCAGAATTTCCTGGTTGATCATCACTCGCTGAAAAGGATCGTGGCGTGTGCCGAGTTAAGTGGTCAGGACCACGTGCTGGAAATTGGCGCAGGTCTCGGCAGCCTGACCCGCCTGCTGGCAGCCAGCGCAGGTCACGTGACTGCTGTCGAAATCGACCGCAAGCTGATTCCCATATTGCATGAAGTCATGGCTTCTTACACCAACGTCAATATCATCGAGGGAGATATCCTGGAGCTGACTCCCCGGTCGCTGGTGGAACAGGACGGCTACATTGTGGTGGCGAACATTCCGTACTACATTACCTCCGCCATCATCCGTCACCTGCTCGAAAACCCTCCCCAGCCTTCGCGGCTGGTGCTGACGATGCAGCGTGAAGTGGCTGAGCGCATTTGCGCCGAGCCTGGTGACCTTTCGCTGCTGGCATTGAGCGTGCAGGTCTATGGAAAGCCTGTCATTGCGGCATCCATTCCCGCGTCATCTTTTTATCCTGCGCCAAAGGTGGATTCAGCAACCCTGCGCGTGGATCTGTATGACAAACCCTTTCTCAACCCTCCACAGCGTGACCTGTTCTTTAGAGTGATCAAGGCCGCATTTTCCCAAAAGCGCAAGATGCTGCGCAACACGCTGGCTTCCGGATTGAACATGCCTTCCGAGCAGGCCGTTGCCTTACTGGAAGCCGCTGGGATCGATCCGTCGCGGCGTGCGCAGACTGTTGACCTGGTGGAATGGCGTACGCTGGTGGGAGAATTAGAAAACTCCCACACTCTGGCATGATAAGCTATTAATTTTTATCCATTGGGATTAGTGTTTGAGCGTTTTCACCCCGCGGTGGCGCGAGAGCAATCCCCACACGCGCAGTGCAGCTTCAACCTGTATGGAAAGATTCATCTTGCTCTTGCCTAATTTCCGTTCAGCAAAATAGATCGGAACTTCTTTTATCTTGAACCCCAGCTTCGACGCGATGTAAGCCATTTCCACCTGGAAGACATAGCCGTTGGAGCGCACATCATCGAGCGGAATCGCTTCGAGCGTTTCCCGCCGCCACAGCCGGTAACCGCCGGTGAGATCTTTAACTTTCATACCCAGGATCATACGGGCATAAAAATTACCGAATCCTGAAAGGGCTTTGCGCCAGAACGGCCAATTCACATCCAGGCTGCCGCCTTGAACATACCGGGAGCCGAAAACGACGTCGTATCCATCCACAGCGGATAGAAATTCGACGATCTTTTCCGGTTCGTGAGAGAAATCAGCATCCATCTGCACAATATAATCCACACCGGTCTTGATCAATTGTTTAAATCCAGCGATGTAAGCCGTGCCCAAACCCAGCTTTCCCTGCCGGTGCATCACGGTGATCTGCCCCGGGTATTGTCTGGTTAAATCATCTGCCAGTACACCAGTTCCATCGGGGCTGTTATCGTCAATGATTAAAATCGAAAGGTCCTTTACAGGCAAATCCTGCAGGCGTTTCACCATTAAGGGCAGGTTTTCTTTTTCATTGTAAGTGGGGATGATTACGGTAATACTCAATTTATCTCCAAAATATGACACAATTTGATAATTTATTTGCTAATCCAGTTTGATCTCGAACAAACAGGTTTCCGCGCCGCCAGCCATACACTGCAATTCGCGCGTTGTATAGTCCAGCCCGCCTGAAAAAGTCTTGGCTGCTTCTGACAGCAGTCCTTCAAAAAAGGCACACACCGGTTCCGAACTACTGCGGTCCGTACAGTTAGGGCAAACCTGTATTGTGAACAGATAAGTATCGGGTACGTCAGCCGCTGCCACGATGGAACGCTGGTCGCTGACGGAGTTGAGAAAATTCGAAAGCCGGTTCAAACGGATCAGTACGCTGTGCGCACCCAGAGGGCCCGTACCCGGCTGTGGCTCAGTGATGGAGCCCTTGTCAAAGATGGTCAACCCGTGGGTGAAAGTGATCCTTCCGGCACGCATCGCCAGGCCGCGAGCTCCGCGCGAACCGAAGATCGATTGCAGCGTTTCGAACAAGGCAGCGAAATCAGAAAAATCGAACTGCTTGTTCATATCGTCTGGTGGAAGTTCTTCTGCTAGGTGTGTGAGGTTGGAATGGCTGTAGATTGTGGTCATCCCCCCCGGACCAATGACTTCCTGCAAGGCCTGCAGGGTAATGCGTACAAAATGATTAGGGAAGAACAGACCGCTTTTCATTTTCAGCCTTTGTACGAATCTCGCCCAAAATGCGTTCAAGGTCGTCAGCGGTACGGCGCAGTTCGTGGAAAAGTACGCCGAGTTTAGCTTCGGGCTTCACCAGGGTGGAAAGGACCGCTTCATTGCCAATTGCGAGAAGCACCACATAACCGTTGCAGCCCTTGGTATAAAGTTGTTCAAGCGCGCCGCGTCCCATTTCCTTGTTGATTTGTTCACCAAGTGAAAGCATCGCGGCTGACATGGCTGAGATGCGGTCTTCGCTTAAGGAATCCGGAAGTGCAGAGGCCATGATCAAACCATCCAGGCTGACCACGGCTGAGGCTTCGATGTCAGGCGAGCTCTGCTGTGCCTCTTTCATGCGATCGATTAATGGTTGAGAATAACTTTTAGCCACGAATTCACCTCACCGCTGAAGTTCAGGGGAACTCACTTACTCTATCACAGGCAGAAATCAGTGTCAAGAAAAGTCAGTTTGCGATAAGCTTTCAGCCCCTGCCGCGCTTGATCACACCCAATTGCGCGATAATGATTGCTGCAAGAATGATGCCGCATCCCAGAATCTGTACCCAGTTCATACGTTCCTGCAGGAACAGCACTCCCGCGATCGCAGCAAAAACCGCTTCAAGACTTAGTATCAGGGCAGCATCCGATGCAGGAGCTTTACGCTGACCGATTCCCTGGAAGGTAAAGCCAAGCGCCACCGAGAACAGCCCGGCATAGATCACTTCCATCCAGGCGGAGCTCAGCGCGGTAAACGTCACCGGTTCCACGAATCCGCTCATGATCATGTGCAGCAGTCCGCAGACAATATACTGGCCGGTTGAAAAAGCAATAACATCCATCTTTTGCACGGCTTTGCCAACCACGATGACGTGCAGCGCCCATGCGAAGGAGCCAGCCAGTACAAGAAGGTCTCCACCTGAAGGGTCAAGGCGTGTGCCACCGGTGCTGAGCAAATAGGTGCCTAACAGTGCCGCTGCGGCAGCAATCCAGGTTAACGCTGGCGAGTGCTGCTTCCAAAAGATGCTGAGAATGATCGGAACAAGCACCACGTAAACACCGGTGATGAATCCTGCTGAGCCGGCAGTGGTCGTTTCCAACCCGGCCTGCTGAAGCGCGCTGCCGGTAAAAAGGATACTCCCTGAGAGAAGCATCCAGCCGATGTTTTTTTTGAGGTTCCCGAAGCGTTTTACTACAAACGGCAGCAGCGCTGCACTGGCGAGTAGAAAACGCACTCCGTTGAAGCCAAAAAATCCCAGGTGAACGGAAGCAGATCTCTGTGCAACAAAACCAAAGCCCCAAATGGCAGCTGCCTGGAGGAGGAAGAGATCGGAAATGAACCGTTCCTTTAGTACGGGAGTGCGAGCGGTATCGTCCATAAACCTGATGAGTATACCGGAAATATTAAAAAATAAACACCCGGCTCACTGAAGAACCGGGTGTATTGATCTACTGTTGATTAGTGTCCATGTTTGAATTGGCGGCTGGCATTATGCATGCGCCATTCCTCAATCGACTTCTTTAAATCCATGCTATATTTCAACCGCATCCAACCGCTGGCAAATTGATCCTGCGGGATTTCCAACAGCTTGTTGTGCAGGTCATTCAACAGTTCTTCATCCAGCTCATTTTCTTCCAGGGCGGCCTGCCATTTTTGTTTATCCTCAGCCGTGAAGGGGACTGAAGCAATAAATTTTAAGATCTTCTGCTTGTCAACGAATTTGGTGTCTGCCATCTGTGCCTCCTTTTATGCATCAGCTTCAAAACACATTTTTATTGTATCGTAACCATGCGGGTTTTCAAGTACTGGTTGCTGCAACTTTTATCAGCCACCCGCGTATATATGATTGAATCGACACAAGGAGAAAACAATGGAAGGACAAACCAAAAGATTATACCGTTCACGTACCGAGCGTAAGATTGCTGGAGTTTGCGGAGGATTAGGCGAATACTTCGGAGTCGACCCTACGCTGATCAGGCTGTTGTTTGTACTGGGCTTGATCTTTGTAGGCGGAACCCTTCTGGCATACATCATTCTGATGATCGTTATTCCAGAAGAGACTCTTTAAGTGCAATTCCCGGCCGGCGGGTGAAGACCCTGAGCCGGTGATTGTGTCTGGCTGCTGCCATAATATATCTGGCAGCAGCCGTTATTTTATTCGTATCTCAATGCTTCGACAGGTTCCAGGTTGGCTGCCCGGTTGGCCGGGTAAAGACCGAAGAACAAACCAACTGCGGTCGAAAAAATGGTGGCGAGAAGAATGGCATCCAGGCCAACCACGGGATTCAAAGCAGTTCCGCTGGCGGCGGCAATCTTGCCCACAACGAACGAAATCAACCAACCGAGACCGATGCCGATCACACCTCCAAAGAGGCTGAGCAGCGACGATTCGGTCAAGAATTGCAGCATGATGTCTTTCTTGCGTGCGCCAAGTGCCTTGCGCAAACCGATTTCACGTGTGCGTTCGGTCACAGAAACCAGCATGATATTCATGATACCGATACCTCCCACCAGCAGTGAAATTCCGGCAATCCCGCCTAAGAAGATAGTCATCACGTTGGTGATGGTTTTCGCCGTTTCCACAAAATCCTGTTGAGAGAGAATGGTAAAGTCATCCTGGCCGACCCTGGTGCGGTGGCGGGTGCGCAGGATTTGGGAAATTTCTTCGCTTGCCTGTGAGAGGGCATCAGCAGAAATGGATTGGACGAAGATCAAATCAATGCGGTCATTGCTGCGGCGGGTCAGGCGTGCCTGAGAGGTCGTAATGGGTACAATCACCACGTCATCCTGGGAGACGAATGCAGATCCTCCTTTGGATTCGAGCACGCCGATCACCTTGAAGGGCTGCCCTTCGATGCGTACCGTTTCACCCACCAATCCATCCGTACGGTCGAATAATTCTTTGGCTACATCCGGTCCCAGCAGCACCACCGAGGCCTTCCCTAAAACCTGGTCTTCAGTGATGAATGAGCCTTCTGTTACGTGATAATTTCTTACGGCTTCATAACTGGTCGTGACTCCGTACACATATGTGGCGGTGCTTTCCGAGCCGGCAGAGACGGTAACATCTCCATTGACTACGGGGGCAACGCCCTCCACTGACGGTGCCTGGAACTGGTCAAGCAGCGCGTTGGCATCATCCATGGTCAGCGGTTCGATATTGGTTAATTCCTGAGTGGTGTTTCCACTCATCACGAAGAGCAGGTTGCTGCCGATGCCGCTGATCGATCCGGTGATCGTATTCTGTGCGCCGTTGCCGACTGCCAGCATGGCAATGACTGCACCAACACCGATGACAATGCCCAGGATGGTCAGGACCGAGCGCAGTTTGTTCGAGCTCAAACTTTCCAATGCTTCGACAATTGCCTGTCCGAGGTTCATTTGCTTTCCTCCTCGACCAGTCCGTCTTTGAGGCGGATGATGCGCTGGGTTTGAGCAGCGATGGCTGGATCGTGAGTAACGATGATCAGGGTTGTTCCGTGTTCTTTGTTGAGCGACAGCAGCAGATCCATGATCTCTTTGCCGGACTTTGAGTCAAGGTTGCCTGTTGGTTCATCTGCCATGAGGATTGCAGGGTGGTTCACCAGTGCGCGGGCGATGGCCACTCTTTGCTGCTGTCCGCCGGATAACTCCGTGGGTTTGTGATTCATACGGTCTGCCAACCCCACTGATTCAAGCGCTTCTGCAGCCCGTTGAATGCGTTCTTTTGATATTCCTGCGTAGCGCATGGGCAGTTCCACATTGGCCAGGGCAGATGAACGCGAAAGCAGGTTGAAACTCTGGAAGACGAATCCCACTTTCCGGTTGCGGATTCCTGCCAGTTGGTCATCATCCAGTTCAGAAACTTCTTCTCCATCCAGAATGTACCTGCCGCTGGTGGGACGGTCGAGGCAGCCGAGGAGATTCATCAATGTGGATTTTCCGGATCCGGAAGGTCCCATGATTGCCACAACTTCACCTTTGTTGATGGTGATCGTTACTCCGGCGAGGGCATGCACTTCCACTTCGCCTATCTTATAAGTCTTTTTCAGGTCATTGGTTTGAATGACCGGAATGGTTGAATTTTCCATTAGCGCCCGAATCCTCCCTGGGCAGCCAGATCAAGGATGTTAGTGGACGGGTTGAGAATGACCACGTCTCCGGCTTTTACATCGCCTGAAACGATTTCGCTCACGGTATCGGAGGAGGCTCCAATGACTACCTTAACCTTCGTGGCAACATTGTTTTTCAGAATATAGATAACCTGTTGATTGTCGATGACTCGAACCGCCCGGTTGGGAACGGTAAGTACGTCTTCAACCTGGCTGACGATGACATTCACAGCAGCTGTCATGCCCGGAAGCACCTGTTCGTCGGGATTCAATACCTCGATGGTAACCTTGAAATTGACCATACCTGTACTGATTGTGCCCACCTTTGCCACTTCAATCACACGTCCCTGGTATTCAGCAGCGTTGATGGCATCAAATGTGAGCTGCACGTCCTGACCAACCTTGATGCGGTTGATATCCACCTCGGGTACGTCAACATCCACCAGGAGTTTGGAAAGGTCGTCGATGCGGCAGCTTACCGTACCGGCTGTAACCTGGTCGCCGACCATGGATGAAACCTCCGTCACCGTACCGGCAAACGGGGCGGTGATCTTTGCCATATCAATGGTCGCCTTGATCGCTGCAACGCGAGCTTCGGCGGCAGCGATATCATCTGGATCTGCTCCGTCCTTCAGCCGTTCCCATTCGCGCTGGGCGTCTTCATACTGTGCGAGCGCAACGGCGATTTTGCCGTCAGAAATAGCAACTTCCTTTTGATCGGGTATCTGGGTGTAGTAATTGAGGTTCTTTTTTGCTTCTTCAAGGTTCATTTTTGCGTTTGCCAAAGAGCTCAGGGCAGCTGCTTTGAGCGGATCATCATCATCTCGTTCATCGACCCGGTCGTACACTTCTTCAGCATCTTTGACCTTGTCTTCTGCAAGAGTCACCGCTGCACTGGCGGCATCGATTTTGTTCTGATCGGTGGTGCGCATGGTATCGGAAGGGGTGCTGTTCCAACGTGCTCTATCATAGGCATCCTTGGCATTGGCCAGGTTTAACTGTGCCTGGGCCTTGCCCAGATTGGAATTAAGCAGCGTATCGAGCGACTTTTCAGCTTCCACCAGATCGGCTTTTGCCAGGATGATCGATTGCGGCAGCGATGATTCGAGCAAAGAAGCCAGCACTTCGTTGCTGGCAACCTGATCACCGACTTCAACGTTGATCTCTGCAACCCTGCCGCTGGTTTGCCAGCTCAGTACGACACTTTGATTGGCGCGTACCGTGCCTGTGGCTCCAACAATGGCTGTCAGATCGCCCACCTCGAGCTTTTGGGTTTGCAGGCTTTCGGTTGCTTTTTTCTGAGCAGAGGCGCTGCTGATCACACTGTAAAGAATCACTGCGATGACAACGATCCCTGCACCTATAAACCAGTAAAGCTTTTTAGAATTCTTTTTTTTCATAATTCCCTTCCGAAGTGAATATATTTTCAAGCCCCGTTTCTTCAACGGGAATGGTTACCGCAGGGTATAATTCCGGCATGATTCGCCGGCAGTTACCCCGCCAATTACTCCTGATATTAATCCTGTCCATACTCCTGACGACGTCCGTAATTCCTTTGGATAATCCAACCGAACAAGCGCGTCGTTTCACCCGCCGGTATGAATTTGACTATATCACCTGGACAGTTGATGCAATAGAGCAAAAGACAGGGCAGTGGCGGCTCAACAGCTCTCAGCGCTTGACGGAGAACGTACAGAGCCAGGCTGTACTTCGTTACTTCGAACTTATCGGGCAGCTTGAGCGCGTCCAATCCCAGATTGAGGTAGTTTTTGCCGATCCCGGGGTGGAAGATCCCGATACTGCCGCAGCTGAATTACTGAAGCAGCAAGACGATCTGCAGCAAGCTCTGACGACACTGGCACCGTTGACGGAGTCCATCCTGCAGGAGCAAGTCTCGCAGGTGCTCGTGGATTACGGCATCGGATTCCTGAGCCAGTCCATCCCGCCGGTCCTGTTCCACTCAACACCACTGCCTAAAGCACTCATTGTATCTCCGCGCGACACAATCAAGCAGGAAGTGAACATTTCACTGCTGTCAGATCTCAGTCTTGAAGAAATCGTTGAGCTCGAGGATCAGGTGGCAGCATCCATGGATTCCTCCGTTCTTGTAGTGGACGTGGGTGGGATCGGAGTTTATCCCACGATGGTACAGCGCACCTCTGATTTGCGGTGGACAGTGGATACGATTGCACATGAATGGACCCACAACTATCTCACCCTGCATCCTTTAGGCCTCAATTACGAAACCACCCCGGAACTGCGAACCATGAATGAAACCACGGCCTCCATCGTCGGCACGGAGATCAGCAATGCCGTGCTTGCGCGTTATTACCCTGAGTTATCAGCCCGCAGCGGATCTGTCAGAAAAACAGCCAATTATGCACCTGCACAGGATAGCTTCAATTTTCAGCGCGAGATGCATCTTACGCGGATAATGGTGGATCAAATGCTTGCTGAAGGAAAGATCGAAGAAGCGGAACAATATATGGAACAGCGCCGCATCATTTTTGTCCAGCACGGTTATATGATCCGCAAGCTTAACCAGGCCTATTTTGCTTTTCACGGGGCGTATGCAGATGTTCCTGAAGGTGCTGCGGGAGAAGATCCTGTAGGACCGGCCGTGCGCGCTTTTCGTTCGCAATCAGAGTCGCTTGGAGAATTTCTCAAGCAAATTGCACGGATGAACTCCTTTACCCAACTTCAAGATGCGGTTGATTAAGAGCGCAGAGTTGGAATCCAGTACTGACCGATAGAATTATTAAGGTTCTGAACTGCCCAGGTCACTGCCCAGGTCAGGTAAATCCCTTTCGATATCATCCGGAGACTGGCCTTTTTCGAGGCGTTCTACAACCTCGTCGAATTCTCCGGGCAGGTCAGTGGCACCGACCTCATTCTTCATTTCTCGCATCATGCGGCCGAGAGCTCTTGGGTCGCTGTCTAGTGCAGATAGGTTGCTGTCATCAGCCATCGAAGCGAGACGCCCGCGGTCTCCGCGGGTGATGCGCACCTTGCGGATGATGCGTTCGACCCGTCCGGACTTGCATTCCGGGCAAAGGGTTGCATGGCGGTCGTATTCAGAGTAAGACAGCGTGACCGCAAAAATATGATGACAATCGAGGCAGCGAAAATCGTAAACCGGCATTTTCTCCTCTATGGTATAGTTACAATACATTATAATCTTGGGTTATAAGAACTATATTAAACCATGCGGCAGTGTGAGGACAGTATATGAACCTGGATTCTCTATCATTTGATTTGCTGCAGCCGAGACCTATCCTGGTTGTCATTTCCGGAACATCCGGCGTGGGTAAGGATGCTGTGATCAAATGTTTGAAAAGCCGCAATCTTGCCCTCCACTTTGTCATAACCGCAACCAGCCGTCCTCCGCGCGCAGACGAGGTCCACGGCAGGGATTATTTCTTCTATCCTCCGGCTGAGTTCGAGGAACGCATCAAAAACGGTGAGTTCATCGAACATGCCATGGTTTACGATGAACATAAAGGAATTCCGCGTTCGCAGGTTGAAGAGGCGCTGAAGAGCGGAAAAGACGTTGTTGCCAAAGTGGATATCCAGGGAGCAGCGACTCTGCGCAGACTCTACCCGCAGGCCGTTGTGATCTTCCTCGTTCCGCGAACCGTTGAAGAATGGCTGAACCGATTGAAACGCAGAAACACTGAAACTGAAGAAAAACTGAAAACCCGCATCGAAACCGCCAAATTCGAGGTTTCGCAGATCGAAATCTTTGATTACATTGTGGTCAACGCGGAAGGTGAGATCGACAAAGCCGCCGACGATATCATTGACATCATCAACGCAGAGCACCACCGGGTGGAACATAGAAGGCCGCTGGAATGACAGAACCGACGCAATATTCCACTGAACCACCCCGGCAGGAAACAGTAAAAATTCCCGTAAGACTGCCCGCAGCAAAGCCCATCGCTACATACGTGCTGATCGGAATCACGATCTTGATCTACGGGGTGCAGATGCTTTCCCAATCACTCTCTGGCAACGGTTATGACTGGCCTTTCCTCCTCGGCGGGAAGATCAATCAGTTTATCCTGAGAGGCGAGTTGTGGCGCTTGATCACCCCTGTCTTCCTGCATGGAAGCGTGCTGCATATTGCCTTCAATATGTATGCACTGTACTCGCTTGGCACATCGCTCGAACGCTACTACGGGCACTGGAAGTTCCTGCTGCTCTACTTTGTCAGCGGTTTTGCCGGGAACACCCTGTCATTTTTACTTACCGAAGGTGCGTCCATCGGTGCATCGACCGCCGTGTTTGGTCTCGTGGCAGCCGAAGGTGTGTTCATTTACAAAAACCGCGAGCTCTACGGCCCCCGGGCGCGTACCATGTTGATGAACCTAGGGATGATCATTGTGGTCAACCTGCTCATTGGACTTCAGCCCAACATCGACAATTGGGGGCACCTGGGCGGTCTCTTTGGCGGGGCAGTTTTTGCCTGGATCGGCGGTCCGCTGCTTAAGTTGCAGACAACGATCAGGGGCTATGAACTCGCCGATGTGCGCACGAAGAATGAAGTCCTGTGGGCATTCTTATTGTCAGCCGGATTGTTCGTGGCCGTGGTGATCGGAAGATTCCTGGCAACCGGGTGATCAGCATACGAGTCCCAGCTAATATTTTTCTTCATTGATTTACTTTGACCGGCCTGACTTACGAACAGGCCTGATTTGGCTAACCGTAGGTGATTCGTAGTTGATATTCGTCTCATGATTCACTATATTATTAATATGCAGTCCATATGGATACTTTTCTGACTGGAGGTTGAAAATGGCAACTGTTTCATCGATCCTTGAAAAAAAAGGGCATAATATCTATTGGGTTCCTCCCCAAACTCCAATCCTTGACGCTCTCAAGTTGATGGACGAAAAGAAGATTGGGGCAGTGCTTGTGATGGAGAAAGGGGTAGTATTGGGTATCTTTTCTGAACGCGATTATGCCCGGCGCGGTATTCTCAAGGGCAATTCAGAATCCACCGCCGTGAAGAATGTGATGACCGACAAGGTGTATTACGTGGAGCCGGAACAATCGGTAGAAACCTGCATGGCACAGATGTCGGATAAACATATCCGCCACCTGCCGGTTGTGAAGAATGGAACGGTGATTGGCGTTGTCTCTATCGGCGACGTGGTCACCTCAATGCTTATGGACAAAGAGACCCTGATCAAGGGATTGGAAAATTTCATTCTTGGAGATGAAATTAAACTCTAGTACGTCAAGAGACCAGAACAAACATAATCCTTGTGGTTTGGAATCCATGGATTCCAAACCACATGTTTTAATCGACCTCTTACCACCTGACACCTAATGCTATAATCATTGCTAGACCTTCGTTACAAGTGTTCACAACAAATCCGATCATTACAGAGGTTGCCATGACTTATGCCATTATCCTTATTGCGATATTACTATTCATTGCGGCTTTCATTCTCGTGCGTACCGTGTTGTTTGCCCGCCCATCCAGCCAAAACAATCCTCCATTTGAATCCAATATACCGGTGATCGACTTTGATCCGCAAGTCCCTGCCCGGCACCTCTCAACTGTAGTACGGATCGAGACAATATCTCATGAAGATCCGGCGAAGAACATAGCCGCCAATTTTCTTGAGATGCATGCACAATTGGAAGAAATGTACCCGCTGGTGCACCGAACGCTGACCAGGGAATTGATTGACACTTACAGTCTGCTCTACACCTGGAAGGGAAAAGATCCCGAGCTTGAGCCGGTTGCCTTCATGGCTCACCAAGACGTTGTTCCCGCAGACAGTCACACCCTTGACCAGTGGACTTACCCTCCGTTCTCAGGCACAATCGCAGATGGGTATATCTGGGGGCGCGGGACGCAGGATATCAAATGCCAGATGATTGCCGTTCTGGAAGCAGTTGAATATCTCCTCAAGAACAAGTATCAACCCGAACGTACGGTCATCCTGGCTTTCGGTCATGACGAAGAAGTGCTAGGTACCGGGGCCGTCAAGATTGTGAAGCACTTGCAGGAAAAGGGAATCCACCTTCAGGCGGTGCTAGACGAAGGCGGCTGCGTGTATGACGGAATCATTCCGGGTATCAAGGGATATGCCGCAACCATTGGTGTTGCCGAGAAAGGATATCTTTCATTAAGATTGAAGGTTGAGGCAAAGGGCGGACATTCCTCCACTCCGACTCGTGAAACCGCCATCGGCATCCTCTGCCGGGCCATCGATCGACTGCAATCACATCCCTTCCCGTATAAGGTCAAGGCAGTGCTGCCCATGTTCAAGGGACTGAGCCCGGCTGCTTCGCCGGTGATGCAAATGGCGTTTGCCAACCTGTGGCTCTTCAACGGCATTGTCCAACGTCAGCTCGCTGCTGATCCTGAAACGGCGGCGTCCATTCATACAACCATTGCCCCAACCATCATTCACGGCGGTGTCAAGGACAACGTGCTTCCCGGGCTTGCTGAAGCGGTGGTCAATTTTCGAATTCTGCCCGGAGAGAACATTGCCGGCGTATGCGAACGGGTGCGCGCGGTCATCAACGACGAGCGAGTAACCTTTGAACCTGTTCCCGGAACCTCCCGCGAACCCTCGCCTGTCTCGGACACGAATTGTACAGTTTACAGTCACCTGGCTGCATTGAACGAAGAATACTTTTCCGGTGCGGTATCGGCTCCTTATGTCATGCTGGGGGGTACTGATTCGTACCACTTCAACGAAATCTCGTCTCAGGTTTACCGCTACTCTCCTTGTGTAATGAACAAAGCTGACCTGGATGGAGTGCACGGCATCAATGAAAGACTATCTGTTGACGCATTGGCCATCATGGTGAAGTATTTCTATAGCCTGATCCAGCGTTGGGGAACGAAGGAAAATTAATGCCGGTATAAAAAAGTGAAGGGCGGCCGTGAGGCCGCCCTTTTAGAATTCCACGGTTGCCCTGAGAACGAACCGGTCTATGGCACCAAATTTGTACTTATAATCCTCGTTGCCGCGCATGAAATCGAACTCTTCCCGGCCATGTTCATTGGCCCACTTGAGCATATGACCCAGCAGCACCCAGCCGGGTGAATAAGCCATGTATTGGCGGTTGATTCCAGAATTGTAGACCCAGATGCGGTTGAGAAAATCGAAACTAACATATCCTGCCGCCTTCTGTCCCCCAACGAGTAAAAATGCGAGCTGCAGGCAGCCATTGGCGAAAGCACAGCGCATGGTTGACTTCATCTGGTCGCGCATTAACGGAGACAAGAATTCTTCCTTTTCCGGGTCCTGTTCCATCAGGTCCAGGAAGTCGTCCATATCGTCTTCCAGCTTCCTGGCTTCTTCGGTGATGTACAGCTCAATCGAGGTCTCACCCTCGGTGGCCCGCCGCATCTTGCGCCGGATTTCATGCCGCTGCTTCTTGTCCAGTTGAGTCAAGTAGGCTTCCCAATCCCCGGGCAGGGGAATATATGGTGAATGCTGCAGGCGTTTGCTCTCGAATTTGAGATCCATCTCATCGGCAACTGATTCAAAAGCTGCCAGGCTGGGAGAACTATCGCATACATTATAGAGATCGATTTTTTGAATGCCTTCGACATCCACCAGATTTTGTTTCACAAAGTGGACCAGACTGGTGATAAATGGCAGCAGGTCATCTGGCCGGCATATCACATCAAGGTAGTCGCTGATTTCAATGCTGCCCAACAGCAGCAGCCGTAATTCGTCTTCATGCGTGGTAATGAAGAAAGGTGCAATACCGACCAGGCGCGAGCCTTCGCGGGCAGTGATGATTGCCAGCCGTGAACCATCCGGCCACTCTCCTCCGCCGCGGGTCGACCACCAGTCGATCAAGTATTCAAATCGCAAAAAAGGAACGTGGGTGACACTTTCTTTTAATAACTCGTTCCATTCACGTTCAAGTTCGATCGGAAAATCAGAATGAAGGTGTAGTTCCATATAATTGATTATACCTGTTCTAGAATGTACATCACTCAACGGGCCTCAAAGCAGCGGCATTTTTCCGCAGCCACTGGCGCAGGATCTTGTAATTGGGAGTGTATTGCGCTACCACGTTCCAAAATGCCGGGGAATGATTGGGTTGGCGGATGTGCGCCAGTTCATGTATCACCACGTATTCGAGAACTGCGGGCGGGGCCATCACCAGACGCCAGTTAAACGAGAGCGCTCCCTTGCTGGAACAACTCCCCCAACGTGTGCGCTGATCGCGAATGGAGATGGATTTTACCGTCAGGTGCATGCGCGCTGCCTGCTGTTTAACCATCTCTTCGATCTCTTTTCTTGCCTGTTGTTTGAGCCAGGGCTCCACCAGGCTGCGCGGTGACCTGGCGCTGCCGGCCGGGACACGTGCCAGCAGTTTTTCTCTTCCCTCTGAAATGTGTATGCGCGATGCCCGCTCTTTCTCTTCGATGATTTCGATTTTGTACGGCTTGCCGCGCAGCAGCACCACATCTGATGGAAGTCCGCTGCCGGAGGCCGCTTTTTTTGAAACACGTTTCAGTTGTTCCAAGACCCAGCCAGCGTTCTGCTGGATCATACGCTCCGCTTCCACTACTTTTAGTCCAAATGGCAGTGTGACCGTCACCCCGCTGGCGGAAACGGTAATGCGCATGCGGCGCGCCCGTTTGGACTGCACGATACGGTAGCAAATTTTTTGTCCTTCAAGGGTCGTTACGGCGTTGATCGGTTCGTTCATGGGTGGTTTTCCAGCATGCGTTAAATATACCAGCAGGCAGACAATTACGCAAAAAAGGTTGACATCTTTTCAACCTCCTTCTAAACTTTATCAATATCCGGTAAATTATTACAAAGGAGTCATCATGGAACAGAAAGCAGGAGCACAGATAAGCACCAAGGTATTCATTCAGTCAGTCTTGATCCTGCTGCTGCTGATGATCTGCGCCGGTATATTGACCCGCGTATTGCCAGCTGGAAGTTATGACCGGTTAATTGAAAACGGCCGCACGGTGATCGCCGAATATCACACGTTTTCCCGTCCCGATTATCCCATCTGGCGCTGGTTCACCGCCCCGGTCGAGGTGTTGTGGGGCGAAGACAACCTGATCCTCATCACCATCATTGTATTCATTCTGCTTGTCAGCGGTGCCTTTGCCGTGCTGCAGAAGAGCGGCATCCTCAACGCCGGGTTGAACAAGATCGTACAAAAATTCGGTTCGCGCAAATATGTATTGCTGGCTGTACTCTCGTTGTTTTTCATGATCCTGGGCGGGTTCTTTGGATTGTTAGAGGAATTGATTCCCCTGGTTCCATTGATCATTGCCCTTTCGTATTCTCTCGGCTGGGATGCCCTGGTTGGACTGGGGATGAGTGTATTGGCGTGCAACATTGGATTTTCGGCTGCGATTACCAATCCTTTCACCATCGGCGTAGCGCAGAAACTGGCCGGACTTCCGCTGTTTTCTGGTGCACTGCTGCGGTTGCCTGTCTTTATTGTTTTTTACGGCATACTGATCCTCTTCCTCCTGGGATATGCGCGCCGGATTGACCGTAATCCTAAATCTTCCATTATTTATGAAGAGGGTGCGGTTGGCCGAAAACCGATGACTCCATTCCAGGTTGATGCCGGTACCTACAATCCCAAAATCGGCAAGGCCGCGTTATGGTTTGCCGGGTTCATCTTGCTCATCATCATCATCCTGGTTAGCAGTCCTTTCCTGTCTGAGAGTTCTTCCCTCTCCTTCCTTTCAGACTATGCTCTCCCTATCGTAGGTGTTCTGTTTTTCGCTGGTGGATTGGTGGCAGGTTTCATTTCCGGTACGCCGGGCAGGGTGATCGGTGGTGCACTCAAGGAGGGATTGCTAGGAATGGCTCCAGGTATTCCAATGATTCTGATGGCTGCCAGCCCCAAGCATATCGTGACCAACGGAAAGGTCATCGACACGATTTTACACAGCGCATCAAATACTCTGGCAGATACATCACCCTTTGCGGCGGTGATGATCATTTTTGCGCTGGCGCTGGTGGTGGAATTCTTCGTGGCGTCGGCGGGTGCGAAGGCCGTGCTGATGATGCCCATCCTCCTGCCTCTGGCTGACCTGGTAGGAGTGACGCGCCAGTTGACGGTTACCGCCTACTGTTTCGGCGACGGCTTCACCAACCTGGCTTATCCTACAAATGCGATTCTCCTGATCAGCCTAGGTCTGGCGTCGGTCAGTTATACAAAGTGGATGAAATTTACTGCTAAATTATGGCTGGCGATCTTCCCCCTGGTGGCCCTTTTCCTGTGGTTGGGAACCCTGATCGGGTTCGGACCCTTCTAGCGTTCGACCTGAAATTCTTTTACCTCGTACAAGTTATTCAGAATCTTGCCCTGGCCCGCAGTTGATGGTGACTTCGTTGCTGATTTGATGATACCGGTCTCCGTACCAGGCATTCAGATATACGGTATATTGACCTGCCTGAAAATAGCGGTACTTGAATTCTCCCTCTGCGTTTCGCTCCAGGACACTGGTGCCGGTGTTGTCCTCGATGACCCAGGTGAGTGACGATACGGGCGTGCTGCCCGTGACCTCGCTGCGTTCGACCCCGCAACCGTCTTTTTCGACAGTAAGAATCACCCTGGCGTCCATCTCTGCGCTCTCCGTTTCACGGATTTCAGAATTTCTGATTAAAAGCAAGCTTCCGGCAATGGCTGCAAAACCGCACAAAGTAACCATTATTCCGGCTGCAAAACCAATCGCCAGGAATATCCATTTCTTGCTGTTTGCTTGTGGTGTGGTGTTCTGTATCATTTAATCCTTGTTGAATGACTCATCTTGGCCATCGATCGTAAACTGATTAAGTGAATTATACAGAACGCGCAAAGAGGGGCAACATCAATTTAGTAAGTGATGACACCTTGACTTTGCAGATAATGGATTTACAATATAGAAAAAATGTTCTGGTATTTAATTAAGGTCTTGTGTTCATTTCTTTACACCTTTGATGGAGTCAACCATGACCCGTCTGCTCTACCTGCCGGATGACGCAACAGTTGTCCAGCTTGAAGTTGATCTGACACCTGCTGAACTTGTGACGGCTGTCAACGCGGGTATGCGCCCGCTGCCGGTACTGCGTGCAGGCCCGCCGGGAAAGTTGATGGCCTGCCAATTGAATGCCACTGTGATCATTGCTCCGCAGCGAAACGTCAACCGCGTGAGAAAACGCTCCGCAGACTCCAGCCTGACGCGCAGGCAGAAACAGGTGCTTGAGCTCTCTGCGCGTGGATTTACCACCCTCGAAATTGCAGCCATGCTGGATATCTCGCGCCGGGCAGTGAATTATCACCTCAACCAGGCGCGCAGCCGTTTGCGCGGCGACCTTCCGGAAAAATCATTCCCGTCCCGGGATGCTGACCCTTAACTTTGCCTGTTCTTGCGCCAGACCTGGTACAAACCCAGTTTTTCCCCTGCTCCGTCAGATTCGTATTCCTGGATGATCGTGAACCCGCAGGATTCTGCAAGTTCCTGCAGCTCTGTGCGCGAAAAAAGATGTACATAACGCAGTCCGAACCCCTTTGTACCGCCGGTAGCTTCGTGGCGCCAGTCGAGCAGCGTGTCACCTTCATCGACATCTTCATCGCGCAGGCCAATTTTGTTCCAGGGCTGAACGCGTGCCATCAGCTTCGGGCTGTGCTGGAATTGCCATTCTGAATGAATGAACAATCCGCCGGGTTTGATCAAGGCTGCAGCCTGCTTCAACAAGTTAATCCTCATGTCTGCCCCGGGGATGTGGTGCAGGACGGCAAAGGCCAGCACACCGTCGAAAGCAGTCGTTCCACAGCTCTCCATCCAATCCTTGTTCATCAAATCAAGTTGTCGAAAGCTAATGGTCAATCCCTGCCGCGGTGGATTGGCTGCCAGCAGGCATTGCGCCTCGTGCAGCAGCGGCTGACTGAAATCAATGCCGGTGTAAGAACCAGTCAGTCCATGTTTGATCCAGGCCTGCGACAATGTTCCGCTGCCGCAGCCGATATCCAGCCAGTCCCCGTTTGTGATCCATTCGTCCAGTGCGCGCGCCACCCCCGGTTGAATGCGGCGGCGCGTCTCGGCAAAGGCTTCACCGAATCTCTGGTAAAATTCTTTGTTGGTTGTCCGTAATATTTGAAGTGTTTCTTCGCGCATACCCCTAATTATACCGATGAAGAGAGACGATTTTATCGAGAACTGGCGAAAAGAACGCCAATATACACCCGAGCAGCTGGAACGGGCGAAGACCGTTCTCGATGAGGTGCGTTCCGGCATTCGCCTGGACCGCGCGCTGCGTTCGAACCCGATGCCCGACGGCAAATTGATCGCCAAGCATGTACTGGTTGCGGCTTACCGGGAACTTGTGGCAGACGGCGAGTGGGAGGAAGACCCCAACTTCCTGGCGCGTATCCGCATGAAACCTGTGCGCACGCTTTCCGGTGTCACCACCGTCACCGTGCTGACCAAGGCTTATCCCTGCCCGGGGCGCTGTATTTTCTGCCCCAGTGAAGTTTACATGCCCAAAAGCTATCTGGCGGATGAGCCGGGTGCTGCCCGGGCATTCCAGAACCGCTTTGATCCTTTCGACCAGGTCAACTCGCGCATCCGGGAATATGAAGCTGTCGGGCATCCCAACGACAAAATCGAACTGCTCGTATTGGGCGGTACGTGGAGCAGCTACCGGCGCGATTACCAGGAATGGTTCATCCGCCGCTGCTTCCATGCCATGAACGAGGATGCCGTTCCAGAAGGTCAGCAACCAGCTGCGATTGAAGAACCGGACGAACGTTCGTCCGGCGGCGGGGTCGATCTGACTGAATTGAAGAAAGCCCACCGGATCAATGAAACTGCCAATCACCGCAACGTCGGCCTGGTGATCGAAACCCGGCCGGACGAGATCACGGCTGATGAACTGGTCTGGCTGCGGCGCCTGGGTGTGACCAAGGTGCAGATGGGAGCCCAGAGTCTCGATGACCGGGTTTTGGAGTTGAACCTGCGCGGTCATACGGCTGCGGATACCCTTCGCGCCACCACGCTGCTGCGTGCTGCGGGGTTTAAGATCGTGCTGCATTGGATGCCGAATCTGCTCGGCGCCACTCCCGAATCGGATCGGGAAGACTTCGCCCGCCTGTGGGATGACGGATATGCGCCGGACGAGATCAAGATCTACCCCACGCAGCTGCTCGAGACAGCGGAACTCTACAAATACTGGCAGCGGGGGGAATACCAGCCATATACAACAGAGCAGCTGGTCAACCTGATTGCGGATATCAAGCCTCTAATTCCCGAATACTGCCGCGTCAACCGCATCATTCGCGATATCCCCTCCATTCATGTTGTCGAAGGCAACAAGCGTACCAGTCTGCGCCAGGACGTACAGATCGAGATGCACCAACGCGGCACAGCCTGCCGCTGCATCCGCTGCCGCGAGGTCAAGGGACAGGTGGTGAATCCCGATACGCTGGAATTCCGCGACCTGGTCTACCATCCATCCTGCGCTGAAGAGCATTTCCTGTCATACAACACGCCCGAAAACCGGTTGGCCGGCTACCTGCGCCTCTCGTTCCCCGCAGAGGGCGCACCGCAACTTAGCATCCCCGATTTGCAGGATGCCGCTCTCATCCGCGAGGTACACGTCTACGGCCAGTCGCTGCCCGTGGGCAGCGAGCACAGCGGCGCCGCCCAGCATATTGGCCTTGGCACGCGCCTGCTGGACAACGCTGCTGCAGTGGCGCGCTCCATAGGGAAACGCCGCATGGCGGTGATTGCCGCTGTGGGCACGCGCGAGTATTACGAGAAGCGCGGGTTCAAACGCTATGAACTCTACATGGTGAGAGACCTCTAGCGTTTGTAAACCCCCTTTATTTCCCGGAGGTTAGGATTGTTGATTCCAGGATTCTTCTGCTGCTGACAGCGGTGGAGATTGCTTCGGCCTGCATTGAACGCAGGTCATGTTTGACAAATCCTCGACTCCACCGGGTAATCCGGGGACTTTGGGGGCATTTCCTGAATCCGAATTATGAATTAAGGTAAAATGAGGCATGGGGATTTTCTGTTCCTATCACATTCAAAGGAGTTTGTCATGTCTGCTTGGAAAATCTTGCTAACGGATGGCCTTGAGGAAAACGGCAAGGCGATCCTGCGTGCTTCGGCTGAAGTTACGGATCAGCCGGGGATCACTGCGGAAGATTTGTTGAAGGTGGTTGGTGAATACGATGCTTTGATTGTCCGCGGCCGCACGAAGGTGACCCCGGAAGTATTTGCTGCAGGGAAAAAGTTGAAAGTTGTCGGCCGTGCTGGTGTGGGTGTGGATAACATTAACCTCCCGGCTGCCAAGGAAAGTAAAGTGACCGTCGTCAACTCACCCCTGGCAACCACTGTAGCTGTGGCAGAATTGGCAATGGGTTTGATGTTAAGCAGCGTGCGCGAAATTGCCCGCGCTGATGCTTCGATGAAAGCCGGCAAGTGGCTGAAAAAGGAATTCGAAGGTGCTGAACTCTGCGGGAAGACCCTGGGCGTGATCGGCTTTGGCCGCATCGGATCGGCAGTGGCTGCCCGGGCAAAGGCATTCGAAATGAAGATCCTTGCCTATGATCCTCTCATTCCTGCCGAAGAGATCAAGAAGCGCGGCGGCGAACCTGCCACGCTTGATGAAGTTTACAAGAATGCGGATTTCATCACCATGCACATGCCGCTGACCGCTGATTCGAAGGGCATGCTGAACGCTGAAGCGTTTGGAAAAATGAAGCAAGGTGTCTACATCGTATGCGCAGCGCGCGGTGGCGTGATCGATGAAGCCGCATTGCTGGACGCGCTCAACTCAGGCAAGGTTGCCGGTGCGGCACTGGACGTATTCTCAGCGGAACCGCCCGGTCTGACCGACCTGGTGGCACACCCGAAGGTTACCAATACGCCGCACATAGGCGCACAAACCGTGGAAGCCCAGGCCAGGGCTGCAAACGACATTGCTGAAGAAGTGCTGAACGCACTGAACGATAAACCCCTGCGCTGGAAAGTTGCCTGATTTTGCAGGTTAAGAGAAAACATTGGAGAGATTAATGGAAAAGAAACTCGAAGAATTTAAACAGATGCTTGCCGAAGTGGTCGATCTCGGCCATGCCAGCGCCGTGGTGGGCTGGGACCAGCAGGTTTACATGCCGCGCGGCGGAGCTGTGGACCGCGGGAATATTCTAGAGACCCTGGCTGCCATTGCACATAAGAAATTCACTTCGGATGAAATGGGCAAGCTGCTGGAAACATTGAAACCCTATGCCGAAACCCTTGATCCGGATTCAGATGATGCCTGCCTGATCAAACGCGTGGCACACGATTATGAAAAAGAGACCCGTGTTCCCTCACGCTGGGTGGCTGATTTTGCACGCGTTACCACCCTTGCACAGAGCGCATGGGAAGAAGCCAAAACCGAAGACAAATTTGAGGTCTTCCAACCGCATCTCGAAGAGGTTGTGGAATTACGCCGGGAATATGCTGATTTCTTTAAACCTTATGATCATATCTACGATCCGCTGATCGACGATTTCGAACCCGGGATGAAAACCGTGGATGTGCAGCGCATCTTCAACGCTTTGCGCCCACAGCAGGTCGACCTCCTGAAGCAGATCGCAGCAAAACCCGAAATCGATGATTCGTTCCTGCACATTCCTTATTCTGAACAGGGTCAGTGGGATTTCGGCGTGGATGTGATCACCCGCTTTGGGTTCGACTGGAACCGCGGCCGGCAGGATAAATCGATGCATCCCTTTACCACCAGCTTTGGCGTCGACGACGTGCGCATTACCACGCGTTTCGATCCCAAGCGTGCCGCGTCAGCTTTGTTCAGCACAATCCACGAAGGCGGCCATGCACTGTATGAACAGGGGATTTCACCCACTCTGCGCCGCACCCCGCTGTCGGACGGCGCTTCGATGGCTGTGCACGAATCGCAATCTCGTATGTGGGAGAACATGGTCGGACGCTCGAAGGCGTTTTGGAAGTTCTTCTATCCCAGGCTGGCCGAGATCTTCCCCGAGCAGCTGGCCAACATCAGCCTGGAACAGTATTACCGCGGCATCAACAAGGTCGAGCCATCGCTGATCCGTGTGGAAGCGGATGAAGCGACCTACAACCTGCACATCATGCTGCGCATGGAACTGGAAATTGGATTGATGGAAGGCAAGATCAAGGTCAAGGATCTGCCGGAAATCTGGAACAGCAAGATGAAGGAATACCTGGGAATCGTTCCGCCTGACAACCGCGAGGGCGTGCTGCAGGACGTTCACTGGTGCGGCGGCTCGTTCGGATACTTCCCGACATATGCCCTGGGTAACCTGGTTTCAGCTCAGGTCTGGGAGAAACTCAACCAGGACATTCCCAACCTCGAAGACCAGATCAGCCAGGGTAAGTTCGACGAAATGCTCGGCTGGCTGCGCAGCAAGATTCACCGCTTCGGCAAGAAATACGAATCACAGGACCTTGTCAAACGCGTCACCGGTTCTACGATCACCCCGGAACCATATATGCGCTACCTGACCAAGAAGTTCACAGAAATTTATGATCTCTAACAAATTTTACTGAATCAAAAGAGGACGACGAAAAAGCAAGGAATATTCAGCAAAAATGAAGCTGGCGGGGTAATAAACCGCCAGCTTTAGCAATATCATTAGGACTTGAAATCGGCGCCGAACCACAAAATCAGCACCATCAAGGGAGCAGAACGTATGAAGAGCATGACACCAGGGAAAGTAAATCAAATAATCGTGACGATTGTAACGATCATGGTGATCAGCGCGGGATTAACCGCTTGCGCGCAGCCCCCGGCTACCCCAACGGTTGAGGTGATCCCTCCCACAGCCACTATGCCCCCCGCCACGGCCACGCCAACCGAACCGCCCCCGGCCTGGCAGTTCAGTCTCGAAAGGAAGGCGGAAATCATCCGCAATGTGAATTCCTTTCTTAATGCTGAAGGACAATACAGCGAGGAAGAGCTGCGGAATAACGATCACTGGTTCGACCTGCTGCCGAATGAAAAAAAACCTTTACCTCTGGGTGTGACAGAACAATGGCCGAATACAGCGCAGGCAATCCAGATCGATTACCTGTATACCGGGAACGCCTTTCATTTTTTCCTGGGAACTTATGGTACTAACGGACAAAGGATCGTAATCGATTTTTGCCATACACCGGAATATCTGCGATATTCTGTCACTCCGGGAAACCTTGTCATCAGTCCTGGTGAACTCACGGTATACCATGATTACGAGAACAACGCCGAATTCTGGGGGTTCCTGGAAGAGAGAATCGGCAGTCCCATGGGTTTCTCGCTGGAATTCAAAAAACACAACGAATTATCAGATGAAGATATTCAACTTCTCAAAGATTACGGAAGAGATCCCGAAGAATATCTGTATATAACAGATTTTATTAATAAGCAGGAACAACTTGAATATCAAAGGGATATCTGGTTTTTGATAAACAAGAGCAACTTTGACATAAGATTCCAAATGGGCACCGACATCTACCAGACTGACAACGTGATGAGCGTGATCTATTTCGATGCGGGTAATCTGATGGAGGCAGATGATCTTACGGCGATCGAAAACGAACTCCCGATTGGATATTCATTCTTTCAATTCAGACAATAAACCATTCGAAGATCAAGAACGCTGATCCTGGGAAAAGAGCCTGTAATATTTAATCCTACCGAATGAAGATTTTGACTAAGAAGTAAGTAATTTTCGGTAGAGACTGATGGTTAATTTGAACTGCACCCCCAAAGTTATTCAACACACTAACTTGCGGAGGTGCAGTTCGTTTATTGGACAATCCAATAACAAGTTATTTAGGAAAGCAGGAGATCATGGTCAAATCACGACCCATGCTGAGTGTTATGCCTGTACCACAGCAGCTGCCGTAGTTGGTTCAGTCCTGGCTTTGCCCAGCGCCATGACTTCAGGGAGGAAGAATATTGCGGCACCGACCAGCATTGTAATACCGCCGCCGATCCAGTACCAGACGCGCAGACCAACGTGCTCAGCCACCGGCCCTGAGATAGCCAGCGCAATGGGCATCATCATCATGCACACGCTGCCGGTCAGGCCCATCACCCTGCCCTGCATTTCAGGCGCGATCCTGCTCTGCATGATAGCCTGCAGCGGCCCGTTGGCGATGGGATTCATGAGTCCGACCAATGCCCATCCCACTGCGCCGAGCCAGAAGGCATTTGCGGGTGCCAGGCCAAAAATAAAGACTCCTAACCCAAGACCGATAACCCCGGTAATACTGGTGGTCATTTTATTCTTGAAACCACCCCAGACGCCCAATCCCAGCCCGCCGATCACGATTCCGATGCCCATGACCGATTCGAGGATACTCAATTCCCACACGCCCTTACCGAAATGCTGGGTGACGACCAAAGGTGTAAGGGTCGATGCGGGGGCCAGCATGAAGTTCAAGACAGCGGCCAGCAGTGAAAGGTAGAGCATGCTTTTCCAGTTCACAAGATAGCGGTAGCCTTGCGCAATGTCATGCATCAGCGTCCTGGGGGTCACGATATCCACTGCGTCTGTGCGGACGGGTTGAGGGATGTTGATAAAGAGCAGCGGGGTGATCGCGATGATTGCAGTAACGATATCAACAGCTATCACCTGGTAGAACTGAAGCAGCGACATTAACAGCGCACCCAGGGGAGGGGCAATGATGTTCATTCCTCCGCGCAAGGCCTGATTCAACCCTGCAACGCGCGACAGGTGTTTGTCGGGAACCATTAGTGCCGTGGAGGTCTGCATGGCAGTCCAGTGGAAGATTCCTCCAACGTCGCGCAGGAAAATCACCACGAAGATGTGCCAGATCTGGATCAGGTCAAAGGCAAAGAGCAGTACCAATCCCAGGGTGACAACCGCAACGAAGGCGTCGGCGACGATCATCACCATACGGCGGTTGAAGCGGTCCACGAAAGCCCCGGCGAAGGGCGAAAGAAAGATTTCAGGCAGGATGGCTACGATGGTGGCTGTGGTTAGCATGGTGGCAGACCCCGTTTCCTGCGTGATCCACCACACCAGCGCAAACTGCACCAGCCCGCTGCCCAGCAGGGAGAAGATTTGAGCCACCCAGATGGGTAAGAATTTACGCAGCCATTTTGGTTCGATGTTCGAAGATTGATTTTCCATGATGTCCTTTCAAGCAATAATGTACCTACCCTGGAACCTGGCATTCCGGGTTAAGAGCTGACTCAATGATTTTTGGTGGGGTTACTCTATGTAAACCTCGACGTGTTCGCCGTCTTCGTCGTCGTAAATATCCATGATCTGGCCGGTTTCGCCGGAGGAAAGGGCTTCAGCCAGACGGGCGGCGTCCAGCCCTTCCACCTCAGGGGAAAAGCGCATGCCCATACGCATTCCGGCGTTGACCATTCCCAGGGGCAGCCTGACGTTTACCCGGGTGCGGCCGGTGTCTGTGTCGGTCACGCGCACTCTGAAGAATCGTCCGCTGCTGCGGCCGGGGAAGGGGATGGTGTTTTTATCTTCGGCCTCTTTCTTCTTGCTGGTTGAATCGAGGGCTTTCAAGAGTTCGGCGGCCATTTCGGCAGTGATCTTGCCATCTTGAACCATTTTCAATACTTTTAAGCGTTCCTCACTAGTGGCCATTATTGCGCCTCCAGGGTGCTGGACACTTTTGGTTCGCTGTATTTTTCTCCGCGCAACCTTGCCTGTGCTTCTTCCCAGGACATGATTCCCTGGTCCAGTTTTTCGAGAATTTCACGCCTTTCTTCAGGAGAAAGCTGGATGGGGCCTTCATCCTTGCCGGGCTCGTATCCCAGCGCGCGCACGATATCGTTCAACCGGCTGCGCAGTGTGGGGTATGAAAGATTCATCTCATCTTCCATACGGTTCAATCTGCCTTCACAACGAACAAACGTTAATAAGAATTGCATTTGTTCTGGAGAAAGGTGCCCAAAGGGGGTGTGTTCGGTGGTGAAGTGACCCTCGATGGTCGTGTCACAATTGACACAGTACAGGCGTGTGACTACCATATCGGACTCACATACAGGGCATTTGTTGATGGTTTTATTGATCATTTCTCTATCCTTGACCGATAAATCAAACCGGAAATAGCTCGAGATTCGAGTGGATTACTCTGAATATACATCAAGCACATCCAGATTCTTGAGAATCTAGCATTATGATACCACGATATTTAATAATGTCAATAGGAAAATAAATAAAATTGAAATTATTGGATAAAAATAATTAATAATTTCAATAAAATGCGCATTTTTCAAAGTCTTAGCTTAATTTTCTTTCGCCAAGCAGAAACCAGTTGCCTTTACGGTTGTCGACATCCTCCGGGGCGCGGTCGTAGTAGATCTCAAAAATCTGTTGCGTGTGTACTTTGACCCTGAAGTAAAAACGGCCAACTCCCCAGGAGCCGTCGCGGGCTGCACGGGTGAGATGCGCCGGGCGCATGTTACGAGACATTTTCCCGTGGCGTGAAAAATCGCTCCATTCCTCCAATACTTCGAGGATTTCGAATCGTTCTCCCCGCCAGATAAACCGGTTGGGACAGGCGGGGCTTTTTTCCCTTACCTGCGGCGTGTCATATTTCACCTCAATCAATTCGCTGATGAACCCGGCCGGTTGTGTGCTCATATCGATCTCCTTGTTCAAATAATATCATACCCGTTTTCACGATAGAAAACGGGTATGGATAGACCACTGGTGAATGAATGCGGCTAGGATTCGATCTTTTCAACCTGGCGGGAGCGGCTGATAAAACTTGAATGCTCAGCTGCATACAGGGGGAAGCCCATCATCTCGAAGAAGGCTTTGATCACCCGCGGATCAAAACTTCTGCCGGATTCAGAACGCAGATATTCGACCACCTGCGGTTCCGGAATTTCAGCACGGTAGCTGCGGGCGGAGCGCATGGCATCCCACACATCGATCACACTGAATATGCGTGCCGACATGGGGATGTCTTCACCCTTCAGCCCGCGTGGATAGCCCGTACCATTCCATTTTTCGTGATGGCAGTATGGAATATCCAATGCAGGCTTAAGATACGGGATTGGTTCCAGTAGTTTCAGCGCGTACTGTGGATGATTACGCATGACCGCGGTTTCGTCAGCTGTGAGCGGACCGGGCTTGCAGAGGATATTATCCGGCACGCCCATTTTTCCGATATCATGCAGCAGCACGCCTCTGCGGATATGATCCCACTGGCCTTCGTCAACTTTTAATTTGATGACCAGCTGCATGGTCAACTCGACCACCCGGTGTGAATGACCTTCTGTCTCACGGTTCCTCATTTCCAGCGCCTGCGACCATCCTTCGATGGTGGTATCGTATGCCGCGACCAGCTGATCTGACATCTGTTTTACAACTTTTGAGGCCAGGGAGGTGATGACCGAGATCATTAGAAGGCAGAAGATTGAAAAAACGGGGTAGGGATCGTTCTGGAAATACATAAAATAAACGACGTTAAAACCTGCAGCGCAAAGGAGAGCATATAGAAACGAGCTCCAGGAACGGATGATAAAACTGGCAGCCGCTATGGGAAGTGCAAAGTAGAGCAGCACCTGGTCGGGATTGCGGATTGGATATGCGGTCAAGCACAGATGGAATCCGATGATCAGGAACAAGACACCAGCAGTTTTTACCTTATGCCTGTTATTCAGGTGTGCAGCAAATACGAATACCAGGATTCCAAGCAAAGTGTTGGCAAAGAAGAAGGAATTCGTTCTGGTTGGTGCCTGCACCCACTCGATCAGTCTGAAGACAGCTACGATACCGATCAAAATTACCGCACACCACAAAATATAGTTTAGTGTGGCTTTTTGCCTGTTTTCTGGTGTTACGCTTTCTGCAGACTGCGGTTTAAGGATTGTGTTTGTTACCCAATGATTCATGTAGACACCTCACGTCCTACAGAGATGGCAAAGCCCGATCCCCTCTGGTTAAGGATCTTCAATTTTGGTAAAACTGTGAATTTTACAACGGTATAGATGTTACAAGAAATGTGCCAGAGACTTTTCAATCTCTGGCACAGGGACAGGTAGGGTTACTCTTTCCAGTCGTGAGGTTCGATATGAACGTAAGCCCGGTCGACGTGAGGAAAACTCTCAATTTTTTGGATGACGTTGTCTGAAATCTCGTGCGCCTCGCGCAGTGTTTTCATTCCGTCCACATTTACATGCATGTCCACCATCAACCGCGGACCGACGTAATCGGTCACGATGTGGTGCACGCGGATCACGCCGGGAACCGATTCAGCTGCGCCAATGAATGCTTCCACCTCATCCTTGGTTGCCCCTTTCCCGGTGAGGAAACCCAGGTTTTCCTTGCCGGCCAGGAACGCCTGGCGGAAGATCCAGGCGGCGACGAGGAACCCCGCAATCGGATCAGCCAGCGGGTGAATCAGATTGGAGCCCGCGACGCCCAGAAATGCTGCTACAGATGTGAGTACATCGCTCAGGTTATCTTTGGCTGTGGTGGAAAGAGTCGGGCTCTGCAACTGCTTGCCGATTCGGCTGATGTAATAGAACATGCCAAACTTGACCAGCGCGCTGGCGAGAAGGACGTATGCGGGTAAATCCATTGCCACGGAAGAAATCGTGGGATCCAGGTAGCGGTCGAGAGCGTTGCGCGCTGCTTCGAATCCGGCTAAGGCCATCGATGCCGTCACCACCAGCCCCACAAGCGGTTCAAACCGTGAATGTCCCTGCGGATGCGAAAGATCAGGAGGCTGCATGGCCATCCACAGTCCAATCACCATCAGGATCGAGTACACCACGTCTGATACCGAATTGGCAGCGTCGGCATAAATGGCCGCTGAACCTGAAATCCAGGCGACGACACCTTTGCTCACTGCAAGCAGCAGGTTACCTCCCAGGGTAAGAACCAGCGCTTTCCGGTAAAGACGGTTCTGTTCGGGCTGCGGTTGGTAATCTCGAGTCCACTGCATTGTTGTTCCATTCCTCCAATTAATAAAAACCTCCTGGTACCTCTTCCCAAAAGCAGGAAGAAAAGCACCTTTGAGGTTTTCCAATTCGCATTGTCAGGCTGGTTGCTCCGTCTGACGCGATTATTTTATCATAAATTGATATCTACTTTAAATGGATAACATCTCCCAATTAATTGCATCCGCCGTGACCGTCGCCGCAGGGTACATTTTCAAACTGTAACGTTGTGTGGTGAATGTCGAATTCAGATTCAAGGAGAGCTTTGATCTGTCCCATCACCTGTTCAGGGGGCTGGGTGTTGCCGCTGGAAAGAACGACATGCGCACTCAGGGATATATTCTCGGAACTCAGGTTCCAGACATGCAGATCATGGACGGTATCAACAGCCGGGATGGAACGCATCGCCTTGTTGATCTTTTTTATCGACATTCCTTCGGGCACCCCTTCGACGAGGATGTGCAGCGCCTTGCGGGTGACGCGGTACGCGCTAACCAGGATAATGACGCCAATGATTACGGAGATCAACGGATCGATCCAGGAAGCGGAGGTGATGCGGATCAGGATCGCCGCGATGATCACGCCGATGGAGGAGATCAAATCGCCCAACACGTGCAGGAACGCGCTTTGCACGTTCAGGTTGCGCGTTTTTTCCTGATGAATTTCAAGCTCATTGTGGTGATGATCGTGGCCTCCGAGGATTAACGCCACTGCCACATTGACCGCAAGACCGATGACGGCAATGATCATCATTTCCATGCTGCGAATCTCGACCGGGTTCTGCCAGCGTTTGAATGATTCCACCCAGATACCGATGGCGATCACCAGCAGCGACACACCGTTGACCAGAGCTGCCAGCACCTCGGCACGGTGCCAGCCGTAGCTGTGCTGGTCATCGGGCGGGCGCATGGCTAGACGCAAGGCGAAATAACTGAGCGCCAGGGCGAAAACGTCAGAGAAAACATGGGCCGCGTCCGAGAGCAGTGCCAGCGAGCCGGACCAAATGCCGCCGATGATTTCTGCTGCCAGGATTAACGAGGTCAGGATGATGGAAAGAACAAATTTCTTCTGAATCCCCTGATTGTTGTGTGTAAGCATGGTCATGATGCACAGTCCTGGAAGCTCAGCATTCTATTTTGATATCGGCCACTGAATTGAGAATATGCGTGGGGCGGTAGGGGAAACGTTTTACGTCGTCAACAGTCGAGACACCACTCAAAACCAGGATGGTCTCCAATCCACTCATGACACCCGCCACGATATCGGTATCCATACGGTCGCCCACCATGATGGTGTCTTCCGAGTGTACCCCAAGGTAGCGGATGGCACTGCGCATCATCAGGGCGTTTGGCTTCCCTACGAAGAAGGGGGCACGGCCGGTGGCTTTTTCGATCAGAGCTGCCAGGGCACCGGTGGCGGGCACGACTCCCGATTCCAGCGGTCCGGTTGAATCGGGGTTGGTGGCAATGAACATCGCCCCGGCGTTGATCAGGCGGATGGCCTTGGTGATCACGTCGAAGCTGTAATTGTTCACCTCTCCCAGGACGACGTAATCAGGATTGGTGTCGGTTTGGACGTACCCAACTTCGTGCAGCGCCTGGGTAAGGCCGGTTTCACCAATGACGTAGGCGGTGCCGTTTGGTTTCTGGCTTTGCAGGAATCGCGCAGTGGCGATGGCGGAGGTGAAAATACATTCAGCAGGCACCTTGAGGCCAATGATATTCAAGCGGTGTTCCAGGTCGCGCTGGGTATATAACGGGTTGTTGGTCAGGATGAGGAATTTTGTTCCGCATTCAAGCATGCGTTGAACAAATTTGTCGGCACCCGGAATGATGGTTTTTCCCTTTACGAGCACACCATCCATATCGATGAGATAGTTTTTTGTCATATGCAAATCCTTTGTAGGATTCATTTTAGCATGGATGAAGGATGTTGATGTATCTTAAAAATTAAGGAAATCCAAAATCGAGTATAATCAACCCGGGATACGCCGCAATGAAGAGGACAACCTGTGCCACGCAAGCGCTCGGTTGAAGACTTGTCCGCAGATGAGCTGCGGCAATTATTGATGGAAAAACGCCGCGCGGAGCGGGAAGCACGGATCGACGCTTACCGCAGAACCGGGCGGGTGATCCATGTTAAGAACGAAGAGACAGGCTTTCCGGAACCTTCAGCAAATGTTGAAGGCGAAGAGGAAATCATTACACTGCGTGAGCGGGCTCAATCGCGCCGCAAGAAAGGCATGGACAGATTCCTTTTTGCGGTCGAAATCATTGCCATCCTGGGTTTGCTCTTTATCTTTCTCAACGGGGTCAGCCTGCTGCGCAATCTGAATAAAGAGGTGGCCAGCGCGGTTGAAAAATCCACGGTAACCCCCACGCCGCTGATCACGGCGGTGGTGCTTCCAGGCGGGCACGTCCCCCCGGTTGCCGGTATGGAAAACCAGTTCAATGAAGCAGAGATCCCGGAGCATCTGCGGCCATTGATGCAGAGTTATGCCAACCTGCCCATTCCAACCGCCGGGCCGCAGCAGGCACGCCAGATTCAAATTCCGGCCATTGGTGTGGATGCCACGGTTGTGATGGGAGACGGATGGGAACAACTGAAAAAAGGAGTCGGGCAGCATCTCGATTCTGCCAACCCGGGTGAGCAGGGAAATCTCGTCCTTTCGGCCCATAACGATATTTTTGGCGAGATCTTCCGCGACCTGGATAAGCTTAAAAAAGGTGACGAGATTATCGTCATCACGCAAAACCGCTCGTTTACATACATTGTCACCAACACGGTCGTTGTCGAACCCACGCGGGTCGACCTGATGGAATCGACCGATGAAAACATGATTACATTGATCTCCTGTTATCCATACCTGGTGGATAACAAGCGCATTGTCGTCCAGGGGATTATGCAGTAGAAATTTATTAAGTATCGAAAGATCAGGAGAGTTGTATGGCAAACAAGACCAAGAAGCGTTCAGTCAGTACCACAACCAGTTCAAAAGCAGTTACAGCACCTGCAGTGAAAGCCAGCAATCGTTCCGCTGTGGCAGAATTCAACCCGGATTACACCTATGTCAAACAGGATCTCAAGCGCATCGGCATTCTTGCCGGTTCTTTCTTCGTGATCCTGGTTGTGTTGTCCTTCTTCTTGCGTTAAGGGATTCACCCGGACAAAGCGTCCGGATAATTTTCGATTCGCTTCTATAAGGAGAGTGTCATGACCCATATGTTTGTGCCAGGACCAGTGGACGTTGCGCCGGAAGTGCTGGCAGCCCAAGCAAAGCCCATGCTTCCGCACCGCAGCAAGGATTTCGAAGCCATCTTCCGTTCCACGGAAGAAAGGGCCAAGAAGCTGTTCTATACCGAATCCAGGGTATTCCAGGCAGCTTCATCCGGTTCGGGAATGCAGGAAGCCGGCATCCGCAATTTTGTGCGAAAGGACGTGCTTTCCTGCGTGAACGGTGCTTTTGCCCAGAGGTGGAACGATGTGGCAGTGGCAAACGGCAAGACCGCCGATAAACTCGAAGTTGATTTCGGTGAAGCCATTACTCCAGATATGCTGCGCGACGCACTCAAGAAGAAACACTACGAAGCCGTCACGATCGTGCACAATGAAACCTCGACCGGTGTCGAAAACCCCCTGGCCGACCTGTGCAAGGTAGTCCAGGAAGTCAGCCCCGATACTCTTATCCTGGTGGATGCAGTATCATCACTGGGCGGCGTTAAAATTGAAATGGATAAACTCGGTGTGGATTTCCTGCTCACCAGTGCGCAGAAATGCCTTGCCTTGCCCCCTGGTTTGGCGCTGGCAGCGGCTTCCGACCGTGCAATGAAGAAAGCCGAGTCGGTTGAAAACCGCGGCTGGTACTTCGACCTGCTGTTGATGGAAAAACACCGCATCAAGGATTCCACCCCCATGACCCCGGTGATGCCGCTGATCTTTGCCCTTGATGTACAGCTCGATCGGATTCTCGCTGAAGGCCTGGATGCACGCTTTGCCCGCCACGCGGCAATGGCGAAGAAGGTGCAGGATTGGGGAATCGCACGCGGTATGGAACCCTTGGCGAAACCCGAATACCGCTCCAAGACCGTAGTGACGGTCAAGAATGAACTCAAGTGGGATATCAGCGCGCTCAACAAGTTCCTGCAGACGCGCGGCATGCGCATTGCCAACGGCTACGGCAAGATCAAGGATTTGACCTACCGCGTAGCCACCATGGGCGAAACCTCCATGGCCGATATCGACTTGCTGCTGGCAGCGATGGAAGATTTCACGAAGCAGGCATAAGCAGATTTACGAGTCCAAAGGCTGTCCGTTACGGGCAGCCTTTTTTGTTGCTTAGAAGTGATTTTACTCACGTCAGGAAAGGTGAAGATTCAGCGTTGACCGATGAGAGATGGCGTGATAAAATTCATGCCGTCCAAAAAATGGGCGCGTAGCTCAATGGCAGAGCAGTGGCCTTTTAAGCCATTGGTTGAGAGTT
>ENA-UOYA01000634-UOYA01000634.1-activated-sludge-metagenome-genome-assembly--contig:-NODE-634-length-43094-cov-8.113757_pt1 | contig 43094 bp, 38 predicted proteins | sample MGYA00238163_ERZ764804 | MGnify/ENA primary metagenome ERZ764804 (study PRJEB28919, sample SAMN05720223) | activated sludge metagenome | isolation source: Anaerobic digester | place: Hong Kong...
CGGGCTGCTAGCTTTGCTTTCAGCCCAGGTACTTCCCGTCGGCACTGTGGATGGAACCGTCAAGGATCCGTCCGGTGCCCTTCTGACCGGCATCAAGGTTAGCCTGACGGGCCTGGATACAGGGGTCAGCCGCGATGCCACCACCAATGACAGCGGGTACTTCTTCTTCCCGCTGGTCAATCCCGGCCGTTACGAAGTGGCGGCTGAGAGGACCGGGTTCAAGAAGGGAACCCAGCAGATCGTCGTAAGGACGGGTATCCGCTCCACGGCTGACTTTACCCTGGAGCTAGGTGCTGTGACTGAGTCGGTGCAGGTCACGGGTGCCGCGCCGCTGCTTGAAACGTCCACGTCCGCGGTCAGTCGCAACGTTACGCAGCGGGTGGTTACCGATATGCCCTTGCTCGCGCGCAACGTCCTGATGCTGATCAACCTGGCTCCGGGCATCACCAACAACTCGCCCACTGGTTCTACCAACGGCCTGATCGACATCGACAACACGTCGTACACCTCGGCATCGGGCGCAAACAACCGCACCAACGAATTCTTGATGGACGGGATTCCGAACAATGTGTCCGACCGCGTCTGCTACATTCCGACTCTCGACAATGTGGAGGAATTCACGGTGCAGACCAACGCCTTGGACGCCGAATACGGTCACGGCGGCGGAATGTTCGTGAACGTTTCGACCAAGAGCGGCACCAACGAATTCCACGGCAGCCTATGGGAATTCCTGCGCAACGACAAGCTCAACGCCAACTCGTTTTTCGCCAACAAGGCCGGCAGCAAAGCCGACGGGACTCCCGTTTCACCCCGCCCCGTTTTCCGCTTCAACCAATACGGTTTGACCGCCGGCGGACCCGTGGTGAAGAACAAGGTGTTCTGGTTCTTCAACTTCGAAGGTCTGCGCCAGCGCACCCCGACGACGTACAGGTTCACCGTGCCCACGGCGCTCCAGCGCACCGGCGACTTCTCCCAGACCTTTAACCCGCAGGGCGCCCTCATGCAGATCGCCGATCCCCTGACGACAACCTCCCCGCTGTCCGGCGCTCGCATCCCGTTCGGGGGGAACAAGATCCCCGCTGATCGGATCAACCCCATCTCGGCCAATATCATCGCCAGGTACCCCACGGCGAACCTGCCCGGCGATCCCAATAGCGGGGCCAACAACTATTTCAGCCAGGTCCCGGCGCCTTACGACGGGGAGAATTACTCCGCGCGCGTCGATCCCAACATCGGTCGCCACCGGTTATTCGCCCGCTGGTCGCATAACCAGGGATTCCCTGGTACGCCCACGCCGTGGGACATCGGCGGTCAGGGTGTAGGCGCCCTGGAAGGCAACAATCGAGCCCAAAACTCCATCGGCTTGAGCGACGCCTTCACCGTGAGTCCCACCATGGTCATCACTGGTCAGGTGGGTTATACCCGCTGGACTCAGGAAGGAACCCACCCGAGTTTCGATCAGACGACCCTCGGCTTTCCGGCCTCGCTGGTCAGCCAGATGCAGCAGACGATTTTCCCGACGATCACCAACTCGGACATGTACTATATCGGCACTTCGGAAGGCCAGTGGTTCGAGCACACCAACACCTACTCGTACAATGTGGGCGTCACGAAGATAAAGGGTTCTCACGCGATGAAGTTCGGGTTCCAGGGCCAGGTGAAGCAGAACAATTCGGTGGGGGCCAACCGCTCCGGCGGCCAGTACACCTTTGACCGCGGTTTTACCCAACCCAACGCCTACTCGTCGGGCAACATTTTTGGAAACGGGATTGCGAGCTTCCTGCTGGGTTATCCCAACGGCTCGGGGAACACCGGACTCAACTACGTCAGCCTCAGGGCGTTGACGGCGCCGCAATCTCCTTTCTATGGCTGGTATTTCCAGGACGACTTCAAGGTCACGCCGAAACTGACTTTAAACCTCGGTCTCCGCTACGACCTGCTCCTGGGAGTCACCGAGCGTTACAACCAGAGCAACTTGGGCTTCGATCCGAACCCCGAGAATCCCATCGCGGCGCAAGCCAAGGCGGCTTACGCGGCCAACCCGATCCCCGAGTTACCGGTGGCGAACTTCCAGGTGAACGGCGGGCTGTTCTTCGCCACGCCGGACAACCGGCGGAACCAGGTGGCCGATAAGACCAACTGGCAGCCGCGGGTTGGCCTTGCTTACCGGATCTTCCCGAAGACGGTGTTGCGTACGGGTTTTGGGATGTTCTACTCGGTTTGGTGGCAGCCGTTCGTCAATACCACGGGCTTCGCTTCGCAGACGGAGATGCTGTCAAGCCTCGACGGCGGCCTCACCCCTGCCAACACGCTGTCCAACCCTTACCCGAACGGCTTCGTCAAACCGACCGGAGCTTCTCAGGGGCTTGCGACGCTACTTGGCACGGGTCTGACTCCGTACGACTACTGGCGGAAGAACATAGCCAATTACCGCTGGAGCTTTGGCTTCCAGCACGAGATCACCAAAGACATCCAAATGGAGGTGAACTACGTCGGCCAGCATGCCGCACGCCTGTTCCTCTCCACCGGGGCCGCCGACAGCGCAAACCGCGTCATCAGCGGCGGAACAGGGAACGGTACTGGCGGAACCTTCTATCAGAGCTTCTATTCTCTGGGCAGCCGCCTCAATGTCAAGGTTCCCAATCCGTTCTATGGGCTGCTACCCGTTTCCGCCGGATCGCTGGGCGCCAGCACCATCACCGTGGCGCAGCTGGTCCAGCCGTTTCCGCAATTCGCCGGCATTGCCATTTTCCGCAACTCCGGTGGAAGCGGACCGTACAAGACCGACGGCGGGACGAGCGATTACCACTCGCTTCAGGTCAGCGCCATAAAGCGCATGAGTCATGGCTTGAACGTGCAGCTCGCCTACACTTACTCGAAGCAGATCGAGGAGTTGCGCTATACCGAGCCGAGCGATCCAGCGCCGGCGAGAACTATCGGCCAGTTCGACAATCCGCACCGCGTGTCGACGGCGATCATTTACGAGTTGCCGTTCGGGACGGGCAGCCTGAAGTCGGGTGTCGGAGCTGTCGACAAATTGATCGGCGGATGGCAGTGGAGCGCCATGTACATTTACCAGACCGGCGCGGCGGTGGCGCTGCCCGCGGCGATCGCCACCGGCACTAGCCCGGATAGGTCCGATGCCACCATTGACCACTGGTTCAACGGCGCGTCCATGACCGTCATGCCGGCCTTCACGGCTCGCCGTATCCCATGGTACTGGCCCGGCCTGAGGGTCCCGGCCATCAACAACTGGGACATGTCGTTCATCAAGAACACCTGGGTCTACAAGGAGCGTGTGAAGTTGTAGTTCCGGTGTGAGATGACCAACGCCTTCAACCGGGTGTGGTTCGGCGGGCTAATCACGAACCCTTCAGCCGCCACCTACACCATGCTGACCAGCCAGGCGAATCCGCCGCGCAACATCCAGTTTGGCCTGAAGTTGACGTTCTAGCCGATGCGGTTCACGAGACCCAGCCGGGGCAGGCGGAAGCCTCCCCGGCTTTCTTATGCCTGTCTATTGACACATTCGATATTTCCATTATTATAGAAATATGGAATCAGTGGAGGTGAGCCGTTACGCCGCTATGCTTACTGCTATGGGCGCCGAGCCCCGGCTCCGCATTATGCGCCTGCTGCTGGCCGCTCACCCCACCGGCATGGTCGTGGGAGAGATCGGCGAGGAGCTCAGGCTGCCCGGGTCGTCGCTTTCGCACCACCTCGACAAGCTTCGTACCGCGGGGCTTGTCCTGGTGAAGCGAGAAAGCACCTTCCTGCGCTATACGGCCAATACGGAAGCGTTGCGCCAACTGCTCGGATTTCTGTACGCCGAATGCTGCACACGCAACCAGGCAGTGGAACCGAAGGCGATCGTACAGACCGGCAAGAAAGGGAAGTAAGTATGAGTACATCGAACATCAAGGACGTCGTGAAGGAGAAATACGGCCAGGCCGCGCTCCGGGTGTACACCGGTCGCAGTTCATGCTGCGGCGGAGGATCGGTACTCGACCCCTGCTGCGATCCCATTACGCTGAACCTCTATTCGGATTCCGAGGGCGGGGAAGTTCCCGAGGAGGCCCTGCGCGCGTCGCTCGGGTGCGGAAACCCCACTGCGCTGGCCAAGCTGAATCCCGGCGAAACAGTCCTCGACCTCGGCTCCGGCGGGGGCATCGACGTGCTGCTTTCCGCGCGCCGCGTCGGACCCACGGGGAAAGCTTACGGCCTCGACATGACCGACGAAATGCTGGCCCTCGCGCGAGAGAACCAGCGTAAGGCCGGCATCGAAAACGTGGAGTTCCTCAAGGGCGAAATCGAAAGCATCCCCCTGCCGGACAACTCGGTGGACGTCATCATCTCCAACTGTGTCATCAATCTTTCTGCTGACAAGGATCGCGTCCTTCGCGAGGCTTTTCGCGTGCTCAAGCCAGGCGGGCGGTTCGCCGTCTCCGACGTAGTGGTGCGCGGTGAGGTGCCGGCTGAAGTCCGCAAAAACGTTGAACTGTGGATCGGATGCATCGCCGGCGCGATGCAGGATACCGAATACCGCGACAAGCTTGCCGCCGCGGGCTTCGAACAGATCGAAATCGAGCCCACGCGAGTCTACGATTTTGAGGACGCGCGAAGATTCCTCGGCGCGAAGGGAATTGAGGTGGACTCCATCGCGCCACAGGTGGCCGGCAAGTTCATCAGCGCGTTCGTGCGCGCGGTGAAACCGGCCTAAGGTTTCACCGGCACGTCGATCAGGTACATCTGCCGGCCGCCCTCGTGCGGCGAATCGATGCAAATCTTCGTGCCGTCCGGACTCGATCGTGGGTGCAGGTCGCAGCGCCACTCGCCCGTGTAAGCGGCGGGCGAGTGGAAACGGCCAAGCTCGATCGCGCGGCCCGTCGCGACTTCGTACAGATATAGCGGCTGGTTGCGTTCCTTGTCCGGATAAGCATCGTTGACGATCCAGCGATTGCCGGGCAGGTAGGTGCAGTGGCCGTTCCGCGTCATGACCTCAGAGCCAATCGCCTCCACACGCTCGCTACGATCCTCATACAGATAAAACTTGTCGCCCCGCGACGGATGCCAGGCCCAGGCCAGAATGTGGCTCGCGTCGCGCCAGATGAAGTGTGACGTGCGCCCGTACGGATCGACGACGTACAGGTTGCGCCCATCGCGATCCGCCGTGAACATGCGCGTCGCGAAGCTTGTGCCTTCTTTTTTGCCGCGCCAGCGGTGCAGGAAGATGAAGCGGTTGCCATCCGGCGCGATCAGCAGGTGGTTGAACCAGTGCTTGGCGCCGGTCCAGTCTCCGTGCCGATTCGGCACCTTCAGCGCATCGGCGAAGCTGAGCATCAGTTTCTGCTTCCCGGTGCGCAGGTCGACGCGCCAGATGCCCGCGTCCTCCGGGGCCAGGATGTTGGCGTTGGGGTCAGGCAGGCCGGCGTAGCCATAGCCCGGCCGGCAGTCGTTGAGCCGGCGGAAATCCGGCGCGACGGCCCAGGTCCCGTCGGGGCTCAGCGTGTAGATGGGCGCCGGGATGGTGCGGCGCTTGCCCGTACGCACATTCAGAATATGTGCCACGAAGCGGCCACCTTCGCGGTCGTTCCAGATGACCTGGTCCTTCGAGCCCGGCAGCCATTGCAGCATGCACCCTTGCTGCCAGTTCCAGGCGCGGCTCGATCCGAGTTCGATCCAGCGGTCGCGCGCTTCGAGGTCCACCATGCCCACGCGGATCACATCGTCCGGGCGAGGCGAACGGTGCTCGAAGTCCACCTCCATGCCGAGCACGTAGCGTCCTGTGAGATCGAACTGCAGCTTATCGTAATAGCCGAACCAGTGGTATTTCGGCCCGTTGGTGATGCGGCGAACGCGGGCCGCGCCGGAAGGGACGGCCGCAAGTGTGGCGAGAAACTCGCGCCGGGACCAGTTGGGTTTCATCGTAATAGTCTGAGAGCCTTTCTGCTCATGGTGGTCAGCGGCAGGGCCGCGAGATCAGACGGGTTCAACCAACGCATACCCTTCGGCGCACGAGCCAGCGTGGCGCGTTCCACCGTCACCTCATAGTTCTGGTTCATGATGCTGTGGCGGAATCTGCGTGACACGCCTCCGCGTTGCGCCAGCGGCACTTGGAGGGACTCGGGCAATTCCCAGAAGCCGCGCATGGGCGGATGCTGGCGCTGATAGAGCAGAATCTTCCCCTCGTGTTCGATCACCAGCAGTGTCAACGGTACTTTACGCGTGGCTCCGCGCGCAGCCTTCACCGGCCGCTTCTTCTCTACGCCCGCACGGTGTGCTTCGCAGTGCCGCTTCAAGGGGCACTCGCCGCACAGCGGTTGGCCGGGCACGCAGATGGTGGCGCCGAGCTCCATCAGAGCCTGGTTGAAATCGCCCGGCCGCTGATTATCGAGGAACAAGTTGGCAATCTCGCCGAGGCGCCGCTTTGTCAGAGCCGAGGAGATATCGCCCGCGTCGTTCGCAATGCGGCTTAATACGCGGAGCACGTTGCCGTCCAGTACCGCGTGCGGCAGGCCGAAGGCGATGCTGGCGATGGCCGCCGCCGTGTAGTCGCCCACACCCGCGAGCGCGCGGATCGATTCGTAATCGCGCGGGAAACCGCAGCGCTCCACGATTTGCCGCGCGGCCTTGAGCATGTTGCGGGCGCGCGAGTAGTAGCCGAGCCCGCTCCAGGCCGCCAGCACCTCCGGCTCGGATGCCTCGGCAAGGGACTCTACGTCCGGAAACCGTTCCAGGAAGCGTTCGTAGTAGGGCAGCACCGCCGCTACGCGCGTCTGCTGCAGCATGATCTCGCTTACCCAGATCCGGTACGGATCGCATGTCCGCCGCCATGGCAGGCTGCGCGCTGAGCGGTCGTACCACGCGAGAAGACTTCGCCGGAAATCCGAAAGGCTCTTCATAGTGCCGTTGCTATACTGAAATGATAGCCACCTTGCCCGGGACTCCACAGTAGGTTACCAGTTTTGGAAAACGCCATTGTCATTCGCGGCGCGCGGGTTCATAACCTGAAAAACGTCACGCTCGAACTGCCGCACGACCGCCTGACGGTGGTCACGGGCGTGTCCGGCTCGGGCAAGTCTTCTCTGGTGTTCGACACGATCTATGCCGAGGGCCAGCGACGCTACGTGGAATCGCTGTCGGCCTACGCGCGGCAGTTTCTGGAACGCATGGAAAAGCCGGACGTCGATGAGCTGGACGGGCTGGCGCCGCCGGTGGCTATCCGGCAGAAGAACACGACCCGCAACCCGCGCTCGACCGTAGCCACAGCCACTGAGTTGTACGACTTCCTGCGCCTGCTTTATGCGCGGGCCGGCCGCACGTATTGTCCTAACTGCGGGCAGAGGGTGGAACGCGACACCGTGGACCACGTTGCCGCCCATATGCTCGAACAACCGGAAGGTTCGCGCTGGTACGCGTTGTTCCCAATTCGTTTCGGCGGCGAGGGCAAAACCGCGGCCCTGCGCGACCACCTGTTCGAATTGCGCAAGAAGGGCTTCAACCGTTTGTTCCAGAACGGCCGCATGTTCGAGTTCTCCACGCCCGAATCGCTGCTCGACATCGATTTCGCGCAGCCGCTCTACGCGCTGGTGGACCGCATTGTACTGTCCTCGGGACTGCACCAGCGCCTGGTGGACACCGTCGAGATTTGCTATCGCGAAGCCGGCGAGGTGATCTTTGAACAGCCGGGCGGCGAAGCCGGGCGGTTGCGCTTCAGCGAGAGCTTCGCGTGCAAGCGCTGCGACATCGCGTTTGAGACGCCCGAACCGCCTCTGTTTAGCTTCAACAATCCCTACGGCGCCTGCCCCACCTGCCAGGGCTTCGGAAACACGATTGGTTACGATCTGGACCTGATTGTCCCCGATCCCTCGCTCACCTTGGCCGGAGGCGCCATCGATCCCTGGACCAAGCCGCAATACCGCTGGAATTACGGCGAACTGAAGCGCCTGGGCCGCGGCAAGGTGCGTCTGGATGTTCCCTGGATGGACCTCACCGCCGAAGAGCGGCGTTTCGTGCTCGAAGGCGACGGGCGCTTCGAGGGCGTCTACGGCTTCTTCCGCGACGTGGAAAAGAAGAAGTACAAGGTGCAGGTACGCGTGTTCCTGAGCCGATATCGCGGCTACACGGAGTGCCCTGATTGTCACGGCGCGCGGCTGCGCAAGGAAGCGCTGTACGTCCGCGTCGGCGCTAGGACGCTGGCCGAGGTCTCGCGCATGAACATCGCCGACGCGCGCCAGTTCTTCGAAACACTGCAACTGGACGCGGAAGCTGCCGCCGCTGCGGAGCGTGTGCTGGTCGAAATCCGCCAGCGCTTGCGATTCCTCAACGATGCCGGCCTGGAATACTTGACGCTCGATCGCAAGTCCGCGACCTTGTCCGGCGGGGAAGCGCAGCGCATACAACTTGCCGCGTCGCTCGGTTCGCGCCTGGTAGGCGCCTGCTACGTGCTCGACGAGCCGTCCATTGGATTGCACAGCCGCGACACGGGCCGTCTCATCCGCATCCTCGATGAATTGCGCGACCTCGGCAACACCATCGTGGTTGTTGAGCACGATGCCGACGTGATGCGCGCGGCCGACCACATTGTCGATCTCGGCCCCGGCGCCGGCGAGAACGGCGGCCGCATCGTGTTCGAAGGATCGTACCAGGACCTCATTGCGGATTCGAACGCTTCGTTGACCGGCCGCTATCTCCGCGGCGAACTGCAGACGGCCCTGCGCACGGAGCGGCGCGCAGTGAACCGAAAACGCGTGGTCCGCTTCTTCGGCGCGCGCGCCCACAACCTGAAGAACATCAACGTGGCCATCCCGCTGGGCATGATGGCGGTGGTTACGGGAGTGTCCGGTTCCGGCAAGTCCAGCCTCGTGCACGACGTGATCTGTGCGGCTCTCGCCAAGCAGATTCGCCACGGTGCGCGGAGCAACGGAGAGGAAGTTGCGGAAACCGGCCGCCGCGGGCAGTGGCGGAAAGTGGAAGGCGGCGACCTGCTCACGAACGTCGTGCTGGTGGATCAGTCGCCCATCGGCCGCACGCCGCGCTCGAATCCCGTCACTTACATTAAGGCGTTCGACATCATCCGCGACCTGTTCGCGTCCACAACCGAGGCCGACCGCCGCGGCTACAAGGCCGGCCACTTCTCCTTCAACGTCCCAGGTGGCCGCTGCGAGACGTGCCAGGGAGACGGCGCGGTGACCGTCGAGATGCAGTTCCTGGCAGACGTCGAACTGGTGTGCGAGGAATGCAGGGGCACGCGTTACAAGAGTTCGATCCTCGACGTGCGCTACCGTGGGCTGAATATCCATGAAGTCCTGCAGCTTACGGTGAAGGAGGCGCTCTCGTTTTTCTCGCACGTGCCCCGCCTGGCCTCGCGCTTGCGCGTGCTGGCCGATGTGGGCCTCGGTTACCTGCGGCTGGGCCAATCCGCGACGACGCTTTCGGGAGGAGAAGCCCAGCGCGTGAAACTAGCCGCTCACCTTGCACAGGCTTCTTGCGCGGGCACGCTCTTCGTCTTCGACGAACCCACTACCGGCCTGCACTTCGACGACATCGCAAAACTGCTCGACGCGTTCCAGCGACTGATCCGCAGCGGCGGAAGTGTCCTCATCATCGAGCACAACTTGGAGGTGATCCGCGCGGCCGACTGGGTCATTGACCTGGGCCCGGAGGGCGGCGACCGCGGCGGCTACATCGTAGCCGAAGGAACGCCCGAACAGGTAGCCGAAGTGGAGGCTTCTTACACTGGCCAATTCCTGAAGCGTGCGCTTGCCGCGCGTTGAAGGTGAAGTGATCGCCGCGTCTCGATTTCTTCCGCCGGATGATATAGTGATAATCAGATATGGTGGACCACAAATCTGCCGTCCGGCGAGCCGAGATTCTTGAAGGGGCGCCCTTGCGGTATGCCCCGGAAAATGAACTAGGCGTCGTATTCTTGTTCTCCGCCATCGCGCCAAAACTTCGGCTAAGAGTCGAACGAATTCAGCCGGCTTACCCGGATTGTGTTGCGTATCAAAAGACGGGATTCAGCGAGAGACGTATTCGTATTGAATTTGAATACCGTTCGAGTAGTTTCCGCACCCACAAGCATGAAGCGCGCATGTGCGACTGGATAGTTTGTTGGGAGCACGACTGGCCTGATGTTCCGGATCGCATCCGCGTCGTCGAGTTGCGCAGATACTTCGGCCTTGGCTTCAAGGTCTGGATTCAAGGCGTGATTGGACGTGATCAACAGGAGTGGCTAGCAACAATAAACGTGGCCAACTGGGGCCTGTCAAAGAGGACATCCCCTGGCGATCTCCTGTTGATGTACTACACCTCACCTTCGTGCCGCATCCATGATGTGTTCGTCATGACGACAAGTCTTGGCCGCGGACGCGCAGCTTGGCGAGAAGGCGATTGTTACGTCGGGCGAATCAAGAGAGTGTGCAGATTGGAGAGTCCGGTTTTCCTCGACGACCTGCGGAACCACAGAATTATCAGAACCTCGACCTTCGTGCGATGCAACATGCAAGGCAACCTACACGCTACCGAATACTGGCCTTATTTGTATGAGATGATCATTCAACGGAATCCCAGCTTGCGTGCGAGGCTTGCGCGGTATGCGCCAGAGCGGTTCGTCTGAGATCGGGATCGCTCTGAACATTGGAAGCCGTGCGTCAATCGAGTAATGGCTCCATGCGGCGCTGGCGATACCATGGAGGAGGCAGCGTCAATATTAGCAGCAGTGCTCCCTGCTGGTGCAGGCTCCGAAACATCACGTAAATTGTGGTGCACCTCCAAGCCATGCGCGAAGCAAGCGGGTGAGGCGTCACTTTCAGAGCCTCTAGCGCACGGAACTCCCTTCCGTCGAGTGAAGGAAGCGGCAAGGTCAACCGGAAACCGTTGCTCCGTACTGAGATCCACCGTCTGCTGCCTCTCCGAACCTTCTAAAATGGGACCATGATGTGGGCGGCCGGCGTTCTCTTACTCTCTCTTGCGCAAACTCCGGATCCCAGCGCCGAAGGAATGAAGGCACTCGAAGCCCGCAATTACGAACAGGCCGTCCAACTGTTCACCAAAGCCACCGAGTTGGATCCCAAGGACTACGCCGCGCTGTTCCATCTGGCGCTCGCATATAGCCTGGCCGGCAAGGATCCCGAGGCAGTGCCCCGTTACAAGCGCGTACTGGAGATGAAACCCGGCCTCTATGAAGCCGAGTTGAACCTGGGCGTGCTGCTGCTGCGCGACAAGCTCGCGGGCGAAGCGATCCGCTACCTGGAATCGGCCGCCGCCAAGAAGCCGAAAGAATTTCGCCCGAACTTTTACCTGGCCGAAGCTCTCGTGGCCGACGGCCGCTTCACCGAAGCCGAGCCTCGGTATGCCGCCGCGCTGGCCGCCGATCCTAAGTCCGCCGCAGCGGAGTCCGGCCTGGGCAGGGCCCTGGCCAAACAAAACCGGTTACCGGAAGCCGAACCTCACTATCGTCGTGCCGCCGAACTCGACGCGGCTTACCGTGACTCGCTGCTCGAACTTGCCTCCCTGTTTGAGGCCGCGAAGCGTCCCGCGGATGCCATCGCAATCTACGGACAGTTCCCGGACAATCCGGCGGCGCGCGAGCGCATGGGCGAGCTACAACTTGAATCGGGAAAACCGGAAGAGGCTGTGGCGAACCTGGAGGCCGCCGTCGCGAAGTCGCCCACCCCGGCCAACCGGCTGGCCCTTGGTGTCACCTACCTGCGGTTGAAGCAGATGGACAAGGCCGTGGCACAGTTGGCGCTGGCCGCCGAAGCCGAGCCATCCAATCTGCAACTCCGCATGACCTACGGCCGCGCGCTCCGCGATTCCAAGCGGTACATGGATGCCGCGAAACAGTTCTATCGGGCGACACAGCTTAAGCCGGATTCGAAAGAAGCCTGGAACGAGTTCGCCGCCATGCTGATCCTCACAGAAAACTACCCGCAGGCGCTCGCCGCGCTCGACAAGATAGCGGCTCTTGGAGGCGAGACCGCCGCGCATTCCTACTTCCGCGCCATGATTTACGATAAGAACAGGTTGTACAAGGAAGCTCTGGCGAGTTACGAGAAATTCCTTTCGATGAGCCAGAACCAGCATCCCGACGAGGAGTTCAAGGCCCGCCAGCGCATCAAGGTCATCAAGAAGGAGCTGAGCAGACGCTAATGCGACGCACACTGATCCTTCTTCTGCTCGCTGTGGCCGCTTGTCCCCTCCATGCCGGCCTGGGGCCCGCGAACGCCGAGCCCAACAAAGAGAAACGTTCCCGCCTGGCGCTCGAAAATGCCGACAAGCAGATGGATGCTGCGGATAAAGAGTACGAAGCCGGTAATTGGAGCGGAGTACTCGCGGCGCTTGAGGAGACCGGTGCGTCGGTCGATTTGGCGTTCGACAGCCTCAAGCAGTCCGGAAAGAACCCGAGGCGCGGCGGCAAGCAGTTCAAGAACGCCGAGATCCGCATGCGCGCGCTGGTGCGCAGAATCGACAGTTTCCGGCTCAAGCTGAGCGGAGATCAATTGGCGCCCCTCGACAAAGTGCGCGATCGCGTCCAGCGCGCGCACGACGAACTGCTGGACGCGATCCTGGGCCGGGTGAGTTGGAAATGACCGTTATGAGAGTGCTGGGAGCCGCTCTCGTATTGGCCACCGCGATGCCGCTCGCCGCACAGCGCGACTTCCTCACCGCCGAGGAGGTCGATCTGGTGCGCGAAGCGCAGGAGCCCAATGAGCGCCTGAAGCTCTACCTGAAGTTCGCCGATGCTCGCCTGGCGTTGCTCAAGCATCTGTTTGCCGAGGAGAAGGCGGGCCGTTCGCTGCGGATACACGAGACGCTGGAGGACTACACCAAGATCATCGAAGCCATCGACACGGTCTCCGACGACGCACTGAAGCGGCATCTCGACATCGAACTGGGCGTGAAGGCCGTCGCCGAAAGCGAGAAGAAGATGGTTGCGGCATTGGAAGCTTTCGATCAGGCTCCGGCCAAGGACCGCGCGCGATACGATTTCGCTTTGAAGACGGCGCTCGACGCCACGCGCGACAGTCTGGAGATGGCGCTCGGGGATCTCAAGACCCGCGGCGCCAGCGTGGCGGCCAAGGAAAGCCGCGAGCGCGCCGAACGCGAAGCAGCGATGAGGCCTGAGGAACTGAAGGAGAAACGCGCCGCCGAAAAGAAAGAGTCGGACGCGAAGCGCAAGGCGCCCACCCTACGGCGCAAAGGCGAAGTTGTACCGCCAAAGAGGTAGATGGCCTGGATCTTCGCAAGCAAGATTCCGGCTCGAAGTTGCTCACCATTCATCGTCCTCCCGCCCTGCCGCCCAGCGTCGGGTTATACTCGGTTGGGTTCTGCCAACCATGAACATGGAACTTGACCGCCGCCAGTTGTTTCAACTCGCCGCCCTGAGTACGACCGATGCAGTGGAGCGGTTTCAAACCATCAAAGGGCTTCTCGCCGGCAAGGATCCCGTCACCTGGGTCTTCACCGGCGACAGCATCACGCACGGCGCGCTTCACACCATGGGATGGCGCAGCTACCCGGAACATTTCGCCGAACGGGTACGCTGGGAACTGCGGCGGGTCCGCGATATCGTCATCAACACAGGGATCAGTGGGGACCGTATGCCGCGCCTGCTTCAGGATGCCGAGTGGCGTGTGCATCGTTTTCAGCCGCAGGTCGTCTCCCTGATGATGGGGATGAACGACTGCATCGCCGGCCCTGCCGGCCGGGACGTCTTTCACGAAGCGTTGGACAAGTTCCTCGCGAGCCTCAAGGCGCGGAAGAGCTTGCTCCTGCTGCACACTCCCAATCCGATTTACTCGCCCGACATGGAGAAGGACAATCGTAAGGATCTTCCTGCTTACGTCGAGATCTTGCGCCGGTTTGCGAATGACAACGCGGTGCCACTGGTCGACCACTACCAGCATTGGATGGAGACACGAAAGAATCGTTACGAGTTGGTCTATCTGCTCAACGACGCCGCGGTGCATCCGAATCAGTACGGCCATCTCGAATTCGCGAATCACCTTTTTCGCAAACTGGGGATTTTCGATCCCGCGACTTCGAGAACTTGCCGTCTGTTCGTTCCTTAGAAAACTGGATGTACAATCGTCGGAAGCCGGAAGGATGTCGAATTCATGAAACTGGAACTTAACAAATCCATCGAAGCCAAGAAGCTGAACAAGAGGACAGGCAACCCCACCAGCGACCCCGAAGTGCCGATTCCCTATGGGGCCATCCTTGAGAATGTGGAGCCGGATCGAGACATAATGCGGTTCACGTACTTGGGTGAGCCGTACTGGTGCACACACACGCTGCTGGCCTCGGCCACCGATCCGCAGGCCTGGAAGGCGCAGCAAGCTCCTGCGGCCGCATCCCCGGCACCCGCCGCCGTTCCACGGAAACCCGCGCCCACCGGTCCGAAGCTGCAATGGACCGCGGTGCCCTCGATCCAAGTGGCGCTGCTGCGCGCCAAGGTGCCCGGCGGATGGCTCGTCGCCACGGCGTCGGGTGCGGGCCTTGCGTTTTACCCGGATCCCACCCACCAGTGGGACGGGACGTCGTTAGAGTGAGATCGCGGCGCACACCCGAACTATGCAGTTTGGGCCTGCGTCGACGCCGCCCGCTGGGACATCATCGGCAAGGCCTGCCGCGCAAGCCCGGCTTCGGCATGAAGTTGAAGCCGGGCATTGCCGCAAGGTTTCCGTATGTTCCGGGGACGTACTGGAAGAAGAACCCCAACCTGCCCGAAGCGTGATGCCGCAACTTCCTGACCGAGTCCGTCCCCGGATCTTCTAATCAAAACTTACCCGTTCAGCGTCCAGCCAGGGCGGTACTGGCGTTTCAAGTAGTCGTTTGCTTCGCTCGAATTCTTCACGCGGCCGGTCGAACCGTCGTACTCGAGCCGCTTGCCCGCGCGGTGCGCCACCAGGCCGAGCAGCATCTGCTCCATCATGGTTCCGGCATAGTCGAAGTCACAGTTGGTCTTGCTGCTCGTTCCGTGCCTCATCCCGTTGCGCTTGCCCTTGCAAGCGTCGAGCCATTCGATCTGGAAAATGTCGGCACGGCGCGCACCGGCGCGGCCGCTCTTCTCGGCCTCAAGAATGGCCTCAACGTCGGTGTTCGGAAGCCCCAGGGCCGCCGGCACCCCGTTTTCGAGGAACTGGATCGTCGGGAAGCCGTCTGGACCGGGCTGCGCGCTCGGCATGGCCGTGAAGCCCGGGGGAAGCTTGGGGGCTGCCTGAGGCCGGCTGCGAGGGCCGCGGCTCGCCTGGGACTGTGTTTGAGTGGGCTGCCCGACGCCCCCGACCAGCGGAAGCAGTTCCTCTTTCGAACGGCGCTTGTAGTACGTGAGGTCGCCGTCGTCGTTCAAAGGGAGGATCACGCGCGACGTGAAGTCGGCGAAGATCGCTCCCTTCGTGCCCTCGAAAATGGCCCCGTTGCCGACCTCCGAAAGGTCTATGTAACTCCGTGGAGCCTTGGGCTTCAGACCGCCCTGATACCATACCAGCGTGACGGGTCCGCGCCAATTGTTAGCCGGATGCTCGAAGCTGGCCTTCAGTTTCACGGGGCAGATGTTGGGATCGTACTTGTCGCTGACTTCCTGGTCGATTTCGATGGCCGTGGGCGCGCCGGCATCGACCACGTTCCACACCAGGTCCATGGTGTGTGCGCCCATATCGCCCATCTGGCCCACACCGAAGTCCCTGTACATGTTCCAGAACAGGCAGTTCATGCCGGAGGTGCCTCCGAAGTATTGCGGGCTGTAGGGATGGTAGGGCGACGATCCGACCCACTGTTCGTAATGCATCGACGCCGGGGGCATCCCTTGGCCGGCGGGGTAACCGGGGCGGGGAAGCTGGCGGGCGTCCCAGCTATGCACGGTCTTCAGTTCGCCGATCGCCCCATCGAGGATCAACTCGCGCAGGCGTTCGAAGTTCGGGTAAGCGTGGCGTTGTGTGCCGTGCTGCGTGGCAAGTTCCGCCTTCCGCTTGAGATAATTCGCCCGAATTGTGCGCACTTCTTCCACGGTGATTCCGAGCGGCTTCTCGCAAAAGACGTGCATGTCGCGGTTCAGCGCCCAGTTGGCGATGAAAGCGTGGTGATGATCCGCCGTGCAGATGACCACGGCCTCCACGTCCTTCTGATCCAGGCACCGGCGCCAATCCCAATAGGTTTTGGCACGGGGAAAGATCTGCAGCGCTTCCTTGGTGCGCAGATCGTTGACGTCGCACAGCGCCACTACGTTCTCGTTCCTGAGCGAGTTGTAGTGCGCCGTGCCCCGTCCCCACACGCCGATGAGCGCCACGTTCAGCTTATTGCTGGGGGCGTTCTGCCCCCTGAGCGTGCCGCTCCGTAAAATGGTCAGCCCGGTCCCGGACCAGATGAAATCACGCCGTTGCATTCGAGAGTTCTCCTTTCGCGGCTGCCGCCGTTCGCAGTAAATGTAAGCATACAACGGACGTCGCGTCCCGCGGCAGCGTGAACGGAAGTGAACGCATGGCCCGCCGCCGAAGACCTTCAATCGGAGTAGAATTGACCCAAATCCATGCTGATTACAGGTCAGTGCCTGTTTGCCTTCGTTGACCTCAAGGACCCGTTCATGCCGAGCGGCATCGCGGGGGAAGAGCAGCCGGGGCCGGTCCTTTCCCTGCTCGCTGCCCGTCCGTTCGACTTTCTCTTCCTGTTTCACACGCCGCACACTCGCGAGAACGCCGCGGCTACCGGGCGGGAGGTGACGCAACGCCATCCCCGCTGCCAGGTGGATCTGCGCGAGTTGCCCGTATCGGACCCCAAGGATTACTCGTCCCTGATGGGTTCGCTGGCGCGGCAAGTACGTTCCATAGCCCGCGCCGGGCGCAGTGCTTACAACTTTGTGTGCGTGTCGAGCGGCACGGCGGAAATGCGGGCAGCGTGGTTTCTTCTGACGGCGGCCGGCGTCTTACCGGCGAGATTGCTCCAAATCGGTTCACCTGCCGAACCGCTCTTCGGCGCCGCCAACGTGAAGGAAGTCGACCTCGATACCACGGATTGGGCGGGCATCCGCGATCTGATGATGCCCATCGAGTACTTCGACGCGTCGCGGATTCGGTGCGAGGAACTCGCTCCGGCGAGGGAAAGCCCCACGTTCCTGGCTAGCCGTCGTCCGCACCTCGGGCTTGCTGCGTCGTTGGTCAGATCGCCTTTCCAGGCCCGCATGGAGCCGGCTCCAGAACTGGAGAACGCTCTGCGGGAATTGAACATCTTCGTCGGCTCGGCATCTCTCCAGCAAGCGGTCGAGAACGCTGCGGTAGTGGCCCCCACCGGCGTCCCGGTGCTGCTCACCGGCGAGACCGGAACCGGCAAAGAACTCTTCGCGAAGCTCCTGCACAGGCTGAGCGACCGGCGCGACGGCAGACTGGTGGCGCTGAACTGTGCCGCCATCCCCAAGGATCTGGCTGAGAGCCACCTGTTCGGTCATGTGCGCGGCGCTTTCACCGGGGCGACCCACGATCACGGCGGGAAGTTCCGGGAAGCGGATGGCGGGACTTTGTTCCTCGATGAGATCGGGGAGCTGACGCTCGAAGTACAGGCGAAATTGCTGCGCATCCTGGAGGACAATGTGGTTCAGCCGCTCGGCTCAAGCAAGCCGCAAGCGGTGGACGTGCGCATCGTTGCCGCGACGAACCGCGACCTGCGGAATGAAATCGCGGCCGGCCGGTTCCGCGAGGACCTCTATTTCCGGCTCGAGACGTTTCAGATCCGGTTGCCTGCGCTTAGGGACCGGCGTCCGGAGATTCCTTTGCTCGCCGTGGCACTGCTTGAAAGGATCAACCAGCGATTCAACCGCCGGAGGCAGCTTTCCAGGGAGGCGTTGCGAAGACTGGAGGGTCACCAATGGCCGGGGAACGTACGCGAGCTGCGCAATGTACTGGAGAGATCGGTGATCTATGCTCGCGGGGACGTGCTGGGTCCGGAAGACCTGGTCATTCATGGAGTAGTCCCCGTCGAGGACCCCTTCGCGGCATTGCCGGAGCCTGCTGATGGATTCTCCCTGGAGGACTTCATGACGAAGGCGCGGCGGTATCTCTTCCTTCGCGCCTTGGAGAAGGCGAATGGCCATCAAGCCGCTGCGGCCGCCCTGTTGGGTGTTTCCAAACAAGCGGTGAACAAGTTCGTCGCGAGCGAAACCGGCAACGCGGGTTGACGGCGGGACAACCTGCATTGTCTTTGCAGTCAAGTCGACTTTCGTAACCTCTTGATTTTGCAGAAGTGCATCCGTGGCATGACGAATGCCTCTATCAGATGGCATGGAGGCAACCAACCAATGAACACACTGCAGAAAGAGTTCTCACGCCTGGAACTTGGCGAACCGGCCCACTTCCGCGGCCTCACCCTCTTGCCGCTATTGAGAGAGGAACCGTCCGCTCCAGAACCGGACTACCTGCTGCTCGAAGAAGCCATTGGGCTCGGCGTGGCGCGCGTCACGGAACTGAACGGCGGCACGGTGCCGGAACTTCGTTTCGAGAACATGGCCGACCGGCCAGTGCTTCTGCTCGATGGTGAGGAACTTATCGGCGCCAAGCAGAACCGGGTCCTGAACTTGACCATCCTCGCGCCGGCCCGTCAATCGATCGTGATTCCGGTGTCGTGCGTGGAGGCTGGGCGCTGGAACATGACATCGCCGGATTTCCAGCCCGCGGAGCACCTCATGTACTCTCGCGCCCGTGCGGCACGCTCGGAGCAGGTTACCGAATCGATGAGGACTACCGGTACGCGACGCTCGGACCAGTCCGCGGTCTGGGAGGAGATTGCCGCAAAGGCGTGCCGCATGGAAGCCGCGTCTCCGACGCAGGCCATGTCGGCGCTGTTTGAGCGGCACGCCATCAGCGTGGAGGAGTTCGTTCGCGCCTTCACCTGGCGGGAACGCCAGGCGGGTGTGGCGTTCGCCGTCAACGGGCAGCCGTCGGGATTGGACCTGTTCGACCACCCCTCGACGATGCGGTGTCTCTTCCCGAAGCTGGTGCGAAGCTATGCGCTGGATGCGCTCGATGCTTCCGGGGCGCGGAACGAACCGGCGGATCGCGCAGTCTTCTCAGAGTTGCTGGCGCGCGCCTCCACCGCGACAACTTTCGCCCAGCCGGCGGTGGGATTGGGTAAGGACGTACGCTTGAGCGGAGCCTCGTTGTCCGGGGCCGCGCTGTGGGCCGAAGACCGGTACATCCACGTTTGCGCCTTCAACGCTGACGGCGACCGCTCTGCGGGAGCGAGCCTTCGGACGCGCATGACGCGTCCCAGCCATCGCCGGTCTTTCTGAGATTCCGGTCGTGATGGGGAAGGCAGCCGGAGGTCCCTCCCCATCACGCTTCGAACTCTCTTATGCCTGGCTCCACCGCCCGGACAAGGGGGCCGGCGGCTCCGCGATGGACTGGAATCTCAGCAGGCGCGCGGCATCCCGATCCTTCAAAGAGACCAGGGGCATGAATCCCTGCTCCAGAACCCACTCCGCCTCGCTCTCCGTCATGAGTAGTTCGGCGCACGGCTTTAGGTGCTTCTCGCCGCCGGACTCGTAAACGTGCAAGGGCAGCCCGCTGATTTCCAGGTTCGCGCCGGGCCGCAGATTCCATCCGTAGTTGCTGAAACCCTCGCCCAGCAGTTCTACGCAGGCGAAGGCCGGGTTGCCCCATAGGTAATCCTGATGCTCGGGCGTCCCGGGCATCTCCTCGAATGAAAAACTCTCCACGGGATCCGTTTCTTTTCCGTACGGCAGACGGAGCAGGAAGCGGGGCAGAGCCAGTCCCAGCCAGCAAGCCTCCGGCGAATGCCGCAGGGATTTCCAGCGTTGCGTTATCTCTGCGGTATCCGAATGCTCCGCCAGATTGGCTTCGGCGAGAAACGGGGCGCCGAAGACGCTCATGAGACGCCCAATCCCGGCCAGCGTCCGGATATCCTCCTCGTTCCGGCCAAAACTGAAATCGCCCGCCACGACGGCCCAAGGACCCGCTCCGGCCAGCAGGCGGTACAGTTCGCTGCCGCGAGGATGGCCGGACTGGCGGAGGTCCTCGTCGAGTTCCGCTTTGGAAACATCGAGCAGATACAGCTTCAATTGAGTGTCAGTCTCCAGACGCCGGACCAGAAAGAACACGGCCCGCCAGGCCGCTTCCAGCATTTGAAAATCCTTGTGGTGCAGCACGGCGCGCATCATGTTGCCGGCGGCCGCGTCCACCTGCGCAATCAGTTCCGGAAGTTGCGGGTCCGGCAGGGGTGCGAGATGGGGAGCGACGGACTGTTCGATGAAGGCCTGTAATTCGTCTCGGGGACGCGCGGCTGGAGCGGACTGCGCTTCCATCCCCTCCACCACGCTGTCGAGCAGGCTGCCGCCCGATAGCGCAAGCAGGTCCGGCGGCGGACCCGGCTTCACCTGTTGCCGCGGCGGGACCGTGCGAGGCTCGGTGGACGGTATTCCGGACCAGCCCTTCACCAACTCGGCTGCCCCTCGAAATGTGGATGGATCGCCTAACTCGCGCCGTATCTCGCGAAGTGTCCGAAAGGCCTCGGTCTGAGCGTAGATCCGGTCGGGATGAAAATCCTCAAGTTCCCGGAACCGCAAAGCCATCCCGGGGCCGCGTTGTCCTCCGCCGAGGCGCAATTCGGCGCCTACGCCCGCCAGGACCTGCTCGAAATTGTCGCGATCGATCTGGACGGGCTTCCATCCAGTCGAGTTGGGTGCTCTCCGGTTAACGCGTCCGCTGAAGTCGCCTAACAGTAAGATGCGGAAAGGCGTGTCGGAAGTGGGCTTGGCCGGCATAGGTTCGGCTCCGGCGTTGACATCCAGATTCACGGAAACAAACGCGGAAGGCTCTTTCATGACTCAGCTCCTCCTCAGTTCGCTACGATAACTACTCCACGCCACGGTGATGGACGCTGCTTACTCCACCCGGAAGGTATGCCGGCTTTCTTCGCTCTGCTTGCCGACCAGGTCGCGCACGGTGAGAACCAGGGTGTACTCGCCGGGTTTCGTGTCGGCTCTCCCCGTCAGGCTCAGCACCCCGGCCACCCAGCGGCGAGGATAGAAGGGCTGTTCTTCTTCCGTGGCGGCCTGCGGCTGTGAGAATAATACCTTTCCCGATGGGCTCAGCACGGCCAGTCCATATTCAACCTGAAAATGATTCTTTTCGCCGAGCTTGTAGCCGGTGATTTCAAAACGGGCCCAGACTGTGTCGGCCGGGCGGTAGACGGCCGCCGCGAGCCCTTCCCCGTCCTCCTCTGAACGCAAGAAGCGGAAATTCCGGGCGGTGACGGCCGAGGCCGGCGGAATCGAACGCCCTCGCACTTGGAAAGAGATTTCGGAGACGGCTTCGGTGCCGGCCAGTTCGTCCTTGACTGTGACCTGCAACCGGTACGCGCCTGGTTCGAGGTAAGACGGCAGGACGAACTCGTGCCGGGCCTTGGGATGCCAGTTCTTGTCCTCGGGAGCGAGTTCCGCCTCGAGCTTTCCTGTGAAGGGAGGGACCAGCGGCACCTTCTGGGCGTCGGCCGGCCGCGCCACGTAGCTCAACTTGATCTGGCCGTCTTCCGCGGCCGTGAAGCCATCCACAGCAAAGGTGAAAAAGACCGTCTCACCCGGAACGAAAGTGTAGCTTGCGGGCAACGGCGGGCCGCCATCGAACTGGTGAAGCGCGATGTAGGAGACCGCCAGCTTCTTCGAAGGTTGCCGTGGCGGCGCTGCCGCCGCGAGCAGAAAAGCAACGAAGATATGCCCGGCCGTCATGGAGCCTGCCCGCCTGTGTTCCTACTTGCCTGGCGCTTCGGGAACCGGTGTGAGGGGCGTTGCCTGGTTATCCTGTTCGATCCGGAGAGGGATCTCGATCAAGGCGTACTTCTCCGCGGCATGTTCGAAATCGTCGGTCACCCGCAACTGATAGGCTCCCATGGGGACGTCGAAGACGACGCGCCCCTGCTGCGTTTCCACCGGCCGGATCTGCCGCAAGATTCCCAGCCACTCCGGGACGCCGCCCGCCTCGCCGAATTCAGGATAAGTCTTTCCCTTGGCATCCTGGAGGGCCAGGTGCGGAATAGTGGTCTCCGTGGCGCCGCTATTGGTGACTGTCACGCGCACTACAAGGAACCGCTGGGTGGGGTACTTGGGGGCCGCGACATCCTCGATCATCTGTTTCCACTCGGAGTCCAGCACTGTGAATACCAGTTGACCAACCTGCACCGGCTCGCCGGTCCTGAACACGCGAGCACCCGAAGATGCGCGTTTGCAGGAGGGGCCTGCCAGTGCCGCCGTCAAAAGCAGGCAGAGCAGCGTGAACCTGAGCGTCTGTGATTGAGAATGTCGGGAATTGTTCGGCATCGGTGCTCCAATTTGTCCTCCTATCGACCTTAATGCAAGTTAAGGTACGTTGGCAATGGGAAACATCGAGGAGCACGCCGGAGCCCGACGCTACATGGAGCCGAGTTCGACCACCAGGGCGTCCAGCGCGATGCTCTTCTGGATGTTGCGGCGCAGCAGATCCATCAACTCGTCCACCTTGGCGACAGCCTTGCGCACCCATTCGAATCGCGCCCTTGCGGCCAAGGCCTCCAGCGCCGGGCGGATGTCGGGATTGCGCAGTTCGCCGCCCCCGTATTTCAACGTCAGGATATCACCCAGCAGCAGGTAGAGCACCCTCAGATAAAGTTCCAGCTTTTCCGACTTGCGCGCGGCGATGGATTCGGCGTGTTTCACCCAAACGCCGAACTCAGCTTCTCCACAGGCCGCCGCCAGCAGCGCCAACATGGCCGCTCTTCGCCTGTCGTAGTCCTCGAGATCGAGCGCCAGCGCCGCGCCGGGACTGCCGGCCGCCAGGGCCAGGCGGCGCTCCACATGGTCCAGCCCGCGCGCGGCGGCGAAGGCGCGCATTTCCTCATCCTGAAGCCGTCCCATGTGGAACGGCACGGCCCGCGAGCGGATGGTGGGCAGTAGATCGTAAGGATTCTCTGCGGTCATCATCAGGATCAAGTGATCGGGCGGTTCCTCCAGCGTCTTGAGCAGCGAATTGGCGGCCTGCTCGCCCGCGCGATCCACGTGATCGATCAGGAACACGCGCCAGGCGCCCTTCAGCGGCTTGTACTGCGCGATCTCCTTGAGCAGGCGCATCTGCTGGATAGAGATCTGGCGCAGCGGGCCGTCGGGCGGGAAAGTGACGAAGTCCGGGTGCGAGCTGAACAGCAGAGGATCGTCGACACGCTTTTCCGCGGGCCACTTCTCGCGCTCCTCGATGATGGCGATATTGCGCTCCAGGCTGAGATCGTCCTGTTCGATTTTCCTGGCCTCACCTATCAGCCGCGCCGCGAAACGGCGCGCGAGCGTGGCTTTCCCCACGCCCTCCGGGCCGTCCAGCAGGATGGTTTGCGCGATGCGCCCGGCATCGATCATCCGCTCCAACGCCTCGACGACCGGACGGTTCCCTTGAAACGCTTCAATCATGCCGCGGCAGCTTCCCCTGGATGGCTTCCCACACTCCGCGCGCCACGGTGTCGATATCTCCGCGCCCGTCGACCACGGCGAAACGGTGCGGCTCCAACCGGACCATCTCCTGGTAGCCGGCGCGTACCCGCCGGTAGAATTCCGCGGCCTGCTCGTCCATGCGCGTTTCGTGGTTGTCCGCCACGGTCCGGTTGCGGGCGCGGGCGCGCGCGAGGCTGGTTTCGAGATCGATGTCCACGATGACGGTGAGATCCGGCGCGATACCCTGGCAGGCGATGCGGTCGAGCGTGAGAACGATCTCCCGGCCCAGACCGCGGCCGTATCCCTGGTAAGCCATGGTGGAGTCCGTGAAGCGGTCGGTGACCACGATCGCTCCGCGATCGAGAGCTGGCTTGACCCACTGCTCGACGTTCTGCGCGCGGCAGGCGAAATAGAGCAGTAGTTCAGCGCGAGGCGCGAGCGCTTCGTTGGCCGGATCCAGCAGAATGCGGCGCACCTGCTGTCCGATAGGCGTGCCGCCGGGCTCGACGCTCTCCAGAACTTCGTAGCCCTCTTTCCTAAGCCGTTCGGCTGCCATGCGCGCCTGCGTGGTCTTGCCGCAACCGTCCATGCCTTCGAAGTTCAGAAATAAACCGCGCCGCTCAATCATAAACGAAATGGAACAGCTTCTTCAGATCTTCCCACGCTTCGCGCTTGGCGTTCTGGTTGTACGGCCGCAGCAGGTAGGACGGGTGGTAGGTCACCATCACGGGAATGTCGCGCCACTTGAACCATTTCCCGCGCATCGCGGTGACGCCCTCCTTGCGGTTCAGCAGCGCCTTGGCCGCCGTGCCGCCCAGCGCGCAGATCGCCTTCGGCCGGATGGCGGCGATCTGGCGGAACATGAACGGGCCGCAGGTTTCCATCTCTTCGGGCAGCGGGGTGCGGTTTCCCGGTGGGCGGCACTTGACCACGTTGCAGATGTAAACGTCCTTGCGCTGGAGCGGGATGCCCTCTTTGCGCGCTGTGTTCTCGATCATCTGCGTGAGCAGTTGCCCGGCCCGGCCGACGAACGGGATGCCCTGTTCGTCTTCGTCCGCCCCGGGGCCTTCCCCGACGAACACGATCTGCGCGTGCTCGTCGCCCACGCCGAATACGAGTTTGTGCCGGCCCGCGCCCAAGCCGCAGCGGTGACAGTCGCCGATATCCACGCGGATTTCGGCCAATGATTCCGTGCTCTGTGCGAGTGCTTCTTCAAACAGTGCCGGCGGCGGCTCCACCGCGGCCGGCGCGATTGGCTCGGCAGGCGCCGGCGCCGCGCCTTCACGGCGGTAGATGGATTTCACGCCCAAGTCCTGGTAGAAGCTCAGATACTGCCGCAGCTGATCGCGGTTCATTGCGCGGAGTGCAGCGCCAGGCGCAGCTTGATGATCTCGTCCAGGATCTGGTCGGCGATCTCGCGCTTGGAGGCGCGCGGAAGCTCGACCGTCTCGCCGGTGGACATCACCAGGACCACTTCGTTCGTGTCGGAATCGAAGCCCACGCCTTCCTGGCTCACCAGGTTTCCGACCACCATGTCGCAATTCTTGCTCTTGAGCTTGCGACGCGATTCCTCCACCAGGCGCTCGGTTTCGGCGGCGAAACCCACCAGCAGCCGGTCGCCCTTCTTGCGGCCTACTTCGGCGAGGATGTCGGGCGTAGGATCCAGATCCAGCGAGAGCCGGGCGGCCGTCTTCTTGACCTTCTGCTCCGGGATGCGCGCCAGGTGATAGTCGGCCACGGCGGCGGCCTTGATGATGATCGTGGCGCATTCGAGATTCTCGAAGACCGCGTCGCGCATCTCGACGGCCGTGGTTACCTTGATAAGCTTCACGCCGTTCGGGCGAGCCAGATGCGTGGGTCCTGACACCAGCACCACGTTTGCCCCGCGCGCCGCCGCGGCCTCGGCCAGCGCATAACCCATCTTGCCGCTGGATCGGTTCGAGATGTACCGCACCGGATCGAGTGGCTCCTGGGTCGGGCCGGCCGTAACCAGCACCGTTTCTCCCTCCAGGTCCTTGCTCTGGACGATCAGCCGCATGGCAGCCTCGGCGATGGTTTCCGGATCGGCCAGCCGCCCCGCGCCGATCATACCGCACGCCAGCGGACCCTCTTCCGGCTCCACCACCGCGTTGCCACGCATACGCAGGATCTCGAGGTTGGCCACCGTGGCTGGATGTTGCCACATGTGCGTGTTCATGGCGGGAGCTAGCAGGACGCGGCCGGTGAAGGCCAGGTACAGGGTGGTCAGAAAATCGTCGGCGATGCCGTGCGCGAACTTGGCCAACAGGTTTGCCGTCGCGGGTGCCACCACCAGCAGCGAGTTTGCCTCAGCCACACTGATGTGCTCGACAGCGCTCGACAGCGTCTCATCGCCGGTCGCGGAGGAGAACATGCCGGTGATGACCTTCTTGCCGGTCAGCGCGGCGAACGTGAGCGGTTTGACGAATTCCTGCGCGGCCGCGGTCATGACGACCTGGACGCTGGCCCCACGCTGGGCGAGCGCGCGGGCCAGTTCGGCGGCCTTGTAGGCCGCGATGCCGCCGCCCACGCCGAGTACGACGTTCATGGCTCAGAGAGTTTCTTCAGGCGTTGTCTCCGCCTCGATTTCCTTGCCCCGGTCTTCGTACTTGACCAGGCCGCGCCGCACTTCTTCCATGGCCGACACGGTGGGTTTCCTCGACGTGGTGGGCAGGTAGGAGCGCGCTCCGCCCTGCAATTGCCGCGCGCGCTTGGCTGCTACGATGATGAAGCGGTACGTGCTCGCCTCATTATCGTCCGGGATTACGTTTTTGTTATTGCTTCTCAGGATCTTGTCGGACATACGTTAATGGCCTAGGCCTCGAAACTTGCCAGGATGGGTCGTACTTCGTCCTCCATCCGGCAGCGGCGTATTCGCTCCGCTTTTACGATGGCGGCCAGGGTGTCGGCAGCGGCGCCGACCTCCCGGTTCACCACGATGTAATCGTACGCAACGTAGTTCCGGATTTCCTTCGCCGCCTCCCGCAAGCGCCGCTCAATTACCTGCTCGGAATCTTCCGAGCGCGCGCGCAAACGCTCCTCCAATATCTCGCGGGATGGTGCCAGGATGAAGATGCTTACGGCATCCGGGAACTTACTTCTTAATTGTCGCGCACCCTGGACGTCAATGTCGAGCACCAGGTCCGCGCCCTGCTCCCGCGCCCGGTCCAGTTCCGACCGGTGCGTCCCGTAGTAGTTGCCGAAAACCTCGGCGTACTCCAGAAACTCGTCGCGCGCGATGGCGGCCTCGAACTCCTCCCGGCCGATGTAGTGGTAGCTTTCGCCGGATTTTTCCTGCCCCCGCGGCGCGCGCGTCGTGTACGAAACCGAGAAGTGAAGGCGCGGCACCATGTCCATGAGCCGCGCGACCAGCGTCGACTTGCCGGAGCCCGAAGGCGCGGAGATGATGAAAACGGTTGTCATTCGAGATTCAGCGACTGTTCCCTGATCTTTTCGATGTCCGCCTTGGCCGCCAGCGCCAGTTCGGTGACCCGCAGCCCTGTGTCGCCCACGCCGGACGTTTTCGACAGGATCGTGTTCGCCTCGCGGTTCATCTCCTGCAGAAGGAAGTCGAGCTTCTTGCCGGCCTCGCCGCCTTCCTCGATCAAGGCGTCAAGCTGACCCGTATGGATCTTCAGGCGCGCCACCTCTTCGCCGATGTCGCTGCGGTCGGCGAGCAGTGCGGCCTCCTGAGCGAGCCGCTGTGGTTCGAGCGCCGCGCCCTTGAGCAACTCGGCCAGCCGCTCTTCCAGGCGCGCCTGAAACGCGGGCATCGCTTTCGTGCGTATCCTTTCGAGTTCCGCGGCGATGGCGCCAAGAGAAGCCGTGCGCTCCCGCAGGACCACGGCAAGATCGCGGCCTTCGCGCTCGCGAAACGCATTCAGCAACTGCAGCGCTTCGGTGAGCGCCTCCTCTGCGTCGGCGGTGATCAGTGCGTCGTCGTGCTCGCCGGCCGTCTCGGCGAACATGCCCGGAACGCGCAGGGCGAAATTCAGGTCCGGCTCGCCGCTCAGGCCGTGCTTCTGTTTGGCGGCCTGGAACGCCGCCACATAGGCGTCGAGCAGGGCCATGTTGAGCGACGGCAGGTCTTCGGCGCGAGTCGGGGTGAAACCCATGGTCACCTGCAGATATCCGCGCGAGACATGGCGCTTCACGACCTCCCGCAGGCGGGCTTCGCACGGCTCCAGCGCCACTGCCAGGTGGATGTGCAGGTCCAGCCCCCGGTGATTGAGGCTCTTCATGTTCACCGTGAATTCGCCGCGCGGCGTCGTCTTGCGCACGCGTGCGAATCCGGTCATGCTGCGCAGTGGCTTTCCAGAAGTTCTCATGGATTCTCCAGCGGGTCTGCCTCCAGGAACTGTAGTTCGTGCAGCCGTTGATAGATACCGCCTCCGTCGACCAGTTCGTCGTGGGTGCCGGTCTCACTGATGCGGCCGCGGTCGAGTACCACGATCTTATCGGCCCGGCGGACCGTGGACAAGCGGTGCGCGATCACGATCACGGTGCGGTTGGCCATCAGGTTGCTCAGCGCGTCCTGGACCAACATCTCCGACTCGCTGTCCAGGTGCGAAGTGGCCTCGTCCAGGATCAGGATGGGCGCGTTCTTAAGCAGCGCGCGGGCGATGGCGATGCGCTGCCGCTGTCCGCCGCTCAGCTTCACACCGCGCTCCCCGATGATGGTCCCGTATCCCTCGGGCAACCTCTCGATGAATTCCTCAGCCAGGGCGTTGCGCGCCGCCTCGCGCACTTCCGCATCCGTGGCCGTGCGGCGTCCATAGCGGATATTGTTGGCAACCGTGGTGTTGAACAGGAACGGGTCCTGCGCCACGATGCCGATTTGGGCGCGCAGGGACGCCAGTTCGACGTCGCGCAGATCCATGCCGTCGATGAACACCGCGCCCTCGCTGACGTCGTAAAAACGCGGCACCAGATTGGCGAGCGTCGTCTTGCCGGCGCCGCTAGGCCCCACCAGCGCCACCACTTCCCCGGCCTTCACTTCCATATCGATCCCGCGTAGCGCGAATCCGTTCTGCGAAGTCGGGTAGCGGAAGCTCACACGCTTGAATGCGATACTCTCGTGGAATTTCTCCACGCGCCGCGCGCCGGGTTTCCCGCCCACCAACTCCACGCGGTCAAGGTACTCAAACACCTTCTGCGACGCGCCCAGCGCCTGCTGGAAAATATTGTGAATGCCCGTGAGCCGCTTCACCGGCTCATACAGCATCAACAGCGCGATGACGAAGCTGCTGAATTCGCCCGCCGTCATCGAGCCGGTCTTGATCTGCGTGCGCGCATAGGTGAGCAGGCCAACAATCGTGATGGCGCCGAACAGCTCGATGAGCGGACTGGCTATGGCCTGTTGCGCCACGTAACGCAGGCTGCTGGATCGGAGCCGCTTTGCCACCTCGCGGAAACGCCGCGATTCGTACTCCTCCGCGCCGAACGATTTCACCACCTGCTGACCGCTCAGCGCTTCCTGCAACACCTGTGTCAGGTCGGCGGTGTCGTCCTGCGCGCGGCGCGTGGTGCGGCGTATGCGCCTGCCGATACGCACCGTCGGGATCAGAACAAAAGGCAGCAGCGTCAGGCTGACCAGTGCCAGTTTCCAGTCTTTCTGCAAAACCACGCAGAGCAGCGCCACGACGGTGAAGGATTGCCGCAGCCAGTCCGCCAGCATGTTCGAGGTGGCTACCTGGATCTTGTCGATGTCGTTCATGATCGACGACATCAGCCTTCCGGTGGAGTGGGTCTCGAAAAACTGCGCATCCTGGCGGACTACCTTCTCGAAGACCTTCTGGCGCAGGTTGGTCACTGCCGAAAGCCCGACGTAGTTTACCAGGTAGGTGCCCAAATATTCGGAAACGCCCTTGACCAGGAACACCAGCAGAATGCCGTAGGCCACCATAGTCCAGACGTTGTGGATCGCGGACGGAACCAGGTGGTCCAAGTAAATCTGCTTGCCGATAACCGGCAGTGTGATCAGCAGCACGGGCGCTTCCGCGGAGGCCGGGTTGAGTACGCGGTCGAACACCGGGCCGATCAGCAGCGCGACCATGGCCTGTGCCGCACCCACGCAACCCATCAGGAACACGCTGGCAATGAGCGGCGCCCAGTAGGGCCGGACGTAGCGCAACAGACGTGACAACTCTCTCATACCTCCACCTTCAGCCGCTCCAGCGCCGCGAGCGCCTCCTCGACCCTCACTTGCTGGATTGCCGGCCCCGCCGCGATGACCTGCGCCGGCGTCTTCCACGGCGCCCAAATCGCCGGGTCGGACGTTCCGAAAATGACCAGCAGCGGAACACCGAAAGCGGCCGCCATATGCGCCGGTCCGCTGTCGTTGCCTACAAACAGCGACGCCGATGCGAGCAGGGATTTCACCTCGGCGAGCGGAACTCCGGCCACACAGCGCCACGCGCCGAAGGGTGTGAAATCGTCCCCACCGCCACCGATGAACACAGGTTCTAACCGCCACGTCTCTTCGATCCTGCGCGCCAGTTCCGCAAATCGCTCCGCAAGCCAGGCTTTGCCCGGCTCCGAGGCAAACGGATGGATCACGGCATAGGGGCGCGAGGCGGGACGTTCCTCCACGAACAACCGCGCGCGCGGTATATCCATCTTCGGGACCCCCAAGCAGAACATCGCCGAAGCCAGGTGCTCGGCCGTATGCACGGTGCGTTCTTCGCCCAGGATCTCCTGCGCGCGCGGGATCCGCAGGTTGTAGATCCACGCCCCTCGATGATGTGCGAAACCGGCCCGCCAGCGCGCGCCGCTCAAGGCCGCGAGCGCCATGCTGCGCGTCCCGCCGTGCAGGTTCAGGCACAATGCCGCCCGCCAGGCACGCACGGAGCGCACCGCCGGGTCCATGATGCAGTCGACGTTCGGATTGCCTTCGAAAACACCGGCGAAGCGTTTCTCCACCACTACCGCCAGGCGCAGGTCCGGTCGCGCGCGTTTGAGCACCTCAATGGCGGGCGTGGTCAGCACGCAGTCCCCCAATGACCGCAAGCGGATAATGACCACCCGCGCCCCATCCGGCAACCGGTCGAGCAAACCTGGCATCGCGCGATGAGTCTCACTCCTCGATCCGCGCTTCGTCGATCAGCATCACGGGGATGTCGTCACGGATCGGATAAACGCGCTTACACTGCTGGCATTTCAAGCCGGTCCCATCCGGTTTGAGTTCGACCGGCGCCTTGCAGAGCGGGCACACAAGAATTTCAAGCAGTTCTTTGCTGATGGCCATGGCAGTCTCCAGTGTACTTCTCGCGCGCAGCAGCCGCGAGGCCCTGTGCGAGCGTCAGTTATTCAGCGTCCCATCTCCGCTCGGGCCTCGGCAATGACCTCCAAATACTGCTTCGCTTTTGCTTCGATCAGGTCGTAGCGGCCTTCCTTGATGTTCTTGGCGTCCACCAGTTCGCCGCCCACGGCCACCGCGCAGGCGCCAGCTTTCAGGAAATCGCCCGCGGTTTCCAGGTTCACTCCGCCGGTCGGAACCATCTCGATCTGCGGGAAGGGGCCCTTCAAGGCCTTGATGTACTTCGGGCCGCCTACGTTCCCAGCCGGAAAGATCTTGACGATATCCGCACCGGCTTCCCAGGCGGTCAGGACTTCGGTGGGTGTGAGCGCACCCGGCATGATCACCTTCGAATAGCGCCGGGCCATTTCGATGGTGGACGGACGCAGGCTCGGCGTCACGAAGAACTCCGCGCCGGCCAGCATGCAGGCCCTCGCCGTTTCCGGATCCAGCACCGTTCCGGCTCCCAGGACCAGCTTGTCGCCGAACGCATCCGCCACTTTTTCGAGCGCCCGTATGGCGCCCGGTACGGTCATCGTGATCTCAGCGGCCCGGATGCCTCCCCGGTAGATGGCGTCCACAGCCTTCACGGCGCTTTCGGCGCTGCTGGTGCGAACCACCGGCACAATACCAATGTCCTTGATAAAAGAGAGGATCGTCTGCTTATCCATGTCTCTTTGATTCTATCAAGCCTGGCCTCGTATACTCTTGTCTTCAACCCTATGTGCAAGTTAAATCCCAGCGCCCGCTTCGCTGCCTTCCTGCTGGCCTTCGCCCTTTCCGTTGGCACGGCGCAGGCTGAAATCCGCTCGCTGACCATCCTCCACACCAACGATCTGCATGCGCGCCTGCTGCCGCTCGAAGACGGCCGGGGCGGTTTTGCACGCCTGGCCACGGCGCTCGAGCACGAACGCCGCGCCTCGGAAGCCTGCTTGATCCTGAACGCGGGCGACTTGGTGCAGGGCAGCCCGGTGTCCACCATCTTCCGGGGAGTGCCGGTCTACGAGATCGCCAACCTGTTCGGCTTCGACGCCGCCACGCTGGGTAACCACGAGTTCGATTACGGCTGGCAAACCATACCCAAATTTCTTACAACGGCGCGCTACCCGGTGGTGGTTTCGAATCTGGTGGATGGGGCGGGGAAGCGCATGACAGACAAGCCCTACGTCATCCTCAAAGCACGGGGGCTGCGCGTCGGTGTGATCGGCGCGCTCACTGGGGATCTGCCCTCTCTCACCACGCCGAAGACGCGCGGAGACTGGCGGATTCTTCCGGTGGTGGAAACCGTGCGGCGCTACGTCGCCGAGGTGCGCCCGCAGGCCGATCTGATCGTACTGCTCTCGCACCTGAGCCCGGCCGAGGAGACCCAGGCGCTGGAGCAACTCGATCAGGTGGGTGTCATCGTCAGCGGTCACGCGCACAAAGGCCTCGACGCCCCGATCCCCTTTCAGGACCGCGTGCTGGTGCGCGTCAATGCCTATGGCGGCGAATTCGGCCGCCTGGACCTGAAAGTAGACACAGCGACAAAAAAGATGGTTTCCTACACCCACAAGCGTATCCCGGTGGATGCGAGCATCGCCCCGAATGAGGCGGTCTCCGGACTGATCGCCAAGTGGGAAGCCGAGGTCGCCAAAGTCGTGGACGTGCCCATCGGCGAGTCTGTCAAAGAGTTTCCGCGGCCCGAAGTCCGGGCGTTGATGGAACGCGCCATGGCCGAGATGACCGGCTCTCAGTTCGCCTTTATCAACCAGGGCGGTGTGCGCGACGCGCTGCCCAAGGGACGGCTGATGGCACGCCACGTTTGGAACGTCATGCCCTTCGACAACAAAGTCGTCGTTGGAACCTTCAAGGGCCGCCAGTTGCCGGAGGCGGTGACGCGCGGGCGCAAGGTGGATCCCGACGGCGACTACCGTTTCGTCACCAGCGATTTCAACGCAGCCAATCAGAATGCTCCCGGCGGATTCGGCACAACCGGCCTGGTGTTCCCGGAAGAAGGCGGGCTGCTGCGCGACCTCTTCATAGATTGGATCAAACAGCAGAAGGTGTTGAAACCGGCCGACTAGCCCGTCAGTCCAGCGCGCGCACGTCGAGAGGAATGCCCTTGCGCGCATCGCGCACCATGTGGATGGCCTGGTTCGGGCATTTGACTTCACAGGCGCCGCAACCCAGGCACTTCTCCCAATCGCGTACCATGCCGTCCTCGCCGCTCGTAATGGCGTTGAACGGGCAGACGTCTGCGCAGGCCGCACACTGTCCGCACAATTCACGGTCGATCTCAGCCACGTAACCGCTGGACGCCATCATGCGGACACCGCCCCGCATGGCCTGTATCCCGCCGCAACAGCACTTGCAGCAGTTGCAGATGGAATAGAACCGGTTGCCCATAGCGTCTTTGAACCATGCCGAGTGCAGGTGGCCGCGCTCGTGTTCCTCGCGCAATAAGTCGAGCGCTTCCTGCCGGGTGAGCCTGCGGGCCTTACCGGGATTGTGTTCCAGGACGAAATCGACGAACGGCTTTCCGATCACCATGCAGACTTGGGTCGGCTCGCAGTGCTCAGCGCGCGAGTGGCGGCAGTAGCATTCGTAAGCGGCGACATCGGGCGGGCCGTCCAGGAGTAGTTTGCGAGCGTGCTTGTATGGGACGATCTGTTCCAGGTCGCGCTCTTCGATGGGGTGGTCCAGCATTACGATGGCTTCGGCATGATCGTGTGTGAGTACCTTGCCGTGATAGTGTTCAGCCAGCCAGGCGGCGCCGCTCCCGTTCCCCGGCGGAGTCTTGTTGATCAGAAAATCCACGTACCGCCCGGTCCAGCGGCCATAGATATAGGCGTGCAATCGGGCGCCCCAACCACCCGCGGCGCGGAAGAACGCGGGAGTTGAGCGCATCATCAACCGCCCACGCTCGCCCACGATCCACAGCACTGTCAGCGAGACGACGATGAGGAGTACGACGCAGCTTAGGATGGCGAGGATCATATCGCCTTGCCAGATCTCGCGCCTCTTACTGCGGCCGCAGCGAGGAGGCGCCGTTCAGCTCGAAGCCTTCGCCCAGGTAGACCCGTTTCACTTCCGGATCGCAGCCCAGCGCTTCGGGACTGCCGGCGCGGAAGATGCAGCCATTGTTCATGATGTAGGCGCGGTCGGTGACGGCCAGGGTTTCCCGCACGTTGTGGTCGGTCACCAGGACTCCGATGCCGGAGCGCTTTAAATCAAAGATGATGCGCTGCAACTCGAGCACCTGGATCGGGTCGATGCCGGAGAACGGCTCGTCCAACAGCAGAAAGCTCGGCTCGATCACCAGCGACCGCGCAATCTCGACGCGCCGCCGCTCGCCGCCCGAGAGCATGTAGCCCTTGTTGTCGCGTACCTTCTCGAGCCCCAACTGCTCGAGAAGGCGCCCCTGGCGTTCCCGCCTCTCGCGCGCGCTGATGGGGAGTGTCTCCAGGATCGCCATCAGGTTCTCGCCCACCGTCATCTTGCGAAAGACGGAAGGTTCCTGCGGCAGGTAGCTGATGCCGAGCCGCGCCCGCTCGTACATGGGCAGGCCGCTGATGTCGGTGGCATCCAGCATCACGCGCCCGCTATCTGGCGTGATCAGGCCGACGATCATGTAGAACGAGGTGGTCTTGCCTGCGCCGTTCGGCCCCAGCAAGCCCACAACTTCGCCCTGTTCAAGGTAGATGGAAACGTCGTCCACCACCCGGCGCCCATCATAGGTTTTGCTGATCTCAACGGTGCGGAGCTGTCGCATCGGCGTCAACTACCATCATGCACCAATTCTCATGTTTTAGGGTGCCTACCGCCGCTTGATCTTGCTGACGGCAGGAGCGCGTTCCTGCCCGTCCACCAACAGCCGGTCGTGCTGGGCGAAATAGGTCAACTGGCGGCCCGTGGTCGTTCCCTTCAGGCTGTCCGTTAGTGTAGGTGCGCCCCCCGTGAGCAGTACGCGCTCCTCACCGGTGTAATACTCGGCGTGCTCGGCGGTGCCCCGTCGCGTACGGTCCGGCGCGGATTGGAGGATCACGACTGCTCCGTCCGCAATCGCCTTCTCGAGAGACGACTGTTTCGAGGAGTCGTTCAGGTAGGCGCGGAGGATCTGCGATGTGACCACCATGGCAGGCCGGCGCAGCGTGACATTGCCCGTGTAAAGCGCCAGCCGGGAAGCCTCGTCGTAATCCAGCTTTGCGGCGGTGATCACGTTGTAGACGGGCGCCGATTGCCTAGACGCCTTGTCGCCACTTCGGTCCAGGAACTCGCTCACGACATTCTCGACCGCTGTCAGTTTCCGGCGCTTGCGGTCGATTTCAATCTGCTTCGCACGCAGCCGGTTGGCACCCTGCCAGGCGATGGCGTTGCCGATGAGAGTTACCACCTGGCCGGATTCGCGCGAGGTAATCCAATCGGCCTTCCCGTGCGTGGGCTCATCCCCGGAAAGCATCGACGAAGAGGACTTTCCTTTCCGCTCGGCCGCGCGCGTGGCGAAGACCTCGCCTTGTGCCGCGAAGTCGCCGGTCTTCTGGTCCATATCGATGTGGCGCGCCGACGTGGAGCCTTGCGGGTCCCAAGTGTGCGCCTGGCCGTCGAGCGCAATGCGGTTCTGGCGCGGATCCATGCGCGCATCGTTGGCGCGCGCGTGCCGCTCGCCTTCTTCGTAGCGGAAGTCCTCCCACTGATGGAGGCTCTCCAACTCGCCCGTTTTCTGATCGAACGCCGCTTCCAGGCCCTTGCTCCAGGTGCGCGCCGGCGGCGGCGCCGGCTTGCCGGGCTGCTTTTCACGCTCGGTCCACGTGGAGGTGCCCACGCCGCGCAGACTGCGGATCTGGTTCTTCGCTCCGTAGTCGATGGTAAGCCGCTCGGCATCCATGGCGCGGAACCGTTCCCCTTTGTGGCGCGCCAGGAACTCGATTCTAGCCGGATTGTGGGTGCGCACCTGTTGGATCTCTTCGCCTCCGGGGCGCATCTCCAGTTCGATGGTTTCACTCTTGAGCAGCTTTGCCTGTGGCGTTGTCCCGGTTTTGCGTGGCGCCGGATCGCTGGCTACCTCGCCGTGGCCGGCGGCCAGCGCCCGTTTGAGCGTGCTCTGTCTGCCCGCAACGGCGAAATTCAGCTCCAGGAGATCGGAATTCACCGTGGTCACGCCGTCCGCGGTGGTCGAAACCAGCCGCGCTTTCCCGTTGCCGAGAATCTTCTCCATCACGCCGTCGGCGTTGAACCACATGGTGAGGCCCTGCGCCTGGTAATCCAGCCTGCGCTTCGGCTCCACGTTGTTGCCCTTGGCCACTTGCCCTTCCACAAGGCGGATCGCGCCATCTTCGATGCTGACCACCGCGGCGGCCGTTTCGAGCGTCATGCTCCCGCGCTTCAGTCTCGCCCACGGAAGCAGATACACTTTCGCTTCGGACTCCTTGTAGATCAGCTCGCCGCTTTCCAACTGCATCGGCTGCGGCCGCGGCCCGTGCCCTCGCCAGTCGAGCTTTACTCGGCTGTGCATGTGCAATTCCCGGACGGAAGGATCGTAGGTGGCACCCACCGATTCGCCGCCGCCCAAGTCGAATTCGAACTTCGTGGGCCGGTCCGTGGTGGCGCGGGCCGTCCGCGCGTCGAAGGTCACTCCGCTGGACCGTATGACCATGAGCTGCCCTTTCGGCGCTCCCTGGACCGGTATGCCGCGCGTGATCTCCACTTCGCCTTCCGAATAGAGCGTCGCCTGGTCGGGAATGTAAGTGGCCTTGGCCGAACGGACGCGATCGAACTCCGTGGCCGGGTTGCGGTACAGGTGCAACTCCACGCCTTGCAGTTCCATGCGCGGGGGATCCTTCACCTGCTCGAACTGCTTGGCGCAGATGTCGATAATGGGGCGCGCGCCTTCGCTCTTGGTCACGCACCAGTCGGGGGCCACCGCGTTCAGGCGCACAGGGAGGGGCTGTGGCGGCGGAGGAGCCTGCGCCTGTTGGATCCGCTTCTGCAGGTAGTAGACGCCGCCTACGCCGGCCACGATCAGGACCATCAGGACGAGAGGAATCCAGCGCGCGCGCCGCATGCTGCTTTCAGGATAGCGATTTTCGCGTTACGGACGCGTGCGGACCTCGGTCGCTGTCGGGAAGTCCGCCGGAACCTTCTGCTTCACTTTCCCTGTCGCGGCCCATTCCGCGCCGCGCTGCAGCGTGACGATGAATCCGACGCAGCTCATCGAAGACGGATCGTGGCCGATCATGGTGTGGAAGATCCGCCCCTTCCCATAACTGATCGTGAACATGAGCGGCTCGTCCCTGCCCGAACCCCTGGTGGCGGGGTCCGAATACGCCGTGGCCAACAGCGTCAGGTTCTTCGCCGGCCCGCGCATGTGATCGTACAATTCGTCCTTAGCGTGCATCCACACCGGCGGTAGCCCCGCCATGATGGGATGCTTCGGGTCGCGCACCGTGATCTGGTAGGCGTGCTGCCTGCCGTGGTTGCCGGCGCGGCCCGGCGAGTTGTCCCGCACGATCTTGCCGTCTTTCCAATAGAGATACGGGCCCGATTTCTCGTTCCACGCCACCCAACCGCCCAGGCCCACGATCTCGGTGAATTCCGGCCAGTCGCCGAAGGCATTGTCGGCCGCGTGGTAAACTACCACTCCGCCGCCTTTGCGGACGTAGTCGAGGAACGCCGCGCGCACGGGCTCGCTCCAGTTGTCGCCCACGTAGTTCAGAACCACCACGCGGTAGCCGGCGAAACCCGGCTTGAACTGCTCCATTGGCCCGCCCTTGGGCGGCGTAGTGGCCACGTCCACCTGGAACAGGCCCGAATCCTCCAGATCCTTCTTCAATACCGGCGTCGTGCTTTTCCAATCGTGGTTGTTCTGCCCGTCAACGATGAGCGCTTTCATCTTCGGGGCGGCGAATGCCGTGGCGGCGAGCGCCACTTGGAGAGCCAGGCTGGCAAGCAACAGTTTTCGGGACATGACACTTCGAGTATCGCAAAGTCGGGAGCCGCAGGAAACCGTTCGCAGGAAACTTGCGCCTGTTTTTATCATGTATTTAATATTTCCTTTGTTTTGTTTGTGTTGCGAATTAGTCTTGTCACTCTTCCCGTTAGTGTGCTAATAATAGACATCGGGGCAGGTTGAATTCCGCTGTGGCCCCATTCAACAGTTACAAACTCACTCTGATGGAGGTTTAGTAGATGAAGATTCGACCGCTCTACGACCGGATCGTAGTGAAAAGGATTGAGGAGAAGGAAACCGTCCTGGGCGGCATCATCATCCCGGACACGGCCAAAGAAAAGCCCCAGGAGGGCGAGGTCGTGGCTGTCGGCAAGGGAAAGCGCCTTGAGGATGGCAAGCTGGTGCCTCTGGATGTGAAGGCCGGCGACCGCATCCTTTTCGGCAAGTACTCCGGCAACGACATCAAGATCGATGGCGAGGAGTACCTGATCATGCGTGAGGACGAGGTCCTCGGAGTTCTGAACTAAGGGGTTCTTTAAGGAGAGTTATCCATGGCAGCTAAGCAGATTGTATACAGCGAGAACTCGCGGCAGGCGATCCTGCGCGGCGTCAACCAACTCGCCGATGCAGTGAAGGTGACACTCGGTCCCAAGGGCCGCAATGTCGTTCTCGAGAAGAAATTCGGCGGCCCGACCATCACCAAGGACGGCGTCACCGTGGCGAAGGAAGTCGAACTAAAGGACCCGCTGGAGAACATGGGCGCGGCGATGGTGCGCGAAGTCGCCTCGAAGACCTCCGACGTGGCCGGCGACGGCACGACGACGGCCACCATTCTGGCCCAGTCGATCTTCCGTGAAGGTGTGAAGAGCGTGGCTGCGGGCGCCAACCCGATGGCCTTGAAGCGCGGCATCGACAAGGCCGTCGAGGCCGTGGTGGCGGAGATCCAGAAGTTCTCCAAGCCGATTTCCGGCGACGCCATTGCGCAGGTCGGCACCATTTCCGCCAACGGCGACAGTACCATCGGCAACACGATCGCCGAAGCCATGAAGAAGGTCGGCAAGGACGGCGTCATCACGGTGGAAGAAGCCAAGACCATCACCACCGAGTTGGAGACGGTCGAAGGCATGCAGTTCGACCGCGGCTACCTGTCCCCATACTTCGTCACCGATCCGGACCGCATGGAGTGCGTGTTGGAAGACGTCTCCATCCTGATCCACGAGAAGAAGATCAGTAACATGAAGGATCTGCTGCCGCTGCTCGAGCAGATCGCCCGCTCCGGCCGTCCGATGTTGATCGTGGCCGAGGAAGTGGAAGGCGAAGCGCTGGCCACCCTGGTGGTCAACAAACTGCGCGGAACGTTGAACGTTGCTGCCGTGAAGGCTCCTGGTTTCGGTGATCGCCGCAAGGCAATGCTCGAGGACATCGCCATCCTGACGGGCGGCAAGGCCATCATGGAAGAGACCGGCATCAAGCTGGAAGGCGTGAAGCTGGAGGATCTCGGCAAGGCCAAGCGCGTCGTCATCGACAAGGACAACACCACCATCATCGAGGGCGCTGGCAGCCAGAAGGCCATCGAGGGCCGCATCAAGCAGCTCCGCGCTCAGATCGAAGAAACCACGTCGGACTACGACCGCGAGAAGCTGCAGGAGCGGCTGGCCAAGCTGGCCGGCGGCGTGGCGGTGATCAAGGTCGGTGCGGCTACCGAAACCGAAATGAAGGAAAAGAAGGCTCGCGTGGAAGATGCGTTGCACGCCACTCGCGCCGCAGTCGAGGAAGGCATTGTTCCGGGCGGCGGCGTGGCCCTGCTGCGCGCGGCCAAGGCTCTGGAATCCCTGAAGCTCGGCGGCGACGAACAGATCGGTGTGAACATCGTGTGCCGCGCCTGCGAAGAGCCGCTGCGCCAGATTGCCGGCAATGCGGGCCTCGAAGGCGCCATCGTGGCCGAGAAAATTCGCGCCAATTCCGACGTGAACTACGGCTTCAACGCCGACACCGAGCAGTACGTCGACTTGGTGAAGGACGGCGTCATCGATCCGACCAAGGTTTCCCGCACGGCTCTCCAGAACGCCAGCTCCATCGCAGCCCTCATGCTGACGACTGAAGCGATGATCTGCGAGATTCCCGAAAAGAAGCCTGCCGCTCCGATGCCCGGCCATGACCACGGCATGGAGTACTAGGTAGAGAAGTCAGAAGACAGAATGGCCCGCCCTCGTTCTTGGGGGCGGGCTTTTTCTATGATGGTTAGGTGCGCAATGTCCCGACGCATCTGCTCCTGGCTGCTCTGCCGGCCTTCCTTGTAGAAATCACCCTGTATTTCCTGACGATGTCGGGACGCACGCGCGCATGGATGGATCGCTTCTCATCCGGCCACGTTGCGGCTGGGCTCGTCTCCAGCGCAATAGTTACGTACTTGCTCTACAGCCTTCCGCTCCTGTCCTTCCGGTGGGAATCCCTGGCCCTGCTGGTCCTGTTCGCCTCGCTGGTCTCGGCGTGGTATTTGATCCTGCCCCGGCGCTGGTATGCGGACGTGGGTTTTCTCGTGCTCATAGCTGCGGTCGTGTTGAGCAAGGTCTTTGCGCGCATCTATTTTGGTCCGCATGAGGATTTGCCCGGCTCGACGCTCGGTCAACTGATGTGGATTCGCCTGGGGGTGGCGGCGGCGCTGCGCTTCCGGGGCATGGAAGGAGTGGGGCTGGGGCTGCTTCCCACTCGCCGCGAATGGGCTGTCGGCGCGTTGCAGTACCTCTGTTTCATTCCGATTGGGCTGGTTCTATCGTTCACCCTGAAATTCAAAGCGTTTCGATGGAACAACCTGCCCTGGTGGCTGATCATTCTGACGTTCCTGGCGATGCTGTGGGTAGTGGGGTTGTCGGAAGAGTTCTTCTTCCGCGGCCTGCTGCTGCAGTGGTTGCGCGCCTGGACGGGGCGCGTCACGCTTGCGCTCGCGGTGACGTCCCTTCTGTTCGGCGCGGTGCACCTCCCGTTCGGAGCATTCCCGAACTGGAGGTTCGCGCTCATCGCGGCGCTCGCCGGCTGGTTCTATGGGCGGGCGTACCTGAAGACCGGCAGCATCCGCGCGGCCATGGTGGCACACGCGTTGACTAACATTACCTGGAAGGCATTCTTCGCCTGATGCGCGGCTCCCGCAATCGTAACGGCCACACAACCAGAAACCACGCATACGGTGCAGACCTGCACATGGCCGTGCTCCTGTTCGGCTGAAAAATGGAAATTTTATACTTTAATATCCTGAAGCAAGTAGTTCAGCCATCACAAGCTGCCTACGCCGGGAGGTTGGCCGTAGCTTTGAGCAGATCCTCCACGGTTCCGGCCACGCGTTTCGGGTCCGGCCGGTCTTCACAAAGCAGGAAACCGTCTGCGACCCAGGCTTTTTCATGTTTATCGTAGTCAGCCTCCAGGGCGGTTCTGCGATATCCTGCGAGCAGGCGTTGTCCCATGCGCATGGCGCGCCTGACTTCTTCCAGATAGCGGTTCACGCGCGGGCGGTAGTAGGTCTTGACTAGCTCGTAATTATCGCGGCATGCGTAGTCGCGAATCACGCCGGTCCAGAGGGTCAGGATGTCTCGTGCGCGCCGGTCGAAATCGGGCGAGGCGCCTGGTAAACGCCGCGCCTTGCGGATACTCGTGCTCAACCAGTAGAAATCATCGTGACTGAGCAACCGCTCGATCAAATCGAGCAACACTTCGAGGAACGCCGCGTGGCGCTCGACGGCCGCCTGATCCAACCTGGAGAAGGCGGCGTTCAACTTCAGCATGTGGGCGTTATAGAGTTCGGCTGCGTATTGTCTCGCGATATCGTTCAAGTCGTGCAGGTACAAGTCGCTTTGGCTGAGCTTTGCCGCTGACGCGTGAAACAGTTCGAGTGCTTTCCGCAGACGCGCCAGATAATCGGGACCGTTCACTCCAGGCCGTATGTCCAACTCCGCGCTGGGCCGCTTCCAGTAGAGCGGCTTGGCGCTGCGAGCAGGACCGTAGACTGTGTTCGATAATTCTATGAGCGCTGGCAACATCGACGGCGCGGCTTCACGTCCGTAACGAGCCGCAGCGTACTCTTTCAGGAAGGTGCCGAGATCCACCTCGGCCGGATTCCACCCGAGCTTGGCCTGGAAAGACGCATAGAAATGGTTGTGGCCGACGGCCTCTTCGTTGGGGTAGTAGCCCACGCAGTCGGTCGCTCTTGGATCGGTAGCTACCTCCTTCACCTGCTTCTCCAACCGCCGTACGTCGCCGTGCAGGTGAGTGTCGGAGGCGAACGAATATACCATGCCGAAGTGCCAGGGACGGCCATCGAAGTAGTCCCACTCCTTATACAGAGGGAGGCTTTCGGCGTATTGATCGACGATGCGCACACGGTTCTTCGGCACGCGCGCAAAGTGCTCCTCAACTAAGGGGCGCGGCCACTCGCGCGGTTGGTTCGAGTAGGTCCAGGTACTCAGCAGCCCGATACCGCGCGGGTCCACCGCATCCACGATTTTGAAATTGGCTCCGGCGATCTCCCGGCGCACGCTCTCCTGCAACGCGATGTCTCCGCGGAACGAACATTCGAGGTAGTTTTCCAGCCAGTAGTAATGATCCGTCCCATACAGCCGGTTGTAAGCTTCGAGAAAGGCTTTGCCGACCTTTCCGTAAAGCGGGTCAGTGGGGTGCAGGTACGTCTGCGCGTAACGATCGGGGCCAGGCCAGATGGACTGGAATGTGCGCGCATGAGGAAACACGCGCTGAAACTCCGGTGGAACCAGTCCGGAAACGGCGGGCGAAACAGTCTTCATGCCGCGCTCGCGGGCATACTCAATGATTCTGCGGTTCAGGTCACGCTGCCATTCCGCCCACGCAGCGGGTTGCGGTGGATCGACGCCATACTTGATAGGCGGGAATATGCCGAAGGGCGGACCGGAGTAACTCGACTGTGCTACCTGAATTCCGAACTGCTTCCAAACGTCGCGCCATACCAGATCTTCCCCCGGGGTGTCCCAGAGACTTAGTATGTTGTAGCGGCATTTCAACAGCCAGTCGATGTAACGGCGCCAATCGTCCCAATCCCACCATGGAGCCGAGTACCAGTAGATGGTCAGATTCATCGCCATGCGCTCGGCGAAGCGCGGTTTGGTGGACAAGTTGATGCCGTGGAAGGGAAATGCGTCGCGGTGCGGTACCTGATCACCGTCCGCAAAGAAGCCCACTCCACAGCAGCGCTCCAGGTAAGCGTACACGGCGAACCACGTCGCTATAGGCGTGGCCCCCAGCAGGATGAGTTGTCCTCCGTTTTCGGGTATCCAACGGATCAGATAGGCTTCCGCGTTTTCAAGGGCGGGATCCCGCAGTGTCGCGGCAATGTGAGAAGTTCCTATTTGGGCAAAGTAGAAAGTTCCTCTTGA
>ENA-UOYA01000635-UOYA01000635.1-activated-sludge-metagenome-genome-assembly--contig:-NODE-635-length-42905-cov-40.565111_pt1 | contig 42905 bp, 38 predicted proteins | sample MGYA00238163_ERZ764804 | MGnify/ENA primary metagenome ERZ764804 (study PRJEB28919, sample SAMN05720223) | activated sludge metagenome | isolation source: Anaerobic digester | place: Hong Kong...
TACATGTATACAGCAACCAATCCAACCCCTCCTGAGCCAGCTTGCTAATCAGGGGTCGATCATGGTCAGCGCGCGAGTTCGGGTTGGCAACGCCGGAATTGTCACGGAAGGGCCGTGCTTTGTCGTCCATGAGGTTGAGCAACGGCGTAAGCGCGCCGCCGACGGCAGCGCAATCCGCCACTGACTGCGGCGATGTCATCGCAATGACCCCCAGGCCCGTTACTTGCTTGAAATGATCGTGCAGCGGCCCCATATCTGAACCACGGAGAGCATGATGCAGATGATGACCAGCCCAACCCAGTTCCCGGCGAACGTGCCCATGTTCGATTCGCTGACCGCAGCGATGAACGAGGCGCAGTTTGTCCAGGTGGACGACGCGGTGTTCACGGCGGACTATCTGCACGCCCCGGATGAGTTCACCCGGCCCGATGACGTGCTGGTGGAAGGCTCGCGCGACGATCAGGAATTGCTGCTGCTGCAGCGCGACTTCGACGGTGCCAAACTGATCGGCGATGGCGAGATCTACCTGCGCGACGGCACCCTGATCCGCTTCCTGCGCCCGTCGGCCGTGCACTGAGCCCGGCGCGGGCAACCCGCGTTGACACACTCCCAGCGCCCGCGTAAAACACCCGGCAGGAAGGTTTCCCAGACCAGATTTGGGGCAGGGTGGCGTGGTGGATGACGGGAGCAGATCAACACTGACCGAGCAGTCAGGACAGCCGGGCGTACACGCGTCATCGGCAGGAGCACCAGCTGCATCGACCCCTTTCGCCCGCAAGCGCAGCGTGCACCTCACGCTGGTACTGATCAGTGCCGCCGGGCTTGGTGGCCTGGCCGGTTGCGGCAATCTCGAGAACAACGAACGCGTCAATCGCGACGTCTACGCCAACATGGAGGCGTGCAAGGCGGATTGGGGCAACCCGGGTGATTGCGAGGAAATTCCGGCGCAGCGCTCGGCGACCGGCACCAGCAGTTACTACGGCCCGCGTTACTTCTCGCGCACTGGCAGCACCACCGGCTACAGCAGTACCACTCGTCCCGGCTCACGCTCGTCCGGCACGGTATCGTCCACTCCGTCGCGTGGCGGATTTGGAGCGTCAGCGTCGCGTCACGGCGGCAGTTCGTCGTCGTCCTCTTCGCACTCGTCGGGGGGCTAGATGCGACGCCAACACGTAGCCAAGCGCGACAACTGGCAAAAGCGCTGCGAAGACGCGGGCTTCAGCTTTCACTCCATTGACGGCCTGTACTGGGACGAGGGGGTCTGCTACCACTTTACGCGCCGCGAGATCGAGGATCTCGAGAAAGCCACCAAGGAGCTCTACGACATGTGCATGGCGGCCGCCGAGCACATCATCGAGAAGGAACGCTTCAAGGAACTGGCGATTCCGGAGTCCGCCTGGGCGCTGATCCGCGAAAGCTGGGATAACGATCATCCTTCGCTGTTTGGTCGCTTTGATCTGGCCTGGGACGGCAATGGCCCGCCCAAACTGCTCGAATTCAATGCCGACACCCCGACCTCGCTGATTGAGGCGAGCGTCGCGCAGTGGCACTGGCTGGAGGATGTAAAGTCGAAGCTCGGGCCGAACGCTGACCAGTTCAATAGTCTGCACGAAGCGCTGATTGAGCAGTGGAAGTGGCTCAAGGCCGAGCACGGCTACGGGCACGTGCATTTCACCTGCGTCGGTGACAGCGAAGAGGACGGCGGCAACCTCGACTACCTGCGCGACACCGCCATACAGGCCGGCGTGCAGGCACCGTGGATCGCGGTAGAAGAGATCGGCTGGAGCGAGGGCGATCTGGCCTTTGTTGACATGGACAATCAGCGCATCGAGACGCTGTTCAAGCTCTATCCGTGGGAATGGTTGCTGGCGGATGAGTTCGGCAACAACATCCGCAAAACCAACATGCGCATCATCGAGCCGGCGTGGAAGATGACGCTGGCCAACAAGGGCCTGCTGCCGATTCTCTGGGAGCTTTATCCGAACCATCCGTTGCTGCTGGAGGCGAGCTTCCAGCGCCACAAAGTGCTGGGCGACTATGTGAAGAAGCCATTGCTCTCGCGGGAAGGCGCCAACGTCGAAATCTACAAGGGCGGCGAGGTGATCCGTGCCGACGGCACCTATGGCGAGGAAGGCTACGTTTACCAGCGCTACACGCCAATCCCGGCGTTCGAAGGCAACTACGTCACCATCGGCAGCTGGATCATCGGTGACTCACCCGCCGGCATCGGCCTGCGCGAAGACGCCACCGAGATCACCATGAACACGTCGCGGTTCATTCCGCACTACTTTGATTAACAGTCGCCGACCGCAACACTTTCCAGAGGCTCGAAATGACCTACACGCTCAACGAATCGATTCGCTACTTCGACGACTTTCTGATCTATTTCGCCGTTGCGCTGGTGCTGCTGGTAGCGTTCACACTGATCTACACCAAGGTCACGCCGTACAACGAAATTGCGCTGATCCGCGATGGCAACACGGCGGCAGCGATCTCGCTGTCTGGCGCGCTGATTGGTTTTGCGCTGCCGCTGGCCAGCACGGTGGCCAACGCCGTCAACCTGATCGATCTGGTCCTGTTTGCCGTCCTGGCGACCGTGGTGCAGCTGGTGGTATTTGTCTTTGCACGAATGCTGATGCCAGGGCTGACTGCGTCGATCGAAGGCGGCAATGTCGCCAAAGCCACGTTTCTCGCGGCGGTATCGCTGGCGGTGGGCATGCTCAACGCTGCGGCGCTGGTTTACTGAGCAGGATTGACGCGGCCAGGTTGCTCGCGCAGGGCAACGTAGCGCGCATCAGTGCGCGCCCGCAGAGCGTATCGCTGATGAAGCCGCCGTGGGGCCCGGCTGCGAGCGGCCGGGCTACGGTGCAGACGGTGACTGGATGCGGAAGTCGAAGGCGAGCGTGTCCTGCGGTTCGCCACCCACACCGAAACCGGCTTCACGCATCGTGACCTGATCGCCATTCACGCTGAGCACCGTGGACGCCCGCGTGCCATAGTTGTCGCTAACGATGAAGATGCTGCCAAGCATGCGTTCCACCGCGAACGGTACGCCCGTGTTGGGCAACTGCGCGTCGGGCGTTGGTGTGGCGTTTTGCAGCAGCCGCAAAAGGCGCGTGTTGCGCTGCGCGGGGTCGCTTTCAGCGAGCGCGTGCCGGAACCCCTGCCGCATGCGCAAAAGCTTGGGCCAGGGTGTGTCCAGCGATGCATTGGAAAGGCCATGCACGCCGGGTTCGACGGCGTGCGCTGCACCCTCCTGCGAGTTGGCGAACCACAGTGAACGGGCCGAAGCACCGACTTCGCCGCAGAGCAGGTTGAAACCTTCGTAGCGTCCGGCGTCCGCCATCGTGGCATGGGCGAAGTCCGCAGCAGACTGCGTGCCCTCCAGAAACTGCCGTACCAGGGCACCGCGCGATGGCGCACCCTGCTTGCGCAGCGCCGGATTGCGGATATTGGTAACCATGGCGAAACGCCCATGCCGCGTGATGCCAAGCCATGCGCCACCGCTGCGCTGGTCGCGCCCCGAGAGCACCTCATCCCCCGGCCACCAGTGCATGCGCTCGGTCGGCCGCTCATAAAACTCATCGCGGTTGGCCGCGAGCAGCAGCGGCTGATCAGATTCGGGTGCCCAGCGGAAGGTGACGATACACATAGACGCTATTGTCGTCGCCCACAAGCTAACAATGGCTTAGCTCATCATAAAACGTTTCGCAAGATCACTTGATACCCGAACCCCCAGTAACGCAACTCTGATTTGTTTTGGATTGATTGGTATCAAAGGCACTTGATCCTGACATTGATCAACTGGGAATAGGGTGATGAAATTAAACATTCGATGTCCACAAGCATGGGGGTAAACATGAGAATATTTTCGACATTCGCACTCGCGACGCCATTGTTGTTGACTGCATCGCTAGCTGCTGCTACCCCGCCTGAGGCGCTGTGTCGCGCGAATCCTGAGCGTGTTGTCGAGGCTGCGAAAGGTGCGCCTGTTCTAGTGATGAGGTCGGCAGGGACAACTGATTTGTTCCGTCTTGAAGCGACACCGGAAACGCTCAGTGCCGACGCGCACGGATTTCGGGGTGCACGGCGGGTGCGCGTTCAAATGGGTGACATACAAAGGGTCTGCGCTGCTGGCTACGACGTTAGTGCCATTGACATTTATGCATCTTCGCAAGCTGGGGATGCGCAGAAAGGCTATGTTCAACCGATTACATCATTGCCGTCCAGTTTCACCATCACTGGCTTGTGGGGGGAGGTATGGGGCAACTTCTGGGTTCCACAAGCGCTGCCATCGGGTCATACCTACCAAGTCGCGGACTTTAAGGTGACACCGTACAACTTTGCGTCGAGCGGCACCTTTGCGCATTTGGTAGTTCCTGTTCTCACTACTAGTAACAGCAACTTTCAATCAGACTTCGACGGCAAGGGCGCGATTTTCTACGGCAATTCAGGGGCATGCTCCGCTGTTGTGGAAGCTTGGGCGATTCAGAATTGGTCGGAAACCACAGGGTGTGGAACCGGCCCTACTTGCCAAGCAGTAGTTTATTCGCCGGATAGCTGCTCGTCGTGGGACAGTTCGCAACCCCGGCGTTTCCTAGTGGGCGCAAACGTCTGGCAGAGCGTTACTTACTGGAGTTGTCCGGCGAGTGGCGCTTGCCCAGGATTTGTTTCGCCGGCAATGAACACATGGATGTCCGGTTACCGTGCTGGTGGCGCTGGAGTCGGGTTTCTTGTTGCCATGGCGTACAGTAGCTCAGTCTGGAGTCTCACTTTTTCTGACGTTGTAGCTTACACAGGGCCGTAGGTAGGAGTTCATATGGCAATCGTACTTTCTCGTGTAGTAGTCTCGCTGGCATTCTGTGCGTCCGCGATGGGTGGTGCGCTCGCATCTTCGTTCAGCTTTCCTTCAACGGTTGCGGAATATTCCGCTTTTGCGGTGGTCATTGACGCGCCTGGCGCACCACTGTGCGATGGCGCATCAACGCACGTAGCCGGAACCGTGAAACTTGCTGGTAGTGTCGTCGATATTTCTATTCCACCGATGGGCGCTCGCTGCGCTGCGCGAACGATCACTGTTCCCGGCCTTCCGCGATCTGTTCGCACTGTGCGCGTTACATTGACTGAGTCAGTTCTGGACGCTGCCACAGGCAGCACCCGCTCAGCGCCATCGCTCGTGATGACGCAGGACATCAGCGTCAGACCACTCTTCGCGATCGAGGATATCCCCCGGTTCTGGACGGGTGAGCTGCGAGCGTCCCTATCGACCACATCGCCGCCCGCTGTACTTTTGACATCCTCGCGGACGTCTATGTTCGTCGGTCAATGGCAATGGCTGGAAGCGGGCGACCCGCAAACTGAGGCGTATACCTTCAAAGCGTTGTCTGCACCGCTAACCGCAGGGGCGCTACCAGCGTCGCTGAGTCGGCTCTACCGGGTCGAATATCCCGCGCCTTTCGTGGGTGCGTACTTCACAATCGACGGCGACGCAGCACGTCGTCTTGCGCGGGAGTGGTCGCGCAACGCTGAAGAAATGCCTTACGCGTTGGGGCGGCCGGATGCGGGCGCCTGCCCGATGGGTATGTCACCGGTGTATCGACTGTTCAATCCTGCCGCCGTATTCCATCGATGGACGCAATCCGCAGAAACCTATGGCGTGCTGGTTGCCGGCGGCTTCGTCGGCGAGGGTGCCGCTTGGTGTGCGCCGGGCCACGACTAATACCTGCGGCCGCCTGACAGCGGCGCGATTGCCTTACTGCAGCAACTTCAGCCGCTGCACCTTGCCCGACGGTCCTTTCGGCAACTCATCCACAAAACGGAACACGCTGGGCGTCTTGTAGCGTCCCAGTGTCTGCACGCAGTGTTCGCGCAAGGCCGCTTCGTCGCAATGCGCGCCCGGCTTGAGCACGACGGCGGCGAGGATGTCCTGGCCGTAGTTCTTGTCGGGGATGCCGACAGCGGCGGCTTCAAGCACGGCGGGGTGCGTCAACAGGGCTTCGTCAATCTCGCGCGGCGCGATGTTCTCGCCGCCCTTGATGATGAGCTCCTTGATGCGGCCGGTGACGAAGTAGAAGCCGTCGCTGTCACGGTGACCGAGATCGCCAGTGCGCAACCAGCCATCAGCGGTGAGTGCCTCGGCTGTCTTGTCGGGGGCGTTCCAGTAACCCGCCATCACGTTGTCGCCGCAGAGCTGCAGCTCGCCGGTGGCGTTGTCAGGCAGCACCTCGCTGCTTTCCACGGCAACCACGCGTGCCTGCACACCGCAGGGCAGGCCGGGCGTGCCGTATTTGCGTTGGCTCGCATCCTGCGGGTTGCAGAACACGACGGACGCACACTCGGTCATTCCCATCGCTTCGATCACGCCGATGCCGAAGCGCTGTTCGAAAGCGCGATGCTGGTCCGGCGGCAGCGGGGCCGACGCCGAGCGGGCGAAACGGATGAAGGGGCGGGCGGGTGCCGGCGCATCGCCTTCGGCCGCTGCATTGAGCAGATAGGCAATGATGGTTGGCACCACATTGATCCATGTCGGTTGCCACGCATCGACCCAACCCCACCAGGCCGAGGCCGAGAAGCGGTGCGGCGCCACGATGCTGCCGCCACTGACGAAGGGTGACAGCGTGGCGATGCACTGGCCGTTGATGTGATACAGCGGCAGCGACGACAGCACGCGATCAGCGGGCGTCAGTTGATGCCACGCCGCCACTGTGCGCGCAGCGTGCAGCAGGTTGGCGTGCGTCAGCAGCGCACCTTTCGGCTTGCCGGTGGTGCCCGAGGTGTACATCAGCAGCGCCGGGTCGTTCGCCCGCGGGGCCGCGCTTGCGCCGGCGTTGGTACGCGGTGGCAGTTGCGATGCGAGCGGTACGTCGACGTCGATGTTCACCACAGCGATGCCGGGTGTGGCACCGGCAGTTGTCGGCAGCAGGGCAACGGCCGCGGCCAGCGTGGCCGCTTGATCGCCGGACACGAACACGCAGCGCACTTCGCTGTGCGCCAGCACGTACGCGAGCTGTGGCGCCTGCGAGAGCAGGTTGAGCGGCACCGTCACCCGCCCGGCAATCATGGTGGCGAGGAACAGTGCGCTGGTGGCGAGCCCGTTGGGCAGCAGAAATCCGACGTGCGCGCCCGCGCCGATGCCCTGCGCCGTGAGCAGCGCGTCCAGCGCCGCCACGTCAGCGGCCAGCTCGCCGTATTTCAGGCGGCGGCTGGTCTCCGGCGCCAGCAGCAGCGGAGCATCGGGCTGCGCGCGCTGGTGCTTGGCGAAAACGTCGGCGAGGGTGGTGGCGGGCACGGTCATGGCAGGGGGCGACGGCCTGGTGGGTGACAGTCAGGGTGGCATTGGCTTTTCTGGGAAAGCCGCATTCTAATTGGGCTCAGCGTCAAAATTCGTTGAATGTCGACTATTGGCAATTTCGCCATTCAAGCCCAATGCGGTCAAGGCTTTAGCGAAAAAGCCGCAACGTTGCGGCCGGTCTCTGCGAGATAAGCACCGAGCAGCGCGTCGACACTGGCCTCACGCGGGGGGATGGGCCGTGCGATGCGGGTGATGTTGAGGAAGTGCCGGTAGCCAAGGTTCTCGGAAAAACTGTTGCCACCCCAGGTGCCGCAACCCATCGACAGCGAGAACGGCAGGCCGTTATCGAAGCTGCCGCCGGTGGCGATGCAGTGCGCCTGATTGACGATCACACGGGCGACCGGGAGCGTGAGCGCCAATTGCAGCGCCAGCGCGTCTGCCGCTTCCGGCGCGGCATGCAGCCCGACCGAGTGGCCCGCGCCCTGACGGCTGTAGATCGCTGCCACCTGCGCGGCTGCGGCGTCGAAGCCGTCGGCGCGGTAAACGGTGAGCACCGGCGACAGTTTCTCGCCGGAGAACGGAAATTCTGGCCCGACGCCGCTTTCCGCAACCATCAGTACGCGGGCGTTGGCGGCACGCGCAAGGCCGGCCGCCAGCGCGATGTCGCTGGCTGTCTTCGCGGTAAGGTCGCCCGACAGCTTGCCCGCCGGGAACAGCGCGGCTTGCAGTTGCGCCTTCTCGTCGCCACTGAGCAGTACGCAACCCTGCGCTGCCAGCGCCGCGAGCATTGGCGGATACACGGCTGCCTCGATCACGACGCTGTTCTCGCTGGAGCAACTGGTGGCGTTGTCGAAGGTTTTGGAGCGCACGATGCGCTCGGCTGCCGCATTGAGATCGGCGCTGCGGTGAACGATCACCGACACATTGCCGGCACCAACGCCGAACGCCGGCGTTCCACTCGAATACGCGGCCTTGATGTTGGCTTGCGAGCCGGTGGCGACGACCAGGTCCACCTGCTGCAGCAGTTCGTTGGTCAGCGCCTTGTTGACTGGTGCGGGCAGCAACTGCACCAAGTCGCGCGGTGCACCGATGCGGTCGAATTCTTCATGCACGTAGCTGAGCAACAGCGCGGCCGTGGAATAGCCCTTGGGCGACGGCGCGAGGATGATGGCGTTGCGGCCCTTCATCGCATTGATGATCATGTTGGCCGGCGTCGCGCCGGGGTTGGTCGAGGGTGTGATAGCCCCCACCACGCCGGCCGGCCGTGCGATTTCGGTGACGCCGAGCACCGCGTCTTCAGCAATGACGCCGACGGACCTGGCGCCGTTCAGATCGCGGATCAGGCCCAGCGTCTTGCGATGGTTCTTCTGGATCTTGTCGGGCACATTGCCGAGGCCGGTGTCGCGTACCGCCAGCTCCGCCAGTGCGCGGTTGCGAACGGGCTCCATGATCGCCCACGCAGCCGCCGCCACCAGGCGGTCGGCGCCGGCCTGGTCATAACCATCGGCGATCGTTTGCGCAGCACGTGCCTTCGTGACTAACCCGGCAATGACCTCTGCTTCACGAGATTGCGACACTGCCTAGTTGTCCACTTTCGCGCCCGAGGCTTTCGCCACCTTCGCCCAGCGCTCCATCTCGGCTTTCACGAACTTGCCGAATTCGGCCGGCGGCATGCCGCCAGCGTCGGCGGCGGCGTTGGCCCAGTTGGTTTTAATGGCCGGGTCCTCCAGCGCCTTGACGATTTCCTTGTACATCTTGTCCACGATGTCAGGCGGTGTGCCCTTGACCGCCCACACGGCGTACCACTGCGACACTTCGCTGTTCGGGAAGCCCTGCTCGGCGAGCGTCGGGATGTCTGGATATTGCGGCGAGCGTTGCGCAGCCATCAGGCCGAGCGGACGCGCCTTGCCGGAGCGGATTTGCGCGGCGGTGGCGCTCATGCCGTCGATCAGCACATCCAGCGAGCCGCCGAGGAAGTCCTGCATCGCCGGGCCCATGCCTTTGTAGGGCACGTGCACGATATCAACACCCTGTCCGAGCTTGAACAACTCACCGGTCAGGTGTTGCGACGTGCCGGAGCCGGGCGAGCCGAAATTGAGCTTGCCGGGATTGGCCTTGGCGTAGTCGACCAGGTCCTTGACCGTCTTCACATTGGGCAACTTGTTCGGCTGCGCCGCGATGACGAAAGGCATGATCGCCAGCAGCGTGACCGGCACGAAGTCCTTCTCGATGTCGTAGGAAAGCTTCGGGTAAATCGACGGTGCGATGCTGTGATGCACGGCGCCAATCAGGAAGGTGTAGCCATCCGGCGCCGCGCGTGCGGCCTGGGCTGCTCCCACGGTGCCACCGGCGCCGCCGATGTTCTCAACGATGAACTGCTGGCCAGTCTGCTTGGTCAGCTGCGCCGACAGCGGACGGGCGAAGGTATCGGTACCGCCGCCAGCGGGGAACGGATTGATCAGCTTGACCGGTTTGGTCGGCCAGGCCTGCGCCTGCGCCGTTTGCGAAAAGCTCAAAGCGACCAGCGCCACGCCCGCCAGCGTGGCAGAGATGGATCGCGCAACATACGACAGACGGGACACAACTACCTCCTCGTGTGAAACGGCTTTGCGGCGCAATGGCGCCAGTCAATTTGCCCGGGCGATTGCAACGCTTCACTGCTGATACTAGCCGACCGCGATGACGACGTCATTGGCGCAATCCCTGCCAGCACTCATCGAACAGCGTTGTTGCAGAAGCAATCCCTCCTGACTGCCTCTGCGGATCGCGCTGACAACGCTAGCGTTTGATCTCGGTGTGCTTGTACTTCTGCAGAAAGCGTGTTGGCAGCGCCAGCGCATCACGGCGGAACGGGTCGCCCAGCTCCTTGGTCACCATCACTTCGAGGATGGTGGTTTTGCCGCGCTTCTGCGCCTCGCAGGCCTCGCGCAACGCCGGGCCGACGTCGGAAAGCTCGTCGATGCGCAGGCCCTCAGCGCCCATGGCTACGGCCACGTTGGCCCAGTGCGGCTGGTTGTCGAGACCGACGCCGAGATAGCGGCGGTTGTAGAAATCGACGTGATTCTTCTTCTCGGCGCCCCACTGGCCGTTGTTGAACACTACCGCGGTGACCGGGATGTTCTCGCGCACGCAGGTCTGCACCTCGTTGAAGCTGATGCCCCACGCGCCGTCGCCGACATAGGCGATGGCTGGCCGGTCGGGCGCCGCCAGCTTGGCACCGATGATGGTGGGGAAGGCATAGCCACAGTTGCCGAAGCTCATCGCTGCAAACATCGAGCGTGGCTCGTTGAAACGCAGATAACTGTTCGACACCGAGCAGATGTTGCCGATGTCGGTCGACACCATCGCGCGGGCGGGCATCGCTTTTTCCAGCTCGCGCAGCATCTGCCGTGGATGCATGTAGCGGGATGCAGCGGAGACCTCCAGCGAATAGGCGTCACGCTCCTGCGTCCAGCCGTCGAGCTCTTTCTCCCAGGTCTTCTTTTCTTTGGCAACGGCTGCGAGTCGTGCGTCGCGGTTGCCGTGGCAGACGAGTGACTTGCCCTTGAGTCGCGACACGAGCGCCAGCGCTGCCGCACGGGCATCGCCGCAAATGCCGACCGAGATTTTCTTCACAAGTCCCAACATCTTGGCGTCGGCGTCAATCTGGATGATCTTCGCGTTTTTCGGCCAATAGTCGAGACCATGCTGCGGCAGGGTGCCGAACGGTCCGAGGCGGGTGCCGAGCGCGAGCACCACGTCGGCCTTGCTGATCAGCTTCATCGCGGCCTTCGAGCCCTGATAGCCGAGCGGGCCACACCACAGCCGATGCGCGGCCGGGAAGCTGTCGTTGTGCAGATAGCTGTTGCAGACCGGGGCGTCGAGCAGTTCGGCGAGCTTGACCGCCGCGTCCATGCCGTTGGCCATGATCACGCCGCCGCCAGCAAGAATGACCGGGAACTTCGCTTTCGAGAGCAGCTCGGCGGCGTCGTCCAGCGCCCTTTCACCACCGACGCCGCGCTCAACCACGATCGGCGACGGAATTTCGTATTCACCATCACCGTAGAAAAAGTCGCGCGGAATATTCAGCTGGGTCGGCCCCAGCTCGATGTGGGCACGGTCGAAGGCGCGGGCGGTCAGCTCCGCCATGCGCAGCTTGTTGTTCACATGCGACTGGAACTTGGTGATCTTGGAGAAGATCGGCAGTTGTTCGGTCTCCTGAAAACCGCCGAGGCCCAGGGTCATCGAGCCGGTCTCCGGGGTGATGACTACCACCGGCGAGTGAGCCCAATAGGCCGCCGCAGTCGCAGTGACGAAGTTGGTTATGCCGGGGCCGTTCTGCGCGATGCAGACGCCGTGTCGTCCGGAAACGCGCGAGTAACCATCGGCCATGTGGCCAGCGCCCTGTTCATGCGCCACCGAGATGAAGCGAATGCCGGCGCTCGGAAACAGGTCAAGCGCGTCCATGTAGGCCGACCCGACGATGCCGAACACGTCGGTCACGCCCTGTGCGACCAGCGTTTCGACAAAGGCTTCGGACGGCGTCATGCGCGTTTTGCCTTGGGTGACACGGCGGTCGACTTTCGGGGCGGCGGGTGCGCGGCGCTCGGCGGTCGGAGCGGGTTTCTTCTTCGTAGCTTTTGTCATGGCTGACCTTTGTGGTGAAGTCATCTGGAATGGCGGAAGTTTGCGCGTGGCCGGAATTCAGGCATGATGAGCGTCGCGGAAAACGAATCTCAGAGTTTCATTTTTTGCCGATAAGGTTGGTTTGTGCATAATGCACCTTCGAATAACTTAGGGTCATAAGATGTCGGCAGAACAGGACGAGGCGCACCGCGACGGTCGCGAGGCGGGATCAGCGGCGCTCCGCTCGCTGGCGGTGATGGAATTCGTTGCCAACAGCGAACGCTCTGTGAGTCTGACCGAGATCATGCAGGCGGTCAGCCTGCCAAAGCCGACCGTGTTCCGCATCCTGACTACGCTGGAAGAGGCCGGCATGCTGCTGCGCGAACCCGATGCCAAGCGCTACGTGCCGGGCGAACGGCTGGCCAATCTCGCCGCCAATGTATTGCTGCATTCACCGCACCGCTCGGCGCGACGCGCCATTCTTGAGGAATTGGTTGAAAAGGTCGGCGAGACCTGCAACCTGACCATCCCCAACGGCCATTACGTGATGTATCTCGACCGTGTCGAGTCGTCATGGCCGCTGCGCATCAATCTGCACGCGGGTTCCAAGGTGCCGCTCTATGCCAGTGCCAGCGGCAAGCTGTTCCTCGCCCACTCGCCGAAGCGGATGCGCGACCGTCTGTTGACCAGTGCGCCGCTGATTGCGCACACGAAAAACACCTTGACGTCGCTGCGGCAACTGGAGCTGGAGTTCACCAAGATCCGCCGCAGCGGATACGCGGTGGACAACGAGGAATATCTGGCCGGCATTTGCTGTCTGGCGGTGCCGGTGATGAACGACCAGGAGCGCGTTGTTGCGGCCGTGGCGGTACATGGGCCGGTGTCGCGGATGAATGTGGCGCAGGCGGTTGAGTTCTATCCAGCGCTGAAAGAAGCGGCGGAGCAGATCGGCCAGACGCTCGACTGGTAGCGGCTGCATCATGCCGTCACTGACGACCGGTACTCACCCGCGGTTGCTGGCACTGATCGAGCGGGCGCAGGCGCAGACACCGATGACCACTGCGGTTGTCTATCCCTGCGAGGCATCGGCGCTGAAAGCCACGCTGGACGCGGCCGCATTCGGCCTGATTCGACCGGTGCTGTATGGCCCCATGAGCGAGCTGCGGGCCATTGCTGCGAAGGCCGAGCTTGATCTGGCCGCTGATACCGTTGACTTCGTTGAATGCGGTACTTCGCCAGTCGATGCGGCGCGGCGGGCCGTCGCCGACGCAGCGGGCGGCGCCATGCAGGTACTGATGAAGGGCAGCCTGCACAGCGACGAGCTTCTGAGCGCTGTCCTCGCCCGCGATGGCGGTTTGCGCGGCGCCCGTCGGTTGACCCACACCTTCGCCTTCGACGTGCCGCGCTATCACAAATTGCTGGGCGTTACCGATGCCGTGGTCAACATCAGCCCGGATCTGCGCACCAAGACGGATGCCGCTGTGGCGGCCTGCGAAGTGTTCCGGCAACTCGGCGTCGCGCGCCCCAAGCTGGCCGTCGTCACCGCCATCGAAACGGTCAATCAGGCGATTCCGGCCACGCTTGACGCCCGGGAGCTGGTTGCCATGGCCGGGCAAGGCATGTTTGGCGATGCCGTTGTCGAAGGCCCGTTTGGCTTTGACAATGCGATTTCAGCGGCGGCAGCGCGAACCAAGGGGCTGGTTTCAACGGTCGCTGGCGACCCGGACATCCTGCTGGTGCCGGATCTCAACGCTGGCAACATCCTCTACAAGAGCCTCATTTATCTGGCCGGCGCCGAGTGCGCTGGCGTGGTGCTCGGCGCGCGGGTGCCCGTGGTTTTGACCAGCCGGGCCGATTCGGCTTTCAGCCGCATCGCGTCCTGCGCGCTCGCCAATATCCTTGCGCTGGATCAAGCGTGAAGGCCAATTTGTTAAACTTCCAAGGTTTTTCGGGGCTCCGCCGCGATAGTGATCTGAACCGATCTGCAGTACGGCTGCAGTAGCGGACAGGCGGGGGCGCGTTTCTGTACCAGCACCGGAGCAGTGCTGGCCATTACGGGACACGGAGTTGCACCAGCAGCTGGCCGTGATATTGGGGTGTAGTCGTGCGAAACGGGATGGATTCGGTGGAAACTGGCAAACAAAACTGGCGCGCGCATGCGTCCAGCAGCAAATGGGCGTCTGCGACGCGCGCGTCGGCCCTTGGTGCGGCGATGTTGCCGTTGATCGCAAGTGCCGACTGGAAGATGAACCTGCAAGCGCCGAATTCCTCGGTCGCCCAACAGATGTTCGACCTGCACACGCTGATCACGTTGATCTGTGTAGTGATCTTCGTTGGCGTGTTTGGCGTCATGTTCTATTCGCTCTACGCCCACCGCAAGAGCAAAGGGCACAAGGCCGCCCAGTTCCACGAAAGTGCGACGGTAGAGGCGGTCTGGACCATCGTTCCGTTCTTCATCCTGCTGGCTATGGCCTTCCCGGCCACTAAGGCTGTGCTGGATATGCGCGACAGCTCCGCGCCGGAAATGACGGTCAAGATCACCGCTTACCAGTGGAAGTGGGGCTATGACTATCTGAACGATGGCTTCGGCTTCGTTTCCAACCTGTCGACGCCACTGGCGCAGATCAAGGGCGGCGAGAAAAAGGGTGAAAATTACCTTCTGGAAGTGGACAATCCGTTGGTGGTGCCGGTCGGCAAAAAAATTCGCGTGCTGTTGACAGCAAACGATGTGATTCACGCCTGGTGGGTTCCAGCGTTGGGCGTCAAGCAGGACGCGGTGCCGGGCTTTATTCGTGACGCGTGGTTCCGGGCCGACCGTCCCGGCATTTATCGCGGCAACTGCGCTGAGCTGTGCGGCAAGGAGCACGGGTTCATGCCCATCGTGGTCGAAGTCAAGACTCAGGCCGACTACGACAAATGGCTCGCAACGCAGAAAGACAAGTACGGCGTCGGCAAGGCGGCGGCAGCCGCTGTGGTCGTCGACACCAAGACCTACACGCGGGATGAGCTGGTCGCGCACGGCAAGACCGTCTATGAGGGGTTGGGTGGCTGTCAGGGCTGTCATCAACCGACTGGCAAGGGCGTCCCCGGCACCTTCCCGGCGCTGGATGGCTCCAAGATTGTGAACGGTGGCAAGGATGGGCAGATTGCAATCCTTCTCAACGGCAAGCCGGGCACCGCAATGGCCTCGTTCAAGCATTTGAGCGACAAGGATCTGGCTGGCGTGATGGCGTTCACCCGCAGCACCTGGTCGAACAAGGCGGCCGAATTCGCGCAGCCAGTTGATTTTGCCAAGGCTCGCAATGGCGGCCAGCTACCGGCTGGATCGTAAGCGCAGCTAGCGACCAAGAGATAAAGAGAATTCAGGAGCAGGCAAGAAAATGGCAAGCATTCCGCACGATCCCGCGCATCACAATCCCGGCCATGACGATCACCACGATCATCATCCGACTGGTATTGCGCGCTTTTTGACGACGACCAATCACAAGGACATCGGCTCGATGTACCTGTGGTTCAGCTTCGCGATGTTCATTTCCGGCGGCATCATGGCGCTGCTGATCCGTGCCGAGCTGTTCGAGCCAGGTTTGCAGGTCGTACGCCCGGAGCTATTCAATCAATTGACGACGCTGCACGGCATCGTGATGATTTTTGGCGCCATCATGCCGGCCTTCGTTGGCTTCGCCAACTGGATGCTGCCGCTGCAGCTGGGTGCGCCTGACATGGCGTTTGCCCGCATGAACAACTGGTCGTTCTGGCTGTTGCCGCCGGCTGCAATCCTGCTGATCGGTTCGTTCTTCGTGCCCGGTGGCGCTGCGGCGGGTGGCTGGACGCTCTATCCGCCCCTCTCTGTGCAGGCGGGCATGGGCATGGACATGATGATCTTCGCGGTGCACATCATGGGTGCCTCGTCGATCATGGGGTCGATCAACATCATCACCACTATCCTCAACATGCGTACTCCTGGCATGACGATGATGAAGATGCCGATGTTTGCATGGACCTGGCTGATCACGGCCTTTCTGCTGATTGCAACCATGCCGGTTCTTGCTGGTGCGGTGACCATGCTGCTGACCGACCGTCACTTCGGCACCACCTTCTTCAACGCTGCTGGTGGCGGTGATCCGGTCATGTTCCAGCACATCTTCTGGTTCTTTGGTCACCCCGAGGTTTACATCATCGCATTGCCGGCCTTTGGCGTTGTTTCCCAGATCATTCCGGCGTTCTCGCGCAAGCCGCTGTTCGGCTATGCGTCGATGGTCTACGCGACTGCCTCGATCGCAATCCTGTCGTTCATCGTATGGGCGCACCATATGTACACGACCGGCCTGCCTGTGGCCGGGCAGCTCTACTTCATGTTTGCCACCATGCTGATCGCGGTGCCTACCGGCGTCAAGGTATTCAACTGGCTGGCCACAATGTGGCGCGGTTCGATCACGCTGGAGACACCGATGCTGTTTTGCCTCGGCTTCCTGTTCCTGTTCACGCTGGGTGGCTTCACGGGCCTTGTACTGTCGCTGACACCAGTTGACATCCAGCTGCATGACACCTACTACGTTGTTGCCCACTTCCACTATGTGATGGTGGCGGGTGCGCTGTTCTCTGCATTTGCTGCCGTGTACTACTGGGGACCGAAGTGGACCGGCTGGATGTACGAGGAGAAGCTCGGCAAGATCCACTTCTGGTGGTCGCTGATCGCCTTCAACATCACCTTCTTCCCGCAGCACTTCCTCGGGCTGGCCGGTATGCCACGCCGTATTCCGGACTACTCAATGCAGTTTGCCGAGTGGAACATGGTGTCTTCGGTCGGGGCCTTCCTGTTCGGAACGGCACAAATCTTCTTCATCGTCATTGTCATTCGCATGATCACCGGCAAGAGCGGTGTACGTGCCGCAGCCAAGCCATGGGATGGTGCGGAAGGTCTCGAGTGGACGGTGCCGTCGCCCGCTCCTTATCACACGTTTGAGACGCCCCCCGCGTTCAAGTAGTCATGACTGCTGCCAGCACCAAATCAGTGACGTTGAGTGACGCGGCCGAGGCCACGCGCCGCCGTCGCAATCTGATCACCGGTTGGATTCTTGGTGCGGTGGCGCTCACCATTGCCCTTTCAGTCTGGTACGCCAGAACGCACTGACGACTGCCGACTTCCGATGTTTTCGTTTGACAACAAAGTCACTTTGCGCAAGCTGGCCGTATTCGTTGCGGTCATGTTCGCGTTTGGCTTTGCGCTGGTGCCGATCTACAAGAAGATTTGCGAAGTCACCGGCGTCAACGATTTCATGAAACCGGAGCAGGTCAAAAACACTCAGGTCGATACGTCGCGAACCGTGCGCGTTGAATTTGACGCCAACACGCAAAATCTGCCGTGGTCGTTCAAGCCTGCAGTGACCTCGATGAATTTGCATCCGGGCGAGCTGGCTTCGGTGGTTTACGAGGTCCGTAACAAGACGTCGCGGGCCATGACTGGCCAGGCAGTGCCAAGTTATGGGCCAAGTAGTGCGGCGGAATATTTTCGCAAGCTGGAGTGCTTCTGCTTCACCAAGCAGGCTTTTGCCGCTGATGAGTCGCGTCAGATGCCGGTGGTTTTTGTGGTCGATCCGAAATTGCCCAAGGACGTCAACACCATCACGCTGTCTTATACATTTTTTGAACTGCCTGGGTCCGGTCCTGCCGCTGTCGTAGCACCCCCTGGCAAACTGGAATCCGGCGCAGCTGCGTCGGCACCCGGTTAAACCTTTTCGATACCTTACCTAGCGAGCTCACGATGAGTGCTTCTCCAGCAGCCAGCAGTGGCAAATATTTCGTACCCTCCCCGTCGCACTGGCCGCTGGTCGGCAGCGCTGCACTGTTGACGCTGGCGTTTGGCGCTGTCGGCAGCATGAACAGCCTGCCCTGGGGGCTGCCAGTACTGGGCGCCGGTTTCGTGATCCTGCTCATCATGCTGTTCGGCTGGTTCGGGGCTGTGATCCGCGAGAGCGAAGGTCGTCTGTACGGCAAGAACGTTGACACCTCGTTCCGCTGGAGCATGAGCTGGTTCATCTTCTCCGAGGTGATGTTTTTTGCGGCATTCTTCGGCGCCCTGGGCTATGCCCGCCTGCACTCGGTGCCGGACCTCGGCAGCGTGGACGCAAAGATGCTCTGGCCCGATTTCGCGGGTACCTGGCCCACCGCCGGCCCGTTCATCAAGGAAGTGTTCTCGCCGATGGGCGCGTGGGGCATCCCGGCGATCAATACCGCGCTGCTGCTGACTTCGGGCATCACCCTGACCATTGCGCATCACGCGCTGATTGCTGGCAACCGCAGCAAGCTGATCCTCTGGCTGGCTGCCACAATCGTTCTCGGCGCAGTCTTCCTGACGCTCCAGATTTACGAGTACATGCATGCCTACAGCGAGCTGAACCTCAAGCTCACGACTGGCATCTTCGGCTCGACGTTCTTCATGCTGACCGGCTTTCACGGCTTCCACGTGACGGTCGGCGCCATCATGCTGGCGGTGATTCTCGTGCGTGCGATCCGCGGCCATTTCGATGCCGAGCATCATTTCGCATTCGAGGCAGCCGCCTGGTACTGGCACTTCGTTGACGTCGTGTGGTTGGGCCTGTTCGTGATCGTCTACATGCTGTAATCGTTCACGGTCATCCTGACAAGGCGGCCTTGGGGCCGCCTTCGCATTTGTGGTTGGGTCAAACAGGCTGAACGCGGGCGTGTCGGGCGGCTGGAACTAGCGACCGATCCCTTGCGGACCGATCCAGCCGAATTTGTATCCCGCCATCAGGAAAATGAATAGGCCGACCGAGATTGCAACGCGTATCGTCAGCGCGCGCAGCATGCGCTTCGACCCCTGGCCGCGGTCGCGGAACAGGAACACCAGCGCCGACGCCATTGAAGCGATGATCGCGATGAGACAAAGAATGACCAGCCAGCGCATCCAGACATTCTAGAGAGACCCGAGTGAGTCTGCCCGATCCCGAACCAAGTGCGAGCAGCACGGCCGAGGAGCCGGCGCGCAGGGCATTTCGACCACGCTGGTGGGCGGCACTGCTCACGATCGCTGTCGTTGCACTGACGGTCCGTCTGGGCAACTGGCAAGGCGAGCGCGCCAGCTATCGTCAGCAGCAACAGCAATTGCAGGAGCGGGGTCGTGCGATGTCACCCCTCGCCGCGGACGGCTTGGCGCGGATTGCCGAGCTCGGCGATGCAGATCGGTACCGTCCGGTCAGGATGGACGTCAAGTTCCTCCCCGACACGATACTTTTCGCCGACAACCGGATTTCTGACGGGAAGGCGGGCTACGGGGTGTTGCAACTGATTGCTGCTCAAGGCGACGAAGGCAACCCCGCACCGCATTACTACCTGCTCGACCGCGGCTGGATAGCCGCACCGCCGGTCCGCGAGAAATTGCCCGACGTTGAATCACCGGCGGGCTTTGTCAGCATTGAAGCACGACTGAATCTGCCGCCGTCGCGTAATCCGGGCACCGCAGCGAACGACGACAGCGCGCGGCTCAACTATGTCAACATTGACGAACTGACGAAGCGCTGGCGCCACCAGATCCCGCCTTTCGTACTGGAACAGACGGGCGGACCGGGTTTTACCGGTGTCGATCGCCCTGCCGCCGGCACCAACTACGAGAAGAACCTGATCTACCAGATGCAGTGGTATTCGTTCGCCGCGCTCGCCGTGGTGTTGTTTGTGGTTCTGAGTTTTCGAAAACAGGTCTCGCGTTGAAGTCTTCAACCAAAATGATTGTTCTCGTCGCGCTGGTTTGCGCGGCGCCGTTTGTCTCCGCATGGGTGGCCTACTACTTCATCAAACCCGAAGGTGGCAAGAGTTATGGCGAACTGCTTCCGGTTCTACCGGTCATCAGTGAGCAGGATCGCGTACTGCTGGGTGATGATGCGGTGAAAGGCAAATGGCTGCTGATTCAGCAGGAGCAGGCTCTTTGCGACACTGCTTGCGCCGAGGCGCTATACGCGACACGACAGGCGCGAACCATGCTCGGACGCGAGAGGGATCGGGTCGTCCGCGTGCTGACGATTCAGAACCTGCAACCGGAAATTGCATCGCAACACCCGGATCTGCTGACCAAGGCGGGCGCTGGCAAATTCGACCGGATTGTGCCGCAGCAACGTGGACTGGTGCTGATTGATCCGCTCGGCAACCAGGTGATGCTCTGGCCGAAAAGTCCGGACATCAAAAAGCTGAATCAGGACCTGAGCCGCCTGATGCGGGCATCAAGAATCGGATGATGGCGATGCAGCAGCCAAGCCCGGCCGCCAGCGCCACCTGGCACGACTACTGGGTGGTCACCAAGCCGCGCGTCACGGCGCTCGCGGTATTCACGTCCTTTATCGGCATGCTGCTGGTGGACAAAGGTTTCCCGCCAGCAACCGTTGTCATCGGCGGCTGCATCGGCATCGCCCTGCTGGCAGGCGCCAGTTTTGCCATGAACTGCCTGCTCGAAGCGGCTGTCGATGCCCGCATGAAGCGCACTGATTGGCGACCGTCCGCGCAGGGGCGACTGAGCACCGCGCAGATCGTGATCTTTGCGCTCTTGCTTGGCGTGGTTGGCAGCGCGGTACTGATCACCACGACCAACGTGCTGACCTGGGCGCTAACCCTGGCCACGTTCTTTGGCTACGCGTTTGTCTACACGCTTTATCTAAAGCCCAATACGCCGCAAAACATCGTCATCGGCGGTGCTGCGGGCGCGATGCCACCGGTGCTGGGCTGGGCAGCGGTAGCCAACGACGTATCGGCGCCGGCGCTGCTACTGTTCCTGATCATCTTTGCGTGGACGCCGCCGCACTTCTGGGCGCTGGCGCTGTATCGCCAGGAAGACTACGAGAAGTCGGGGTTGCCGATGTTGCCAGTCACCCATGGGCGTGAGTTCACCATCCTGCACATGCTGCTCTACACTTGGCTCCTGCTCGCGGTATCGCTGTTGCCGGTGTCGATCAGGATGAGCGGAATTGTGTATGGCGTGGTAGCGCTGGGGCTGGGGCTGCGCTTTGTTTACCTGGTCTGGCAACTGCGCCGCGAGTACAGCGATGCGCGCTCCAGGGGCGTGTTCCGCTATTCGCTTACCTATCTGGCGGCGTTATTTGCGGTGTTGCTGGCGGACCATTACCTGTCCTGGCTATAACGTCATGCCGGCCCGCGTGGCGGGCCGTGAACATAGCTACGGGAACCGGATCGGATCAAGGTGAGCCTACAGCTCCACCATTTCGAAATCGTCCTTGCGCGCACCGCATTCCGGGCAGGTCCAGTTCATCGGGATATCGTCCCATTTGGTGCCGGCCGCGATGCCATCTTCCGGCCAGCCGACGGCTTCGTCGTAGATCCAGCCGCAGATCAGGCACATGTACTTTTTCATGACTTTCCGAACGATTCCACTTTCAGGTAAACCCATCAATTTTAGGTGAACGGCGCTGAACCATCGCCGCTCATTAGAATCAAAGGTTGACCAAGACAAGACGGGGTGAGGCTGGTGGAGACCGCCGAACACGAAGCCACAACAGCCGAGGCAGCTACACCGCCCGCCGCACGGGGGCGCCTCAAGCTCGGCGCCATCCTGCTCGCTCGCGGCAAGATCGATGAAGCCGAGCTGGATCGTGCGCTGCGCCTGCAGGCGGCTTCCTCGCGCCCGGAAAAGCTCGGCAGTCTGCTGAGCACCCTCGGCATCGTTTCTGCCCGTGATGTGGCAATGGCGATTGCCGAGCAGGGCGGCGTTACCTATGTGGAAGCCTCCGCCTTCCCTGAAATTCCGATTCTTGAAGAGCGGATTTCCGCCCGCTTCCTGCGCGACGCGCGCGCGCTTCCGCTGGAGGAAGACGAGGATTCACTGACCATCGCCGTCGCCGACCCGTTCGACGATTTTGTGCGGCACTCGTTCGAGTTGATCTCCAACCGCCAGATTCACCGCGTGGTGGCGATTGGCGCTGACATTGACGCTGCCATCGAACGCCTCTATGGCAGCGGTCGCACCGCGGTTGCCCAGCTCGCACAAGGCGATCTCGAAGCCCGCATCGATACCGATGCGCTGGGTGACGATGTCCAGCAGTTGAAGGACCTCGCGTCCGAGGCGCCGGTGATCCGCCTGGTGAGCCTGCTGATCACCAATGCGCTGGAGGCACGGGCATCCGATATTCACGTCGAGCCGTTCGAGAACCGGCTGATCGTGCGCTACCGCATCGACGGCGTGCTGCACGAGATCGAGTCCCCGCCCAAGCGCCTCGCTGCAGCGGTGATCTCGCGTATCAAGATCATGGCGAATCTCGACATCGCCGAGCGCCGCCTGCCACAGGACGGGCGTATCCGCCTGCGCATCCAGGGCAAGGACATCGATTTGCGCGTCTCGACGGTGCCCACCATGCATGGCGAGAGCGTGGTGATGCGTATCCTCGACAAGGGCGGCGTTGCGCTGAACTTCGAAAAGCTCGGCTTCGCACCGGACATCCTTGCCAAATTCAAGGCGGCGCTGGCGCAACCGAACGGCATTCTGCTGGTGACTGGCCCCACCGGCTCAGGCAAGACGACCACGCTCTACACCGCGCTCGACGGCCTCAACCAGCCCGATGTGAAGATCCTCACCGTCGAGGATCCGGTCGAATATCAGATGGCGGGCATCAACCAGATTCAGGTCAAGCCGCAGATCGACCTCACTTTCGCCAACGCGCTGCGCTCGATCGTCCGGCAAGACCCGGACATCATCATGATCGGCGAAATCCGCGACCTCGAAACAGCCGAGATCGCCGTGCAGGCGGCGCTGACCGGCCATCTGGTGCTCTCCACGCTGCATACCAACGACGCCCCGGCGACGGTGAGCCGTCTGCTCGACATGGGCGTCGACGACTATCTGCTCACCAGCACGCTGGTGGGCGTGCTGGCGCAGCGCCTGGTGCGTACGCTGTGTACCAACTGTCGCGAACCGCACACACTCGACGAAGCGACAGCGAAGGATATCGGCCTGCACCGGGTGACACCGGAGCCGCGACCCGTGGTCTACAAGGCGATCGGTTGCGCGCAGTGCAGTCATACCGGCTTTACCGGGCGTGTTTGTATCGCTGAAATGATGCCGCTGACTGAGCCGATTCGTCGTCTCGTGATGGGCAAGGCCAACGCCAGCGAGCTGCGCAAAGCCGCGCTCACTGAAGGCATGCTGCCGATGTACGACGATGGTTTGCGCAAAGTGGCCGCAGGCGTGACGACGGTCGAAGAAGTGCTGCGCGCCACGCGCGAGGGCTAAGCGGTGGCACTGTTTGCTTTTGAGGCGGTACGCCAATCCGGCGAGCCAGTATCTGCGCAGGTGGAGGCCGCCACTGAGGCCGAAGCGGTGGAACGGGTGCGCGAGCAGGGTCTGATCCTGCTCAAGATTCAGACCGCCGCCTCTGCTGCAATCGCATCGCACCAGAAAAAGTCCGGCACATTCGGCCGGCTATTCGCCTCGCGCAAGATCACACGCGACCAGATCGTCAGCTTTACCCGCGATCTGGCCAACCTGATCGGTGCCGGGTTGCCGCTCGATCGTGCCTTTGAGCTGCTGGTCGGCCTTGCCGATACGGGGCCGCAGGCAGCTCTGCTGCAGGACCTGCGCGACCGCGTGCGCGGCGGCAAGGCGCTGTCGCAAGCGCTGGCAGAGCATCCCAAGCACTTCGATCGCCTGTACGTGAACATGGTCCGCGCTGGCGAAGCAAGCGGAACGCTCGGGCCGGTGCTGGCGCGCATTTCGGAGTTTCAGGAACGCAGCGCCGAGCTACGCTCCAGCGTGCAGTCGGCGTTGCTTTACCCGATCGTGCTGGTTGGCGTGGCCGTTGTGGCGGTGTTGACCATGATCTTCTTCGTGGTGCCGAAGTTCGAGGCGACCTTCCGCCAGTTCGGCAAGGCGTTGCCGCCGGCCACCGAAAATCTGCTGGCACTGTCGCACTGGCTGCGCGACGACGGCTGGATGCTGCTGATTGGCGTGGCGGCGCTGGTAATTCTGGTTCGCGGCCGCCTGCGTACGCCGCAGGGGCAGTTGAACTGGCACCGCCGCAAGCTCACGTTGCCGGTGATGGGTGATCTGTTCAGCAAGATCGAAGTGGCACGTTTTGCCCGCACCTTGGGCACGCTTTTGGGCAACGGTGTCAGCCTGTTGCCAGCGCTCACTATCGTCAAGGACACCGTGGAGAATCGCGCGCTGGCCGGTTCGCTGGACGGTGTGCTGGCGCGGCTGAAGGCCGGGCAGGGCTTCGCACGACCGCTGATGGAGACGGGGCTTTATCCCAAGCTGGCGGTACACATGGTTGCCGTGGGTGAGGAAACGGGCCGTCTTGACAGCATGCTGATCAAGGTGGCGGACGTCTATGACCAGGAGGTCAACACCGCCCTCAAACGGGCGCTGGGGCTGCTGGAGCCGGTGCTGATCCTGACTCTCGCGGTGGTCGTCGGCGGCATCATCTTCTCGCTGATGAGTGCGCTGCTGGGTCTAACGGAATTTAATGTCTAGCCGTTGGTCACAAAATATGGCGTGGCGCAGCGAAGTAGCAAGAACACCTTTTAAGCAAGATACCCATTTGATAAGGGCTTAAGCCCAACATTTTCGTTAAGTCGACTTTTGCCTAATTTGGCTATCTAGCCCTTTACGAAAGCCGTTTTACGATAAAGCTGATGGCAAAATGCCCTGAGCGCCAGCAGTTTCCTCCCGATTTACCTGTTAACACCCGCAGCATCGACACCGGAGATTTCCATGAAAAACAACCAAACCCAGCGCGCGCAGCGCGGCTTCACGCTGATGGAGCTTCTCGCGGTCATCGTGATCATTGGCGTGCTCGCCGCCGTGATCGCGCCGCGTCTAGGCGATTCTGGGGATCGCGCAAAAGTCAATTTAGCGAAAACCGAATTGGGGCAAATCGTCCAGGCACTTGATTTGTATAAGCTTGAAGTAGGGCGATATCCGACCGCACAGGAAGGATTGGATGCGCTTCTGAAAAACCCGGGGGGCGCCCCAAATTGGAATGGACCATATCTCCGAAAGGACAGTATCAAAGACCCCTTTGGTACCGACTACAAGTACGCGGTCCCTGGCCCCAACAATACGCCGTTTGAATTGAAGTCTCTCGGCGCTGATGGCCGAGAAGGCGGCGAGGGCATCAACGCCGACATCGTCAAAAGCTGACCTTCTGCTGGTGTAGCGGACGAATCATGACTGTGGCCGGAAACTCGCCCGCCGTGAGCTGTGGCGAAGCACTCACGGCCATCCAGCGCGACAACCGACGGCCGCGTACGCACCACCTCCGCGTGGCCGGCTTCACCATGCTCGAGTTGCTGGTGGTCATCGTCCTGATCGGTGTGCTTGCGGCAATTTCGCCACCGATATTCTCCAATGGCGTCAGCGCTGCCGAGCATCGGGCGCTGGCGCGCAGCGTTGCGCAGACGTTGCGTTTCGCGCGCAGCGAAGCGGTCGCCAACCGCACCGACGTCGGCGTCGAATTCAACCTGCAGGACCGCACCTTCCAGTTGCCCGACGGCAAGCGCAAGGGCAAGTGGCCGGAGAACATCGCACTCGAATTGACGACCACGGCCGCCGAGACAGTGGATGAAAAGCGCGCCTACGTGCGTTTCTACGCCGACGGTGGTTCGACCGGTGGGCGCGTCACGCTCAAGTACAAGGAGCGTGAGTACCGCATCGACATCAGCTGGCTGACCGGCCACATTGCGATTGAAGAGGCATGAACCGCACTTCGCAGCGCAAGGCTCGCGGCTTCACGCTGCTGGAGGTGATCGTCGCCGTGGTCATTGCTGCGTTGTGCCTGTCGGCCCTGGCGCAGGTGTTCGCCACTGGTGTCCGTGCTGCCGGCACGGCCAGTGACTACACGCGGGCGGTGACGCTGGCGCAATCGCTGCTCGCTGGTGCTGGCGTGGAAAAGGCGCTCGAAGACGGAGCGGAAGGCGGCACCACTGCAGATGGCAAGCTGGCCTGGACACTGACCGTTACGCAGGAGCCGACGGAAGACGCCGACGCGCTGGTGCGGCCGCCGCTGGAACTCAAGCGCGTCATTGCGCGGGTGAGCACCGTCGAGGCCGACGCCAGCGTCACGCGACCACGGGTGGTGGAACTCAGCACCTTGCTGGCGGTACCGAGGCCTACGCCATGATGGCCGCGAACCCAATCCTCGGACGCTCTCGCGGCTTTACGCTCATTGAACTGCTCGCCGCGATTACCCTGCTCGCGCTGCTGACGGCGATCTTGATGGGGACTGTGCGCGGCGCCGAACGCTCCACCTCGGCCGCCACCGAAGTCGGCGAACGTACCGAGCAGTATTCGCGGACGCTGGCGTTTCTGCGTGAGCACTTGGCGGGTGTCCTGCCAATGCGCTGGCGTCGTGAAGTGGGGCAACCGCTCAAGTTCGCCGGCCGCGCCGACAGTCTTGTTTATCTGGCGCCGATCACTTCGCAAATTGCCACTGGCGGCGTCAACTGGTGGCAGTTGGCGGTGGCGAAGTCGTCGGGTAACCCGCCGCGCGGGCAGCTGGTGTTGCGCCGCGCTGCCCCTGATCCGGAAGAAAAGGCGGTGCCTGAGATCCCGGCCGCCGATGCCATCACGCTGGCCGACAACATTGAATCGCTGACACTCGCTTACTTCGATCCGGGTGACGATCCGCTCAACAACCCCGATGCCGGCACCTGGCGCGACAGTTGGGACGAGAACGCGCGCATGCCGACCATGATCCGGGTGCGCGTGGTCGAGCAGGGTGGCCGCCAATGGCCCGATTTGACCGTCGCGCTCAAGCTGACGCAGGCGCTCGGCTGCAATTTCGACTTCCAGCGCCAGCGCTGCATCATCCAGGGCGTAGCCAATCGATGAAGCGGACGCGCCGAAATCGCGCAGGAGCAAAACAGGACGGCATCGCGCTGATACTGGTGCTCGGACTGGTCATCTTCCTGACCGTGGTTGCGCTCGCCTTCAGCGATAACCAGCGGGTCAGCACCCAGATTGCCAGCAATACGGTGCAAATCGCCAGGGCACAGGCCGCTACCGATGGCGCCGTGCACCGCATGGTTTACGAGCTTGCCCGCCCGCGCCCGGTTGATGCCCAGGCCGCGCTGGCGCAATGGAAAGCTGACGGCGTGGTCCATCAATGGGCTGAAAACGGCTTGCAGATCGCCGTTTCGGCCAAAAGTGAGGCTGCTAAAATCGATTTGAACTTTGCCGCTGAGCCGCTACTCAAACAAGTATTCGTTTCGGGTGGCGCCAGCGAAGAAGAAGCCGATGCAATTGTTGCGGCCGTCAAGGACTGGACCGACGCTGACAATCTGAAACGGCCTAATGGGGCAGAAGCTGACGACTATCGTACCGCTGGCAGAAAAGTGCTGCCGGCGAACGACTTTTTCATCGCAATCGAGGAACTACAAAACGTGCTCGGCGTAAGCCCGAAACTTTACAACGCGGTTGCGCCCTTTTTGACCGTGAACGCGCGTTCGCCGGGTATCGACCCGCAGACCGCATCGATCAACGTCATGCGCCTGGTGCCGGGTATCGATGTGGCGCAAGCGCAGGCATGGATTGAGCAACGCGATCAGGCGTTGCGCGACGGTCTGACACCGCCACCGCTGCCGTTCAGCAGCCCTTACTTTGGTGGTGGACAGGCCGCCGTTCGCATACGCGCTGACGTGGTGACGGCTGCCGGTGTTCGAGCGTCGCGCGAGGCAAGCGTGCGTCCGCAAGGGGGGCAACGCGGGCGGCCGCAGTTTTACCTGTGGCAGCGCGGCTGGCCAGCGGATGCGCTGCCGGTGAGCAATCCGGAATCCACCTCCGTTGAGGCTGTCCGTGGCTGACGTGCCAGGATCTTTGCCGGGTTCGCCGGCCGGCGTCAATCAGGCGGTTGGCGAGTTTCTGCGCTGGTGGAAGCAGCATCTGCTTGAGTGCGTGCCGGCGTCCATGCGTGCCCGCATGGCGCAGGCGCGTCGTCCGGCGATGTGGTCAGCAACCGATGATCGCTTCTGGCCGCCTGCGGTGGGCATGAGCGACAGCAAACCGTTTTCGCACTCGGCGGCGGCCCAGCGAGGCAGAGGTGATGTCGCGCTGGTCGCTGGCGAATCCAACGGTTTCCGTCGCGACGTGGAACTCCCGCTGGCGGTGGAGTCTCGTCTGGCGCAGGTGCTCAGCTACGAAATTGACCGGCTTACCCCGCTGCGAGCGAGCGAGCTTTACTATGATTTCCGGGTCAAAAGTCGCAATCCTGCCGCCGGCGTGTGCACGGTCGAGTTGGCGGCGGCCCCGCGCTCACGTGTCGCGCCAATGCTGGAAACGGCGAGGCAGCGGAATCTGAACGTGACCCGACTGCTGTTGGCACCCTCCGATGTCGATACATCGTTCGACCTGCTGGCAACCACGCGGACGGCTGATGAGGCGGCCGAGCGATACGGCTGGGTGAATCCGGCTTTGCTAGTTCTGTGCGCTTTGCTCGCGCTGGCTCTGGTGGTGGTACCGCTGTGGCAGATGCGGCAGCAAGTGATCGATTTGATGCCGGTTGAAACCAGTGCCCGCGCCGATGCCGAAATTGCCAGCGCCATGCAGCGTCAACTCGACAAGCAGATTACCGAGTACAACCTGCCGCTCGCCCGGAAGCACTCGTCGCCGCTGGCGATTCAGGTGCTTGACGATCTGAGCAAGCGCTTGCCGGAAGACACGTGGGCACAATCGCTGGAGATTCGCTCGGTCCCGAATCAGAAGACGCGCGAAATTGTCTTGCAAGGCGAAACCGGCAGCGGCGGCAAGCTGCTGCAGATCGTGCAGGAGTCCCCGTTGATCAAGGATCCAGCATTCAAGGCAACGATGACCAGGGTGACGCCCACTGCTGAGCGGTTCCACATAGCCGGTGAGTTGGTGGCCGCTGAACTGCCCAAGCAGCTACAGCTTTCCGACGCTGCAGCAGTTACCACGGTTCCGGTCGCACCAGCGCTGCCTGCGGGCGCTCCTGCTGCAGGTAAGGCGGGTGCACCGGCTGCCGCGACGGCGCCGGCGACAGCCGCCGGTAATACGCAGCCGGCGACGACCGCCGTCACTCCGCCGCCTGCAGCACCCGCAACGCCGGCCGCTGGCGCCGCCCCGGACACGCGTCGGCCCCCGGCACCGCCCCCCGTTGCGTCGCCGACGACGCCGCAGCCGGCTCCGGAGAAGAAGCCATGACTTTGCCAACCGGTGTGCGTGGCCGGGTGCTTGCGGCATTCCTGCTGCTTGTGGCTGTACTTTTGGCGGTTGCTGCCGTCGCTGTTCCAGCCTATGTGCTTTACAACCGCTACGACGCCGCCCGCACGGCGGCGGAGCAGCGCATTGATCGCTACCGCCGAGTAGCGTCGTCGCGGGCAGACCACCAGCGCGCACTGGAGGTGCTGAAGGCACGCGAGTCGAGTCGGTTCTTCCTGAAGAACTCTGCGCCCAATCTTGGCGGTGCGGAGCTGACTGACATCGTGCGCCCTGCGCTCGAAAGCAGTGGTGCGCGCCTGACCTCCATTCAGCCGGTGACTGTCAAGGACGAGGCTGGATTCCGGCTGTATTCACTGAATGTTGGATTCAATGCCACACCAGCCGCTCTTCAGAAGACGCTCTACACGCTGGAAACTGCTGTTCCTTATCTGTTTCTCGAGAGCGTGACCCTGCGCGCTACCGTTCCACGCGGTTACAAACCACCGCCCAATCAGGAACCGGAGGTTTCTGCGCAGATTGAAATCCAGGCATACGGCCCGAAGGAGGCAGCGCGCAACACACGGCAAGCGACGGGCGCGACCGCCGCAGGAGGGCCGAAGTGAACGCGATGGTCCTCAACGGGCGTAACGGGCTGGTGGCGCTCGCTGTTGCGCTGGGGCTCGCCGTTGGCCTGCAGGCAAACTGGACGTCGGGCTTGGCGGCGAGCGGCTTCACACTACGGGGTGTTGCAGGTACACGCGATGTAGCGAGCGTGCTGCCGGACTTTCGTCTTGGCTCGGATGCCGTCACGTACTCACAAATCGTCGACAAACCTCTGCTGAACCCTACACGGCGGGCGGCGCCCACGCAGGCGGTGGTGGCGCCGGTGGAACCACCGAAACCGCAGATTAGACGCGGACTGTATCAGCTGGTGGGCGTAACCGACTTCGGTAGCGCAAAGATTGCCCAGATTCGGGAGCTGTCCAATAGCCGGATAACAAGCGTGCGCGAAGGCGATACGTTGCAGGAGTTCACGGTAAAGCTGGTGAGCGCGGATCAGGTGGTGCTGGCGTTTGATAGCGAAACCGATACGATTGCCCTGCCGAGCTATACCGCGTCGTCGCGGGTGCCGCCGCCGTCCCGTCAACCGGTGAGCACTCAGCCAGTAGCGCGCAACGACGCGGCGTCGCCCCCGCAAGCGCCAGCGCAAACGAATGCGCAGGTGCGCCCGGCCACTGTAGCGGCCCAGCCGACCGATGCGGTGGATCGCAATGCCATGCTTTCGCCAACCCCCCTGCCCAATGGTCAACCCTACACAACCGCAAATGCCGAAGCCTTCATCGAGGCCCGACGGCGTGCACGCTTTGGACAATGATGCTGAACATACAAGAACTGAATCTGCGCGGACAGATGTTGCGATCCACGGGCGGTGGGCGTGTTGTGACATTGACGCGAAGCGTATCGCTGGTGTTCGTCGTGATTGCCGCCGCGCTGCAGGCGGGGTGCGGTCAGGCACCTACTCGCGGCGATGCGGGCGAACTGATGCCGAGAAATGCCGCGAGCAAGCCGGCAATGCTGGTGGCGGCTCAGCCCGTAGCTGCCGCCCGCGAAGAGATGACGGTAGCCCGGCGCAATGAGCCGATGGTGTCGATCGGGAGCGGGCAGCTTTTCAAGGCTCCGGCGACCAGGTCGGCGGTTGCCGACGACGCTGCGCCTACGTTGACGCTCAATTTCGAAAATGGCGACATCCGAGAACTGGTAAAGAACGTCATCGTCGACAACCTGCAGGAAACGGTCATTGTCGATCCACGCGTGACCGGCACCGTGACGATTCGGACGCCCAAGCCATTGCGCCGGTCAGAACTGATGGCCACGCTCGAGACGATTCTCCGTGGCGTCGGCTTCGCCCTCATTCGCGACGGCAGCATCTGGCGAGTACTACCGCAAGCGGAAGCACTGCAGGGCACGGTCACGCCACGGGCGACTGTCAAGGCGCTTGGACCTGGCATGAGCGTGGTCATTTTGCCGGTGCGGTACATCGGCGCCAAGGAACTGCAGCGGCTGATGCTTCCGTTTGCGAAGGCGCCGGACGTATCGGTGCGGGTCGACGAGGTGCGCAATCTGCTCTTCTTGTCAGGGACCGAGAACGAACTGCGACATCTTGTCGAGATCGCCGAAATGTTCGACGTCGACCTGATGTCAGGCATGTCGTTTGTTTTGTACCCCCTGCAGAGTGCAGAGGTGAAGACGGTGGTGGCCGATTGGGAAAAGATTTTCCCGGCGGCCAGCAGCCCGCTCAATGGCCTGCTCCGGCTGATTCCCATCGAGCGCATGAACGCGTTGCTGGTAATTTCGCCGAACGCCGATGTCGTGAAAGAGGCGCAGCGCCTCATTGAACGGCTGGACAATGGCAACGATGCTGGCGGCGGAGCGCGTCTCTACGTGTACCCGCTGCAATACACCCAGGCAGAAAAGCTGCAAGCCACGCTGCAGCAGGCCATCTCCGGTCGGGCGAACCCAGCTGGCACTGCCACCGTTGCTCCCGGGCAAAGCGCATCGACGCTGTCGTCGCCAATCAGCCCGATCCCCGGACAGCCGCTGCTCACCCCCGGCAATGCCGGAAGCAGCCCTGCGATCCCGGTGGCGCCCGCAGCGGGCGCGCGTCCTGTCACCGCCACAGCGGCGAACCAGGCAACCGCGCTTGCCCGCAACGCGACGGTGATTGCCGACAAGGATCGCAACGCCCTGCTGATCGTGGCGACGCCTTCCGAGTACGCGGCAATCGAATCCGCAATCAAGAAGCTGGATACACCGCCGAAGATGGTGGCGATCGAGGTGCAGATTGCGCAGGTGGCGCTCACCGGCGAGCTCCAGTTTGGCATTTCGGGAATGTTCAAGGAAAAGATCGACTCTCCGATCAACCGCCTGACGTCAGACGGGGGCGTCGGCTCCTTGGCTTCGACCGGGTTCAGCTATACATGGCAAGGTCAGGCGGCCAAGGCCATCCTCAATACGCTGCAGACGAAGGGGCAGTCGCGAACCATCGCATCGCCGACACTACTGACACTCGACAACCAGAAAGTGATGTTCTCCAACGGCACCCAGATTTCCGTGCAGACACAATCCACCGTGGCGAGCGGCACCACGTCGGCGACCAACTCTTACCAGTACATCAACACCGGGCTGACGTTGAACATCACGCCGCGCGTCAGCGGCAACAATGTTTTTCTGGAAATTCAACAACAAAACAGCAACGCCCAACCACGAAACGACGGCAATCCGAACCCCGATATCACACAGAACTCGCAGCAGACGACGGTCATGGTGCCCAATGGCGACACCATGCTCCTGGGGGGACTCTTTCAGGACAACAGCAACTTCGGGTCGAGCGGTCTGCCGCTGGTGTCGACAATACCCGTGGTGGGCGGACTCTTCGGCACGCAAGGCTGGAAAAGCAGCCGCTCTGAACTGGTCATGCTGGTCACTCCACGCGTGATGAGCACGATCAATGAGACTCGTGACGTCGTCGATGAATTGCGTGGCCGCCTGCGTGGCATCGAATCGTTATTGCCGGAAGTCAGCACTCAGCACTTGCCAGCTTCTGCCGAGGCTCGGGCGGAGCGCAACAACCACGTTCGCAAGGCAGCCAGCGATCTGGGCGAATTCTCGCAGTCGCTCAAGCTGCCTTCGGTCGAAACCGCCCCGAGATAGGCGTGGTGCGGACGCGCGGCATCGGGAGAGATTGATGAGGGTTGCACTCATTGCGGTGGCGACTGCCTTGTCTGTTGCGCTGCTGGTGCAGATTTCAATGCTCGGCGGGTCTGCTGATGTACGCAGTGGCACACCTGATGCAAGACAGTCGGCGCGAGCCAGCGTGCTGCCCGATTTTCGGCTTGGCAGCGACCAGGCTGACGCGTATGCGGCCGTCGTGACTCGCCCATTGCTCAACCCCGAACGCAAGCCTGCACCGAAGCAGGCGGTTGCCGTTGCCACCGAGCCGCCGCGACCGCAGATCAGGCGTGGCCTTTATGAACTGCTCGGTGTGTCCGAAATGGGCGCCGTGCGGGTCGCCCAAGTGCGTGAACTGGCCAGCCGCCGGACGCATAGTGTGCGCAAGGGCGACGTGCTACAGGAGATGCAGGTGCTCGCCGTCGAGAAGGACCGGCTGATACTGGCCTTTCTGGGCGAGCGTGATGAAATACGGCTGGCTGCGTACACCGCTTCGGGGCGGGTTCCGGCACCCCCGCCCCCACCCCAGCCACCACTGCAACCGGTAGTTGCGCCCGCAGTGCAGGCTTCGGTACCAGTCCCGGCAACGCCCGCCCCGCTGCCGCAGATGGCAACTGCAGTAGAAAGTACGCGTCGCACCGGCGCTGCGCCAGTGGACGATCGCGAAATTCAGCGGCTGGAGGCGCTGGTGGCACAGAACCCGACCAACTGGAATCGGTCGCGCCTCGATACCGCTCGCCAGCAGCAGCAGGGGGGCCAACCGCCCGCGCAGTAGTTGCGGACAACGGCATCCATATGTTCGTCCCGTTGCGGTCGACGCCACCCGTCGCGGGGACCGGATCAGACACCACCTTTTGCGGAACGCTTGGCCGCGTCAACTCAAGCAATGCAGCAATTGACGAAATGAAAACACACTTCTTATCCACCCGTTTCTGGCAAGCGGTCCCGATGCGTTACCTGTCGCCGATAGCACTTGCCTTGATGACCGCCTTAGTCGGTTGCGCAGTTCCAGCGCCCTCGACAACGCCCCCGGCAAGCACCGGTGCGACTGATGGCGCAGTGGTTCCGCGCGAGGAGCGGTGGAGCCGTCCGACGGCGGTCAAGCCTCCTGCGTCGGAGCAGGACAAGCTCGACGAACAGGTAGTACTGCAGCGCATCATGGCCCGGCAGGCGGCCCTTAACGCGGGCCGGTGGGAGGAGGCCTGGTCATTCCTCAGCCCCGGAACGCGCATCGTAGTGACGCCCGAACAGGTCCGTTTCGATCACGAGCGCGCCGTATTTGTGTTCGACAAGCCCGGCTCGATCGAGTGTCGCGGCGGGCAGTGCGATGCCGCGATACAGCTGGTTGGCAAAATTGCACTTCCGCGGCTCGGTGTACGGCAGACGCCAATTGTGATCTTCGAGCGCTGGGAGTTCGTCGACGGCGCGGCGTATCTGGTTCCGAAAAATTCGGCGCCGCGCTGACAACGTCGAATGTTGCATCCGCCCCTGTGGTGCGCGGGTCCGACGAAATCGGGCGGTGAGCCATGCGCGCCCGGGGGCAACGCGGCGGCTGCAGTGGCCTCGTCTTCCCGTCAGACAGCCGCGTGCTGCATCGGCGCAACAGTCCGCCCGGATTAACGGGCGGTAACAAGGATTTACTTGTCAGCCCGTCTGCCATGTGAGTTAATTGATGAATACGCATGGCGCTGTTTGGCACTAGGGGCGATAGCCGACACGACGCTGTCGACCAAGTCCCCAGAACGTGAGCGTGACGGAGGTGGCGCCTTTTGGCGCCATTTCCTGCCGGAAATGTTGCTACAATGCCATGCATCGGTCTTCAGTAAAATATATTTATTAGTATTGCTGTTGGTTCTAAAGTCCAAGGTCCACATAAGGAGTCACATCCAATATGAAACTGTTTAAGCAAAACAAGCTGGTCGCGGCGATGGCTGCGGGGCTCGCTATTGCGTCCGGAAACGTTGGTGCGGTAGCGCTTAACGCCGACGGCACCGGTGAGGCGCTGGTTTACCCCTACTACACCGCTCGTGGCGACCAAACCACGCTGCTCACGGTCGTCAACACGACGAACAACGCGAAGGCCGTCAAGGTTCGCTTCCGCGAAGCTCGTAACTCCAACGACGTACTTGACTTCAACCTCTACCTGTCGCCGTTTGACGTGTGGACGGGTGGTGTCACCGCGAAGAACGGCGGTGCTTACCTGACCACGAGCGACACGTCGTGCACCAACCCGGTCAAATCTGGCTGGGATGCGATCGACGCGACCAATCGTGTCTACGGCAAGGGCTTCTTCCCGTACGATTACGACTCGGTTGACGGTACCACTGCCTCGTCGCAGGGTCTTGGCCGTACGCTTGAGGGCTACGTCGAGATCATCGAAATGGCGACGATTCCGTCCGGCAACGCTTTCTTCACCGCGATCAAGCATGTGAATGGCGTTCCGCCGTGTGATTCCGTGGCTGGCGCTGCCGCGCTGTTTGGCACCGGTACGGTCAATGATGCCAATCTTCGCGCCCCGTCAGGCGGTTTGTTCGGTGCGGTCACACAGCTGAACACTGCCGGCGGTGCGAATGGTGGCGTATCGACGAGCGAGGCCGCTGTGGCCTACACGGGATTCGCTCGACAGGGGCAGGTTCAAGATCCGTCGTCGGCGAATCCGAACTTCGCCGATCACAACTCCTGCCGCGCGCTCGTGTCCGATGGCGCAACAGCTGCCCTGATGAACACCGAGTCGCCAGTAGGGAACTGTGATGCCAACGCGAAAGCGCGTGCCTTCGCTGCTGTGAACATGGCGTCGGCCGTGCAGGGCGAGTTCTCGTTCTTTGCGACGGGTACTGCAAACGGTACGGGCACGCATGGTACGGACTGGATCATCACGATGCCAGGCAAGCACTACTTCACCAATCTGAATCGCTTCAGTACTCCTGCGGTGATGACCAGCACTGGTGACGATCACGGGAATGTAACAGGAACATCGACGTCACTCGCTTTGGCTCCGTTCCTGAATCCCACCACGGACGGTACGGCTCTGTGGAACCGCACGGACAAGGTGTCCTGCCTGACGATTTCGTCGACGACCTACAGCCGCGAGGAAGATACGGCTGGTTCAGCTGGTTCCGGCTTCTCGCCGCGTCCGCCGGGAACTCGACCGAACTCGCTCTGCTACGAAGCGAACATCATCAGCTTCGGCGCTCCGGCGACGACAGGTGGTCCGAGCGCGGTACACGCGTCTCCGCTCGCTCTGTGGCTGAACAATTCGATCGCTCGCGGCACCGCAGGCTGGATGGATTTGCCCTTGACGGTTGCTGGCGCAACGCGTCAAATTGGTGGTCCGGTAGCATTCACTGCGCCGAATCCGCCGGTGGCGTATGACCTGACGTCTGGCGCGGCTATCGCCGCAGCGAACGTAACGGTAAGTGGTCTGCCGGTGATCGGCTTCCGCAGCACTGTTTCCCGCTTCACCACGGGTTCGCCGCAAAACAACTACAACGACTCGGTGCCGCTCACGTTGCGCCGCACGGTCACGATTGCACCTTAATAAGGTCGCGTCTGATACTTGGCCTCGTCGCCAAGAAAAGGCTCCTTCGGGAGCCTTTTTTTTGCCTGGAAGAGTCGCGAAGAGTGCGGCGTCGACCATGTAACCCAAGCCAAGGAGCGGTGCGCCGAATTGCGCCGAGAACAGGTAACAGCGCCTCGCCGACCCAGTGCGAGGAGATGCGGCGGCAGCAACAAACTCCCCGTTGACAAGTGATCGCCGAACGCTGGACGTCGCATCGATACACTAAACATCGCGGCCGTCATGGACCGACTACGGCCAGAGCAATGTCTAGTGTCTCCGAACCGCACAGTAGACTCCGACCGATCAGACGCCAAGCCCCATCTGAAGCAAAATTGGACACGCCAAACAATGGTGGCCGCATCAACCACTGTCAGGTCACGGCACCAGCAACATGAATTCCACGGGTCTGGATGCCACGACTTTGATCGACTGGCCAGCCGTGCTTGCCACAGTGACCATGACGCGCGCGCAAGCAGGGAGCGCAGCAACGATCCAGTTGCGGGGAAACCGCCACCAGGCAGCAAGCAGGGACCTTGGCGACGGGCGGCCGCCTCTCACGCATCTGGTCCGCAAGTCCGCTCCAGCGACTGGCCTGAACATTTGGCCGCAACGACCATGGTCCTCCCCGCGCGCCACTCACCCACAAGCGCTTCGCAGGAAAGCCACTCACAATACAGAGTGAACACACCCCGGCATATGCGCCAAGAGATCTGACGGCACATGACTACCTCTATATTCGGCCAGATAGCCTCGAACCACAGCGCGCATCCCGGCCAAGCGCAATCAGCACCCCCTGTTTCCTCAATTCAACTCAACTGAACATGCCTTCGATCCCTGGCAATTCCGGCGCCGATAAGACAGCGCCGCTCGATTCGCTTCACGACGCCATTCGTCGCGACCCGGCAAGCGAAACTGCCTGGCTGGCGCTCGCGGAGTGGACACGCACAATGCAGGGGTCACACGCGGCGGCACAGGCGCTGGAAAGAGCGATCAGCATTGTCCGTGATCCGGCCACAGTGCTGGACGCGATCACCAGACTGCTTGCGGCGACACCCAGTGATCCACTGCGGATCTCCGCACTTAACCGCCTGGCCGCCTTGCGCCCCAACAATCCGCATGTTCTCGCCAGTCTGGCAAGAGCACTGCTGGACACTGCGGCCGCGAGCGCCGCCAGAAAACCGTTGCGCGAAGCGATCAGGCTTGGTGCGGTTGCCGACGACCTGAAGTTGGCGCTGGCATCTCTTGAATCCGCGAGCGGTGAGATAACGACAGCCGACGCTCTCTATAGTGAAGTGCTTGCCGACCAACCCTCGAACACAATCGCCTGGTGCGGACGATACTTCAACGCCTTGCAGGAGTTGCGCTGGTCAGACGCTGCCGTTGCAGCCGACCAGGCGCGTCACCACATCTCCGAGCAGAAATCTGTCCGCGGCATTCCCAATCATCAGGTGCTGATGCTGTACGGCAATCAGCCGCCGGCGCCGTTGCCCGGTGACTCGTTCGTGCCACCGCCGCAACCGCGCAGAGTCCCAAACAATCGACCAGTACGCCTGGGATATCTTTCGTCTGATCTGCACACGCACGCAACCGCCATTCTTGCGGCCGGACTGTTTGAAGCACATGACCGCGACCGCTTCGACATCTTTGCCTACAGCTATGGGCCGCGCGCAACAGACAGCTATCGCCAGCGGATACAAAAGGCGACAGAGCACTGGTGTGACCTCAACGACCTTGACGACGCGGCAGCGGCACGCCGAATCAGCGCTGACCAGCTCGACCTGCTGATTGAACTCAAGGGCCACACCCAGGGCGGGCGCCTTGGCATCACTGCCCGCCGCCCGGCTCCGATCCAGATTCACTACCTTGGCTATCCGGGCCCGATCGGGGGTTACGGAATCGACTACTTCCTTGCCGATTGGGATACTGTGCCTGAAGGCGGAGAAGCGGAATTCCCGGAAACTGTCTTGCGCCTGCCACGCTGCTATCAGGTCAACGATGCCAGGCGCGCACCGCCCGAGCGCACCGAAAAAAGCGATTACGGTTTCAACGAAGATCAGGTGGTCCTCGCCAACTTCAATCAGTCATGGAAGCTGGGCGAGCCATTCGTCGCAATATGGTGCCGAGCGCTCGCGCAAAATCCATGCGCCCGACTGTGGCTGCTCGATCCGGGCGCCATCGGTCAGCGTGAAATCCTCCGTTGCGCCAGCATGTACGGTGTGGACGCACCAGAACACAAGATTCGGTTCGCCACCCGCACCGATCCTCGCAATCACATCAACCGCCTGGCCGTCGCCGATCTCGCACTCGATCAACTTCCGTGCTCCAGCCACACGACCGCAGCAGACGCACTGTGGTCGGGCGTGCCACTGCTAACCATGTACGGTGACCGCTTTGCCGGCCGTGTTGGTGCAGCGCTGGTGAGGGCGCTCGCTGAGGACGAATTCATCGCGGGCAACCTCAACGACTACGAAGTCGTCCTCAATTCTTTGATCAAAGATCGCCAGCGCCTGAGCGACGCCAAGCGACGGCTGAACGCGAAGCGCGCCACCGCATCGTTGTGGGACACGGGCGGATTTACGCGGGACCTGGAGACAACGCTGCTAAGCCTCGTGCAGCGAATATGAATCGAAGCACACAGATGTCACGCGCAGTCAGTGCGATTCGGCAGGTGTCGCCGCAAACGCCCGATCGTGACATCACGTACATCGGACTCGTCACCGGTCGCAGCCGCCGACGCCGGGCATCTTGTCAGTCACCGGAGAAACGTGCGGCCCGACACCGGCTCAACTTCGCGTGAATTGGACCGCAACGAACCGCGGACCGATGACAGGTTGTTTCGACCAAACGAACGGTCGCCTTCACGTGCACAACGTCGCCTCGCTGCAGGGATGCGTGACATATAATCATGCAGATCACGAGAGCGTCCCCACCCGAACGTCGGATTCAGGCCATGTGAACGCGACGACCTGCCGCCAAGAGCACTCACATCACTAAGCCCGACGCATACCTTGCGTACATATGAGGACAGGCGAAGGAACCATCGAACTCACCCACCGTCATATCGTGCTTTGCGCCGATAGTTGCGAGCGGATGATGACACCAAACTGCGGTCCGCAAAGTGGCCACCCGACTGAACGTCACGACCCGGTCGAGCAAATGGCCAAGCCTACGTTGGCGCTCATCAAGCCGGATCTTCCAACACCGAATCTGGAGAAGTACATGCCTCTGCGCCAACGCACTCGCAGGGCCCTCGCTTGGGCCGCCGCTTTCATGGCCGGACTCTGTGTGAGTGTTGCACAAGCACAATGCGGGGCAGCTGTGAGCTGCTCCGATCAGCGCATTGACGAATACCGCCACGAGAGTGGGGTGCACGTCTACCTCATCTGTGCGGCAGACAAAACAGCTGTTGACGCTGCCAATCTGGTGAAGCCGGGAATCTTCACCAAAACTGATCGGGTCATTGACAGCAGCGCTGTTGCCAGCGCTGACAACGGGCGCGGCCTTCAGCGCTATTTTTTCGCTGCCAGAACCGGTACGACGTTTGCGTCGCGTCACTTTTACACCGTGCTGGCACAAGAAGAAGCCGCGCTGGACGCGACGGTTGGTGTGAGCAGCAATTTGACGTTCGCCACCTGTAAGGAAGGGCGGGCAGGGAGTTTTGCTGCTCCAACGCTACCGTCGTCAGAAACAGGCAGCTCAAGTCCGAGCTACGCGCTGGCGCGGTGCGGACTCAGCCAGCGTCCGGTGTGGCGCCTCTTCCGGAGCAACGCGACGAGCAGCGAGCCAATCCAGCACCGGCTGACTGATCGCTATGCGGATGCGGTCGCGCTACAAGGGCAGGGGTATGACTCCGAATCGGTACGCTTTTGCGTCGGCGACAGCAGCTATCGCCTGAGCACCACCATCGCACCGCTCTCGGCGACGGCGCTTGCTGCGGGCGGCACTGCGCGCTTTCGCATCACGGTGACGGCTGCTAACGAAGTTGTTGGCGACCCCGCAAGACCGAGCGGTACCCTCGTATTCGCCTGGCCGGATGCGGTCACTGCGGCGCCAGTCGCGGGACATTCCTGCAGCACCATCGCACAGCTTCCCGCCCTTACCGGCGGGCAAAACACCAGGCTGGCCTGCACGTTCCCGTCGAGCACGACCAGCAGCCAGTTCAGCATGGACGTAGATCTGACCGCTTCGTCTGGTTACGTGCCGTCACCGGTGCCGCTGCTGAAGGCGGCAGCAACGACGCGTCAGACCACCGGCGGTGGCGCTGCCGCAGACGGTGTGGCGACTGCCACGGAGATCGCCGCCTGCAGCGCCGGTGCGACGCCAGCGTATCCATGCTCGACGCTCGCCGCCAACGCAACGGCGGTCGAACCGACCAGTCAGGCATTTACGGTCAAAAGCGTCGCGGTATCTGGCGCCAGCACCGGTACGCTGCAGATCGATTCCACCGTGCTCGCGGAGATAGCGAACCGTGACTACATCGACAACATCTACCACAAGCTGACCGCAGAGACGACGTGGACACGGCTTGGTGGTGTGCGCTCGCGCAGCGTGGCCGGCGACCGTTCCGTGACGCAGTTCATGACGCTTCCGGCTGATCGCCGCGGCACGGCCAAGATTCGCTGGTGCTCAGGGACATCGGCACCCAGTGACCCCGGTAACGCGACCGCTGGTCCGGCAGACCCTGCGTGCGCCGAAAGCGCGCAGTTCACCACGCCGGCGCAATCGACGCTTGCACTGACGGTGGGGCAGGTTGGCATCTCCGGGGCAAGCAGTGGCACCATCACCATATCGGCCAGTGTCGGCGCCAATACGAGCGGTGATCTGTACACGGTCTACGCCTACTTCCGCACCGCGAGCGGAAGCTGGTCGCAGATTGATGGCGTGCAGCAGACCAGTAGCGGCGGCACGCAGAGCTACCAGATCAACTACACGGTGCCGAGTACGCTGCGCGGTACCGCCTCGGTGCGGGTGTGCGCTACCAGCACATCGATCGGTGACCCTGCCAGCATCGGCGCCGGTCCATCCAATCCCGCCTGCTCGGAAAGCGCCCAGTTCACTACGCCTGAGGTCAATAACTCCCCAACGTTGCAATTGACTGTCGGCAACGTCCAGGTCACTGGCGCAGACACCGCTGCGCTGTCCGTCAATGCGTCGGTCACCAGCAATACCAGCGGCCAGCGTGTCTTCGCGCGGCTGTTCTACAAACTGGCGACTGATTCCACCTGGACACAGGTAACTTTCGGTGGCGTATTTGATACCAACGGCGGGACGCAAACCACGCCGGGTCTGACGTATTCCGTGCCGGAGAACGCACGCGGCGCGGCGGCAGTCGCCGTCTGTGTCGGCGCCCCAGCCCCGTCCAGCATGAGCGGCGGCGCCGGGCCTGGCAATCCGGTGTGCGCTGTGAGCGATACCTTCAACACACCGCCCGCGACAGCACCGATTACCGCTACGCTGGTGGCTCCGGCGACGTCGCGGCTGGGTGTCGCCAGCAACTGGTCGTTTACGGCCACTGCTGACGGTACACCGGTGGCAGGTCCGCTTTACCTTGATCTGTCCATCCCGGCGAACTGGCAGTTCACCAGCGTGAGCATTGGTGATCAATTGCTGACCTGTGTGGTTGGTGCAACCACCCAGTTGCGGCGCTGTACGTTGGTGGGCGTGGCGGCGTCCCTGCCGACAAGCCCCGGGCTTTCTGGTTTGATCGTTCTGACCCCCGCCGCCGGTGCTGGCGGAGTTGCCGGAACGCTGGTGGCGCGCGTGTCGGCTTCAGCGTCCGCCCCCAGCGGCGCATTTACCTGCGGTGCAAACGAGACGTCGTGCCGCAGCGCGAGCGCGAACCCGCAGTACGTCGATCTTGTGGCGCAACCGTCGCCGCAGAACAACCCGCCCACTGCCAGCACGACTTGGCCGCTGACCTGCACCAATACTGGCAATCGGGCGACACCGGCCAATGCCACCTGCGGTATTGAAGTGGTTTACACCGATGGCAGCAGCGACACCCAGCCTGTGGCTGGCCAGCCGAACTGGACGGACGCGAGCAACAGCAAGTCGGTGACGCTGTGTGGCGACGCGGTGACGAGCAGCTGTTTGCTCAAGCTCAGCCCGACCAAAACGCCGCGCACCATCACCCTGCGTGCCGGCATGGATACGACCGTGACGGGCAGCGAGCCGGACAACAATTCGGTCAACAACACGCAGGTCATCTATGACGGATCGCCGCCGGCAGCGCCGACGGTCAGTCTCGTCTCGATGCCCACGACCGGTAACGTAGGCACACCCTACAGCGGCCAGTTCTCGTGTTCGGGCAGCTCCCGACTGACTGACTTCACCTGCTCGATCAGCGCCAACACGCCGCTGCCGGCGGGCTTGCAAGTGGTAGCGCCGTGCAATGATTCGACGCAGGGCTCGGTGCGAACCATCACCTGCTCAGTCACTGGCACACCAACCACTGCTGCGTCCGGTCAGGCACTCACCGTCAATGCCGTCAGCAGCAATGCCACCCCGGCGACGGTCTCCGGCAATATGGCGATCACCATCACTACCGGACCGGCAGC
>ENA-UOYA01000639-UOYA01000639.1-activated-sludge-metagenome-genome-assembly--contig:-NODE-639-length-42557-cov-355.486259_pt1 | contig 42557 bp, 37 predicted proteins | sample MGYA00238163_ERZ764804 | MGnify/ENA primary metagenome ERZ764804 (study PRJEB28919, sample SAMN05720223) | activated sludge metagenome | isolation source: Anaerobic digester | place: Hong Kong...
GCTATGCGAGCACCTACTGTGGAGGGCACGAAAGTACTTGTGACGCATGTGGATCCTCTGGATTCAATGCGATCTGCGAATTTTCAAGACCCACCTTTATCGTTCTGCTCGCTTGTCCTGGTGTACGAGGTTATGAGCTGCTTATCATGCAGAATGCTGCAATCGGTCGAGCCTCAGGGCTGAGTGAAGAACAGATAATCGAAGCGAACAATCTCAACCGCAGGCTTTACGACATTGTAATCGAAGAGCAAGATGAAAAATCTCTCCGTCAAAGATTGACCGATGCCTTGTACGAAGAAATCGACTTGAATGCATTTTTGTCTCCCGTGGAGAAAGAAGCCCAAAAAGCCCAGGTTCCTCAAATAATAGCGCCGTTATTATCGCCTTGGATTCGCGTTTTTCTTCAGCTCGATCCTATGGATTACCTAAGAAAAGTGACAGTTCCAGTGCTTGCGCTGAATGGATCGAAAGACCTTCAGGTCCCTCCTAAGCCAAATCTAGAGGCGATTAAGCTCGCCTTATCGGAGGCTGGCAATAATTCCTCGATTTTTATAGAGCTTGAGGAACTTAACCATCTCTTTCAGCATGCAACTACAGGGCTGCCCTCTGAATATGGGGAAATCGATGAGAGTTTTGCGCCCGAAGTCTTGCAGATAATTGGAGATTGGATATTGAATATTATTAGTCCATAAAAAGACTCTAGTAGGTTTTCTAAATAACTCTGCCTCGAAAGATTGCTCTGGATTTTTCTATCAAAGCCGCGAGATTTCCAAGCGGCACAATTTAGCATCCGGCTCAGCTTCGATTTTCAGCAAGAGAGGCTGAGAGAGTTCCCCAGGTAAGCTAATGCTTTTTGTGCCTTTTTCGATATGCAGATCAGACTCGGAGAATGTGGCTCCAAATGCAGATACAAACGCTCCTCTAGGAAAATGCAGCATCGGAACAAAGACCTCAGAAGGCGCCTCAATGGAACGGTCTGGACTATATTCTAGTATAAAACGTCCCTTTCTTCGGTTGAATTGCATCGATAGAATCTCTCCAGAGACCGCATATGCATAAGGTCTCACAAAACCTGCAACCGCTCTTCCACCACCATCCTCATTGCAAAAGACCGAGAGATCTTCTCTGTTCCAGCCATCGCCATGCTCATGAGTGTTGTCAGCTGTATAGTTCCACAGCGTTGCGCTTAAGAGATTTGCGTCTAGGGCATCATAATACAGAGAAAGCACCTTTTCATGCAGTTCGAAGTTTCCAGTTCGATATGCTTTGCGATTATTTAGATCGAATGGAAGGCCAAATTCGCCAAGCAGAGTGGGGGCATTACCCATTAATTTTTTTGAATGTCGCACAATTCTCGCTAGAGTTTCTCGAAAATAGCGTCTTACCGCATGCGAGCCAATAATGACCTTTTGCATTTCGGAATCATATGCAAGAAAACCAGTCCAGCGCTTCATTGTGAGAGTCAATGAGTCATACCAATGGCTTTCGTTGACACAGAGGAAGTCAGGACGGAGCGCGGGCATATCGCCTTGTGGATAACCTTCCACGAATACCATAAAGCGCTTTGGTTTGCCGGATACATGAGCTAAGTGCTCCGCAAATCGCTCGACAAATGGCTTCAGATAACATTCATTGAAAACAGAATGAGTATTTTGTACAGTCTTGTTTTTCCCATCTCTGGTTTCCGCACTATATGTTCCTTTAGGAGCAAACCAACTGGGCTGTTTCAATACTGGTCTATCCTTTTCGATATCCCATAAACCAACTCTACGCCATACACAGACTTCTCCTTCCTTCCATGCGCGGACGCCCTTTGTGCCTAAAGGTACTCTTTCCAGTGGGCGTAAACCTAGGCCCTTTATGGCTATTCTATTGGCGCTCGTTTCAAACCCTTCTCCAGCACACATCGCTTCCCAGGGAGTCGGTGCTAGCCCAGGTAGAAGCATATCGCTCCGCGGAGCACTGACATCGTTAATTCCTATAAAGCCTTCTCCAGGCTCATTCATGGAACCAAATCCAACCACATTATCATAAGAAGCAATTCGCTTGGCGAGCACAGCAAAAGCTTCGAAATAATGTTCCTGAAGATATTCCTGGATTGGCCTTCCTTCAGCAGTAATACCTGGCGCATAATCATTACCTGCAAAGAACAGAGTAAACATCGTAGCGCAGCCAAGCCGTAGATGATTGGAAAACCATTGCATTTCGGGGTATAGCGCTCCCATCTCTTGATGAAGAAGTGCAGCGCCGCTCTCATGAAGCTTGGATGGATCGAAGCCCACGGCTTCTAGCGTCCACATTGGAGCTCCATCTCCTCCTGTCCAACGCGACCACACATCCTGATGCGGATCTATGAAGAGGGATATTCCATGTCGAGCAGCAGCTTCCACTATACCTTCCAGATAGTCTAGATATTCAATATCATAGATACCTGGTCCAACATGCTCGATGGCTTCCCAGGTTACCACTAGACGAAGAAACTTTTGGCCCCAGCCTGCAAGTCTTGAAAAATGCTCGTCTGCTTCTTCAAGCGGAAAAGGCCTGCCCACAAACGAGACATCCGCGCTATTATAGAATCCTTCCCTAAGATGAGTTCGCCCATCCGGCGCTGTTGGCACTTTATTGCTTCCCCCGAGGTTCACTCCGCGCAGGATAAGCCAGCGCCCTTTATCGTCAATAAAATGTCCATTCGATACGCTTATTATTGACATTAGGCCTTTCCCCTCAGTCTTATCTGTATAATCAATATTAGAATACGCTTATTATTGGGGCACTACAAGCTACTAATCATGATTTTTCTCTTTACAACTCAAAATGCACGTTCTACAATGGAAGCAAGCAAACCTGAGAAAAAGGAGGTATGCATGAAAAAGATTCTCTGTGTATCGTTCGTAGCCATGGTGCTGCTGTTTGGCGCAACAGCCCAGGTCAAGAACGGCGCCTATGCGGACAAGGTTATCTACGATGTGAAAATGGATCAGACCATTGCCATCAAAGATACCGCCGAAGGGAAAACTGATGTTTTCTTTACGGGTCTTGACGGAAAGACCTATAAAGGCATCCAACCGGCTGATCTGGAAAGACTTTCCACCTACGCAGTGCCATCCGGAAGTTGGTCTCTTCTCCTGAACAACATTCCAAACAAAGCGCCCTATACATTCCAGACCAAAGACGGTCGGACAGTCTTCAACCCACTGGCGATTCAGGAAGTCCGATACGCAATCAATTGGCTCATCGACCGCAAAAAGATCGTGGATGAGATTCTGCTTGGTGCTGGAGAGCCAATGATCACAGCCCAGACACCCGGACAGCCTGGAACCTATCGCTTCAATCTCGTGCCTGCCAAGCTAGGCATGACGGTGCGCGGCGATGAGAAAAAAGCCCTGGCAGATATCGAGGCCGCATTGAAAGCAGCAGCCGATCTGCCTGAAAACAAAGGTAAGCTCGTAAAGTCCGGCCAGTGGTGGACCTATAATAAGGAGCCCATCACCGTAAAATTTATAATCCGTGTCGACGATCCAACAGGTCGACTTCTCGAAGGTCGATATATCGCTGACCAAATAGAGAAAGCTGGAATCAAGGTAGAGCGCCTCGAATATGACCGCTCAAAGGCTAGCAACCTTGCATATAGCAGCGATCCAGCAGACTGGCAGTGGTCTATGTATACCGAGGGTTGGGGAGCCGGAGCTACCCGCGCGTGGTGGGATGTAACCATTAGCCAGATGTATTCACCCTACTATGGATATATGCCGGGCGGAATGACCGAAGGCTTCTGGAACTACGAGAATAAAGAAATCGATCGTATTGCTCAGAAGAACATAAATGGATGGTTCCTTACAGCCGATGAGTATTGGAATGATAACATCAAGGTACAAGAAATGGCTTTGAAGGAAGCCGTGCGTATCTATGTATGCAGCCAGGTCCAATACTACGTGGCCAATAAAGCTCGTTTCAATTCGCGTATGCTCTATGGCCTAGGCGATGGTCTAAACAACTGGTCGGTGCGATCTGCGGATGTAAAGCCTAACGAAAAAGGCGAAAAGATTCTAAAGATCACGCAGTACTCGGCTCGTGGCGGACTCTTCATGAGCTCATGGGACCCAGTGGGTGTCGATGGTTTCTCGGATGTCTACTCCGCAGCCATCATCGAAGCTTGTACAGATCCCTCGACCTTCGAGTCTCCTAATGCGGCCAAAGATACGCCTCTTCGCGTAAAATACGATCTCAAGAATGTCGAGACCAAGATTGCCGCCGGCAAAGAAGGCGAGCCCCCCGTTGGCCTGATTCCTGTCGACAAGGCCGCAGTAATCTTCAATTCCAAGACAAAGAAGTGGGAGAGTGGAGTCGAATATAAGGATGTAACAGGCGAAGGAACATACGATTACGTTAAAAACAACGATCTGAAATCCTACAGCAAGCTTGCTAACCAGCAGTACATTTATGGCAAATGGCACAGCGGGCAGCCCATAACAGTCGCTGATATTATGTATGCGACTGCCTTTGCCTACGAGTGGGCTAACAAGGATAGCGAGGACGACAAGTACTACGATGCAGCTTATGCGTCACAATATCAGGCCTATTTGCCGGTTTCCAAAGGTACTGTGCTCAATAAGGATGGCAGCTTTACAACCTATTTCGATTTCAACTGGCCGATGGATCTTGACCGTGTAGCAGCAACCGGTGCTGTAAGCCCCAAGGCCGGTAACCCCGGACGCCAAACTCTAGTCTCATGGGAGATCTACGAAGCTTTAGCCAAGATCGTCGCAGAGGGCGCAAAGTCTGGAACACAGTATTCTTTCTCGAATGATCCTTCAATGACGGAAGTCGATATCATCAATCCCAAGTGTGTCGCGGATATCAAGGCAAAACTGCAGGACTTCGTCGCTGCCAAGTATGTTCCTGACTGCATCAAGCAGTGGATTACCCCGGAGCAGGCTGTTGCTCGCTATAATGCAGCCATAAAATTCATCGATACCTATGGCAATGCCTACATATCCAATGGTCCATTCTTCTTGAGCAAGGTAGATTTCAATACCAACTATGTTGAGCTTTCTGCTTTCAGGGATTATCCATACAAAGCGGATTATTTCCCGAAATTGTTCCGCACGACCATTACCCGCATCGATGATGTGAAAGTACCGGCAACTGCGGCGCGCAACGCCGATGCGAAGATAGACATCCAAGTTTCTGCGGTGACCTATCCAGACGATACGGCCAAAGCGGCAGATAACAAGGCAAAGGTAACGGTTTCTTTGATAAAGGCAGATAATACCGAGACGGTGTACACCGCTAAGTATGTCAAAGCAGGTACTTTCCAGGCTGTGATTCCTGCTAAAGACCTGGGTGCTCTCAAATCAGGCTCCTACACTATAGTAGTGCAGTCTGTTTTCAGTACAGAAGCACCAGCAGTCCAGGCTACTTCGCTTGTAGTCTTCTGATTTGAATCAAGGGAGGGGTGCTGTCTCTAAGAGGCGGCACCCTCCTTCTTTTATAAAATGCTTTTTTAATGTAATAATCGAAGTGCAATTTTCTCAAGGAATCACAAAGAAACAGGTGGTTTTATGTATAAGTGGTTTGCCGTCAAGCGAGTGCTAAAAGGCATTTTTACTTATGTTATAATCATTTTTATAATGTCTGTCCTTTTCAACACGGTCAATGAACAGACAATGCGCTCAAGCATCGAAGAGCAGGTACGGGCTGAGACCATGCGCCTCAAAAACATGCAGCCGTCTGCTCTCCAGCATTTTCAAGAGCAGCGACGCCAAGAGCTAATTAGGCTCTATAGGCTGGATCGGCCGCTAATGGAGCGAATACTTTTTCGAACTTGGAACACCATCACCTTCAATTTTGGAAAATCGACTATCATTAAATCTTCGCGTGGCGATAGAGAGGTGTTGACCATAGTAGGAGAAGCGATTCCCCGCTCGCTAATACTCTTTACAGCGGCTATGGCTATTGAAATAGTGGTCGGTATTATTCTTGGACTTAAGAAAGCTCAGAAACCTGGTAGTTCGCTCGATAAAAGTACGAGCCTTATCACCATGATCGTCTATGGCATGCCGACATTCTGGCTTGCGATGATTCTTATCATGTTTTTTGTCTATCAACTGAAGATATTTCCTTCGGGGGGCATGCACACTGTGCCACCCCCACAAGGGATAATGTATTATATAGATTTTTTGTGGCACATGACTCTGCCGCTTTTGACCTTGCTTCTCATTGGGTTCTGGGGGATAGCATTTGTGGTTAGGAATATCGTGCTGAGTATTCTTCAGGAGGATTACATTATGGCAGCTCGTGCCCGAGGGATCCCCGAAAATAAGGTGCTTTTTGGGCACACCCTGCGCACCGCAGCGCCTCCCCTCATCACAATGTCAGTGTTGTCTTTGCTTGCCTCGATTGGAGGAGCAATCATCTTCGAAGGCATTTTTTCCTGGCCAGGATTGGGGAATCTATACTGGATAGCGGTGCAGCAGAATGATATCCCCGTTCTAATGGGAGACCTTGCTATAACAGTGGGCTTATACCAGGTAGGGCTTATATTGCTGGATCTCACCTATGGCTTTATGGATCCGCGCATCAAGGTGGGAGGTAAGGCATGAAATTTGCTGATTTCAAGTACCGACTTTCAGAGTTCTGGTCCGAATTTAAAAAAGAACGTTCTGGCCTTGTTGGGCTTGCGATTTTGGTTATTTCGATACTCATAGTAATCTTCGAGCCTTTCATTCTGCCTTGGAAAGAAGCGAATACCAAATGGCGGAGCATAGACTACTGGCAGGATAACTCGGCAGGTGCGCCTCCTTCATGGACTAACTTTTTCTCAAAGCAGAAGGCTGCAGTCACCGTTCGTCTAGAAAATCCCGAGGATGAAATAATCGAAATGGATGGAGGCATCAAGCTTGCCAGCTATACCTTCGATTATGACTATAGTGCAGATAAAGCTCCCCTCGATGTCATATTCCACATGGTAGGACATGGGGATCTACCAGTTCAAGTTGCGGTAGAACGGCCCGATGGCCAGATCATCGAGCTTGCCCAGCGTTTCGAGCAAGGCCTAAGTGGTCAAGATATCCGAATCTCCTTGGACAATGATGGCAGAGAATCGGTGTTCACTTTCATCAAAAGTCATGAAAGCGAAGAAGCTCTCGAAGCGTATTCCAGCAAGAGTTTCAAGACCTGCAACATAGTGTTCAATCAGACGAGAGAAGGCATGGCAACCGAATTCAAGCCTCTTAAGGGAACCTATAAGTTTATTGTGCGAGCCTTGCTGCTTGTTCCTGGATATTCTGAGATCGAAGATCCATATACTGTCGTGACAGGTTCTGTTTCAGGATTATTAGGAACCGATGATTCAAAGCGCGACATCTTCTCTGGGCTTGTGGCTGGTCTCAAGTGGGCGCTTATAATTGGGCTTTTGACTTCTGCGATCTCAGTGTTGATTGGAGTCATGTATGGCATCATCTCGGCTTACTTCGGAGGTAAGGTAGATTCGGTAATGCAATTCATATATCAGATTGTGAATTCAATACCAATTCTGCCAGTTCTTATTGTGGTATCAGCTATTTTCAAACCGAGTATATATATGTTGATTACTGCAATGGTGCTCTTTTTCTGGACTGGCTCCGTGATGACAGTCAGATCCATGGCTCTTCAGATCAAGGAGGAGACATATATCGAGGCTGCCAAAGCACTCGGTGCTAAGCATTCTAGAATCATCTTCAAGCATATGGTGCCGCTTTTGATTCCATATAGCTTTGCATCCATGGCCTTGTCTGTACCGAGTGCGATAGTCTATGAATCTTCGGTGAGTCTATTGGGCCTCGGAGACGCAACTATTGTCACCTGGGGTCAGATTCTACACGATGCAATGCAAGGGGCAGCAATCCTCAAAGGTATCTGGTGGTGGGTGCTGCCGCCAGGACTTCTAATAGCTATTATGGGAATGACCTTTGCATTCCTAGGCTTCTCGATGGACAAGATACTCCATCCAAAACTAAAGACAAGGTAACCTCGATGAACAGCTTGCTGAAAATTGAAAACCTTCAGATGTATTACTTTACTTCGAAAGGCGCTGTGCGCGCCATCGATGGGATAGATTTAGAACTCTTTCCGGGCGAGAGCATAGGACTTGTGGGCGAGTCGGGCTGTGGTAAGACAAGCCTTGGCACTTCGATATTGCGCATGCCAACTCCACCAGGTCGTTATGTGGAAGGTAAGATATTCGTAGACGGAATAGATGTGATCCCACTTTCCGAGAAGCAAGTTCGTAAAGACATACGCTGGCAAAAAATATCGATGGTCTTCCAGGGAGCAATGAACTGTCTCACGCCTGTTTATACAATAGGCCACCAAATGATGGAGACTCTGGTTGAACATCAGGATATGGCTCGCTCCGATGCCGAAGAGTTAATGAAGGAATACCTAGGGTATGTGGGCTTGCCTCCAGAGATATTGCAGCGCTATCCACACGAGCTTTCGGGAGGCATGAAGCAGCGAGCGGTCATCGCCACCGCTCTCTTTCTCAAACCTCAGATCGTCATTCTCGATGAACCTACAACAGCATTAGATGTCATTGTTCAGGCACAGATCATCAATCTGCTCAAAAAACTCAAGCAGCAATTCAACCTCTCGTTTTTGTTTATTACACATGACCTTGCGCTTGAAGCTGAGATATCGGATCGCATCTGTGTAATGTACGCTGGCAAGATCGTCGAATTAGGCACGAATGAGCAAATCTATGGCAAACAGGGACCATCTCATCCCTACACAGAGCGACTTCTGGCGGCTACTCCAAGGCTTTTCAAGAAAGTAGAGGAGCTTCATTTTATTCCTGGCACGCCGCCCGATCTTATTGCGCCACCAAAAGGCTGCCGATTCAGTCCTCGCTGCAATAAGGCTTTCGATCGCTGTTTCGAGGAAGAGCCACCCTTGGTTGAAATAGAGCCAGGCCATAAGGCCGCATGTTGGCTATTTCATTGAGAAACCGGAAAGCCAGAGAGGAGAAAATACATGGCGGATGTAATACTGAGTGTCAAAAACCTCAAGAAATATTTCGAACCACATCAAGGATTTGCCGAGTCGATCATAGGTGGTGGGCAGAAGAAGAAAATCAAGGCAGTCGATGATGTTTCTTTTGATATAAAGCGCGGCGAGATATTTGGATTAATAGGCGAATCGGGTTCTGGAAAGACTACGACGGGGAAGTTGGCTATGAAACTTCTCGAACCAACTTCAGGCCAAATAATTTTCAACGGCGAAGATGTGACGAACCTCGACAAAGAAAAGCTCAAAGATTACCGTCGAAAAGTTCAGATGATCTTTCAGGACCCCTACGCTTCGATGAATCCGCGCTTCAAAATCAGGGATGTGCTGGAGGAGCCTCTCATCATCCATAAGATCAAGGCGACCGTCGAAGAGCGCAACACCATGATCGTCAAAGCTCTTGAAGAGGTCAAGCTCACACCACCCGATGATTTCATGGGTCGATGGCCGCACATGCTTTCCGGCGGTCAGCGTCAGCGAGTCGCAACGGCAAGAACTCTGATACTCAACCCAATGATGCTGGTAGCAGATGAACCGGTCTCCATGATAGACCTTTCCACGCGTGCCGAGATCCTTCACATGATGAAGGAGGTACAAAAAAAACTTGGCCTGTCTTATCTCTATATAACGCATGATCTTTCGACGGCGCGCTATTTTACCGATCGCATCGCGGTAATGTACTTGGGTCGCATAGTGGAAATTGGTCGCGCCGATGATATCATCGATAACCCTTTACACCCATATACTCAAGCTCTTATTGAGGCTGTACCAGAACCAGAATCAGGAAAGGTTAAAATTATTAAAGAGCTGCCAATCTATGGAGAGATTCCGAGCCCCGCGGACATTCCAAGTGGCTGCCGCTTCCATACTCGCTGCCCCTATGCTATCGATGCTTGCAAGGCTGAATCTGAGCCCGAGTTGATGCTGGATGGAGAGGAGCATTATCACGCTTGTAAACGAGCCCACGAGGTTCAGGAAGAGAGAAGGAAGAGACAAGCAGGGTAGAGCAAAGCAATGCGATTCTATTGTGTATTAGGATTCGCCTCGCATGGCCGTATGATTTATTGCTTCGAGCGCTTAGAGCTAGAGCGGGAAATTAGCTCAAGAGCCCTTCTATTATCAAATCGGTAGCCTCGTCTTCGGTGAGCCCACGGCTTAGCAGAGTCTCTAGCTGTTTTGAGTCGACCGAGCCAATCGCCGCTTCATGTGTGACATGGGCAAGATGGCTGTTCACTTGAACTATAGGAATAGCACGGGCTCGAGCTTCGTTTTGGACTATTTCCTTGCAATCGACATGGCCTCGTGCATAAGGGGCATTGGCGACGATTTCGTTTTCGATGATCGCAGAAGCTTTATCTTTGATGGCGATATGACTTGTCAGTACACCTGTCGAGGATTCGCCAAGAAGATTGGCGGATTCCCTGATGTGTATACTATCTTCGAGTCGACCGAAGATACGAGTCTTCATGTCCACCGTGGCGTCTTTTTCCACTTCTGCGGCATAATCGAGTTCGATGACACCGGCCGCTCCTTTAATGAGCTCGAACTCAGTGGAAAATCGTGCTCCTTCGCCTAGCCTTACTTTTGTAACCGGCACGATTTTGACACCGCCATTGGGCCCATGGACATGCCGCTCGAAGTAAGATAGAGAGGCACCCTTTTCAAGCTCGATCTCTGCATTCATGAGATGTTGGATGTTGATTGCATTTGGGAAGGTACAGTTTGCTATGAATTGAGCGTGGGCGCCTTCTTCGATTACGGTATTTATAACGATTCGCTGCACTCCATTTTCAGGAATAAGACCGAAGCAAAAGTGTACTGGATTCTTAATCGTAACACCTCGCTTGACTTTAATTCTAACGCTTACTCCATCCTCCAAGGATTGAGATTCTACGATAAGGCCATCGACGAGATTTCGATTCAAGACCTCATTGCCATGAATTTCTATATGTGCAACATCCGGGGCGAATTTATGTTGATTGATCGACGCCAAGAGCTCCGCGATAAGCGCGTCTTTATCGATTATTGATTGTTCGGCCATGGTTTTCCTCTCAATTCAAAGCAAATGTGGAAACATTGGAGATTATTTTGTCTGTATCGGGCTGGCCTTTGTGGGGGCAGGGGATACACTTGCCGCTGAAGTAGTCGAACATTCGCGATACTTCGCCCTTGTCGACAAGAGTTCCAGCACAGATGAGAAATGCATGATCTGCACGCTTTAGGACTTCAGGGCTATGGGTGATGAGGATGACAGTGGAGCCTGCTTGCTTTAGATCTTTTATAATGCCGAAGATATATTTCACTGAATCTATATCCACGCCTGAATCTGGCTCATCCATAAGGACAAGGCGAGGCTTCATTGCATAGATCGAAGCAAGCTCTATACGCTTTCGTTCACCGCCAGAGAGTGTTTTATCCACAGCGCGTTTCATATAGTTTTCTGGTACAAGCCCGACCTGTCGAAGTGCTTCCTCGACGATTTCTTGAGATTTCTCTTTGGCTCCCGCAAGTATGAACTGACTTACGGAAAGCCCCTCGAAGCGTGCAGGCTCTTGGAAAAGCAATGTGATTCCTTTTCGCGCTCGCTCATCAATCGAAAGACCTTTAAGGGACTCGCCATTGAAAACGATGTCGCCTTCAAAATCGCGGTAGCCAGATAGGCCCATTATTGTATTAGCTAGTGTAGACTTGCCTGCTCCATTAGGACCAATTATCGCATGAACATGTCCATTCCAGATCTCCATGCTGAGATTGTTCAAAATGGGTCTGCCCTCTTTGAGAAGTGTGATATTCTTGATTTCGAGAAGATTCATTATCTTGCCATCCTGCATTTTAGGCTGAGACTTGTCGTACTCTGGATAAAATTCATATCGCTGATATAGGATTTTCCTTTGAGAAAATACCTGTTTTTTAAAAGAAAATCAAGTATGCGCCAAAAGAGAAAATAAATGGAGCCGAATGCCTTAGGGTTCGATTATTTGCTGACTAACATGGACAATCTCGCCTAGATAAATTCGATGGTAATCCTTGCTGGGGTAGTGCTCTTCTATCGAGCTATCTAAGAAATTTGAGCTGTCGAGGTCCTGCCAAAAGATTTTTTGGCATTCGATTACAAGTTTTGCCTCCTCGAAGCTTGGAGCGGCAACCTTGCGCGAAGCCATAGGAGTAAGGCCAGCCAATGCTATCTTATCCAGATTTCGGCCTGAATTAGAACCTAAAATGGAGAGAGCTTTTCTATATTTCGGAGCAAAAGCATTGAGAGTAAAGCTATCATATCGGTTCATGAATTCATAGGTATACCTTGAGGGACGTACCATAACCTGAAACACCATCTTATCCCATACATGTCCATAGCTGCCCCAGGAAATGGTCATCGCATTGAAGACCCCTGCATAAAAATCACCCGCAAATAACGCAAACCAATAATCGCGCAGCTGAGCTATATCGTAGTGAAAATCTTTTAGCGGTACATCCCTTCGATTCATGTTTTTCCTCCCATGCTTTATGGATGCTTGAATAGAACTAAATAATCTGTCTTCGATTATATTTCATTTCCTTTGAATTGACTCATGTAAAGATGATGATAAAAGCCCCGCTTTGCGAGGAGCGCTTGATGATCTCCTATTTCTACAATTTCGCCGTTGTCGATTACGATTATCTTGTCGGCATCGCGAATGGTGCTAAGTCTATGAGCAATAACTATGCTCGTTCTTCCCTGCATGAGTCGCAAAAGAGCTCTTTGGATGCGAAGTTCTGTGCGCGTGTCGACGCTACTAGTAGCTTCGTCCAGGATGAGTATTGTCGGATCTGCAAGGATAGCCCGCGCAATTGATAAAAGCTGGCGTTGGCCTTGGCTCAAATTGCTCGCGCGCTCCGAAAGATTTGTCTGGTAGCCATCGGGGAGCTGTCGAATAAAGTGATCGACTTCCGCCATCTTGGCGGCTTGGATACATTCCTCATCTGTTGCATCAAGCCTACCAAAGCGAATATTCTCTAGCACAGAATCCGCAAAGAGAAAAGTATCCTGCAGAACAAGACCTATGGCGCGCCGGACTACTTCTTTGGGAATAGTGCGGATATCCACACCATCGAATAGAATCTGTCCTTCATCGATCTCGTAGAAACGCGTGAGAAGGTTAGTAATCGTAGTCTTACCTGCTCCCGTAGGTCCAACTAACGCTACCGTAAGCCCCGCAGGGATATCTACGTTGAAATTCTTGATTACGGGCTTACCAGGAATATAGCTGAATACTACATTCTTGAAGCTTACATTGCCCTGAAATTGTTCGAGGCTAAAGACCGTAGAAGCTTTGGAAGCATCGAGCATAGAATTATCGTCGGCTTTTGTTGCATTTTCAGAGTTCGCTCTTGCATCCTCTAATGTTGGTATCTTAACAGTTTCCGGTGCCATATCGACTATCTCGAAGACTCGCTCGGCTCCAGCTAGCGCCGCTTGGATCGAGTTGTACAGATTCGATATCTGCCTTAAAGGCTGAGTAAAATTCTGTGCGTAGTTTATGAATGTGGCGATCATGCCAATGCTGACAAGCTCTCTAAGAGCTAGCCAACCGCCAAGACTAGCCAGCACTATGACAAAAAAACTGCCGATTACCCCTGTAAGAGGCATTAGAAGCAATGCATAGGAATTTGCATAGACAGCTGCCTTATATACCGAATCATTTTTCTTCCTGAAGGTTTCGATTGCTGAATCATTGCGACGGAAGGCTTTGATTACCTTGAAACCAGAGATAGTCTCCTCAGCCACGGCATTGAGATCGCCCAGCTCTTTTTGCAATTCTCTGAATCCTTTGCGAGTGTATTTTGCTACAAAATTGCTGAACCAATACATTATTGGGATAACGATGAGGCTGGCTAGGGCAAGCCAATGGTTTAGAATAAACATGCTCACTAGAATACCAGACATTGTAATAACACCAGCAACAAGCGAGATGATATTCTGAGATACGGCCTGATTGATAGCGTCGATGTCATTCGTTAGTCTGCTCATGAGCCCGCCTGCGGAATTAGTATCGAAAAAGCGCATAGGGAGCGATTGGATATGCACGAATAGATCGTGGCGTAAGTTCTTGAGAGCATCCTGGGATATAGTCGCCATTTTCCTATTTGCGATCAGATTAAAGCTATTGCTAAGAAAATAAGCAATGAGCATAAGAACAGCATTGCGAGCTAAGCCATTTATGTCTTTGCCTCCGATACTTTGGTCTATTGCGCTGCCGAGCAAATAAGGGCCTACCAATCCAAGGAGCGATTGCAGAAGCACAAGAGACACAATCAAAATCAGTGCCTGTCTGAATGGCATTAGATATCCGAAGAGCCTTTTCATCGCCTTGCGAGGGTCCGAGGCTCTTTCATATCTTGTGGGCCTACCTGCACGCCTTTGGAAGCTGGTGCGCACATCCTGAATCGAAGGGCTTGTCTCATAGGCCATGGCGCACCCCCGTACCCAACTGGGAATCGTATATTTCTTTGTATATTGGGCTTTTCCTTAGGAGCTCTCTGTGTGTGCCTTCAGCGACAACCTTTCCTTCATCGAGCACGATTATCTTGTCTGCATTAAGCACTGTGCTGATACGTTGAGCCACCATGATAAGGGTTATTCCCTTGGCAGCTCTTGCTATGGCCGCATGAATTTTTGTTTCTGTTTCCACATCTATGGCGCTCGTTGCGTCGTCGAGAATTAGAATCGAAGGTTTGGTGACAAGGGCACGAGCTATAGCTATACGCTGTTTTTGCCCGCCAGAAAGATTCGCTCCGCGTTCTTCGATATGTGTCTCATAATGTTCTGGCATATTCATGATGAAGTCGTGAGCTTGGGCCGCAACTGCGGCAGCAATGACATCTTCATCTGTTGCATCGGGCCTTCCATATCGAATGTTGTCGCGGACTGTACCAGAAAAGAGCACGGTCTCTTGAGGAACTATGGCTATGTGTTCGAGAATCGATGAAATCTTTAGGAGTCGAACGTCCATGGAATCGATATTGACCTTTCCTGAACGTGCATCGTAGAAGCGCGGGATCAGGTTGACAAGGCTGGACTTCCCCGAACCTGTCGCGCCTAGAATAGCAGTAACCTTTCCTGCTTCGGCTCTTGTACAGACATTCTCCAGCACTTTGATGGCTGTGTCTCCATTGTAATGGAAATATACATGATCGAATTCGACCTCTCCACGAATAGTCTGTGGAAGGGAAGAGGCCTTGGGCAGCTCTGCAACCTCTGGCTCGGCATCCAGCACCTCATTGATTCGCTTTGATGATGCCAGACCATTTGCCCAGTTATTAGAAAGCTGAGTCATGGAAATAAGAGGGTGGAGGGTGGCCATGAGGTAGTTTGTAAAGGCAACTATTTGCCCCAGCGTAAGATCACCCTGAATCGACTGCAAACCCCCAAGCCATACAACGAGTATGATGCCGATATTTATCAGCATGGTCAGAATGGGGCTCATCGATGCCATGATCTTCATAACCCTGACATTCTCTCGGGCCAGGTTGTCGTTGGCTATTTCGAAGCGTTCCGTCTCATATTCTCCTCTCACAAAGGCCTTGATAAGCCTCGCCCCTGCTATGTTTTCCTGCAGTACGGTATTGAGGCGATCGAGACGTTGCTGGACAGTCCTGAAGAATGGCTCCATCTTCGCGCTGAAAAAGAAGATGACAACCGCTCCAACAATGAAAATCGGCATCATCGTAAGAGCCAATGTCTTGCTGGTCACGAACATGAGAGCAATACTCCCGATCATCGAGAGCGGTGCCCTCGATCCAAGTCGAAGCGACATCTGAAAAAGTCGCTGAACAGCAGCAGTGTCGCTTGTAAGGCGGACCATGAGCTTAGCGGTCGAAAACTGGTCTACGTTTCCGTATGAAAAATTCTGTATTTTGATAAAGATTGATTCGCGCAAATCGCGTGCAATACCTTCCCCGACCCGAATTGAATAGACGCTATTGAGCACGGCAGCCAGGGCTGACAGTACAGATATGCCTAGCATGATAGCCGATGTAGAAAGAACGATGTTTAAGTCTTTTTGCCTAATCCCTTGATCTATGATATGGCCGACGAGCCTTGGCACTGCAAGGTCGCAAGTCACCATGATAATAAGCATCACAAAGGAAAAAAGCGCAATTTTTCGATATGGGCGCGCAAAATGCAATAATTTCTTGAATTCGTTCATTAGAAGCTCCGTATTTTAGCGGCTATATTTTTAACTATTCGAGGCTTGTTGTGCCAGCGGGGGCCTCTCCGGAGTAGCGGGAGGTTTTCCTGCTTCGAAGAAAATTTTGCGATATTCTCGAGGTGGAAGTCCTGTGCATTTCTTGAAAACCTTGGTGAAGTGGAAAGGATTTTCGAATCCAAAGCGTGTGGCGACATCGCTAACCGTAAGCCGATTGTCCACGAGCACACCTGATGCGGCTTCAATTTTCAACCTTGTAAAATATTGAAAAGGAGACATGCCCAAGTGCTGTCTGAAAAGTCGTATGAAATATTCTTCGGAAAGACCCAGCATAGCTGCCAGGTCATCTGAGCTCAATTTATCTCTTACATGCTTAGACATAAGAGCGAGAGCTCTTTCGACGTGCTCATTTTTCGATCTTTTGGAATTGATGAAATCAATCGAGGCTTCGATTTGATCGAACCAGCGATATAGAATACTGACAAGCGCATGCTCCGCTGCTTTTCGAGAGCGCTCCGAGTTGGATTTAGACAGCCTATATAGATCTTCGAGAAGGAATCGATCTTTTGCGCCTGCTCGCAAAACTCGATTCTTTGAGTGCCATAGATGCTCCATCAGCGCTACAATCTCTCTATCTGCCGGATTGTCAGCTTCTGGCGCGAATAGAATTGCATAATAACTGATAGGTTTTTCCACGGCTTCGGGAAGAATTGAATGAAATTCGCGAGGCTGCACAAAGTAAATGCTATTGGCATCGATGACGAATTTTGAACGATTGATGAGCAGAGCGCCTTGCCCTTCCATGAAATAGTGGAATTCGAACTCTCCGGCTCGATGAGCATGATACCTACCGTGCCATGCCAATCTCTCTCCACTTATGAGCCTGTATACATAGACAGCATCGCGAATCTCCATACAATCTCCATATAGAGAGAATGTCAATAATGGATATAATTTGTCAATATCTCGCATTGTATTTTTAGGATAATGACCTTATAGTTTTTTACGTTAGCTTGATGCTTACGTAAATTTTTTGGATAGCAGATTTCATCTCTAGAGGAAGTCAGCGGCGATGAAGAACTTGTGTGGTATAGATCTTGGCACACAGAGCTGCAAAGTAATCCTCTATGACCCCGAAACTAGGCGAATAGTTGCCAAAACTCAAGCTCCCCTTTCGATAATCGCAAAGAATGACGGGACTAGAGAGCAGCTCGCTTCCTGGTATGAGGAAGCGCTGTGCACTTGCTTTGGTTCGATTTCGCCCCAACTTCGAGCGACAATCGTGGCAATTGGCGTTTCGGGGCAACAGCATGGATTCGTACCCATAGATGAGTATGGCAGAGCAATTCGACCTATTAAACTTTGGAATGATACATCCACGGCTGAAGAATGCGAGGAGCTAACGGCTCTTGTCGGAGGAGAAGAAGAGTTATTGGCAGAGACTGGGCTTCTAATGTTGCCCGGCTACACCGCTCCAAAGATCTATTGGTTGAAAAAACATGAGCCAGAGAATTACAAACGCCTGAGACATGTTCTTTTGCCACATGATTATATAAATCTCCTTTTGACAGGCAGCTATCTTACCGAATATGGAGATGCGTCCGGGACCGCTCTCTTCGATGTGCGAAAGCGGACATGGTCGCATCGTATATGTGATCTCATCGATCCGAATCTAGTCGATTATTTGCCAACCTTGATCGAGCCTTCTACCCCAGCAGGGAGGGTCGGCGCACAGGCAGCGAATCGTTTTGGAATTCCAGAAGGAACGCTCGTTTCTGCGGGCGGTGGCGACAATATGATGAGCGCTATCGGTACCGGCACGGTTCGCGATGGTTGCCTTACTATGAGTCTTGGAACAAGCGGAACACTCTATGGCTATTCGAGTAGCGCACTCGTCGACCCCGAAGGAAAGCTCGCAGCATTCTGTTCGTCCACTGGTGGATGGCTGCCTCTTCTTTGCACAATGAATTGTACGGTGGCAAGCGAACAGATCCGTTTGCTGTTTGGCATGAGCATAGAAGATATGAATTATAGCGCGGCTATGGCGCCAATTGGAGCCGAAGGTATTGTGGTCTTGCCATTTTTCAATGGCGAAAGGATTCCAAATTTGCCACAGGGGAAGGCAGGCATCCTCGGAGGAACCGCTAATAATTTTTCAAAGGAAAATATCGCAAGGGCGGCGATGGAAGCTGCGATATTCGGAATGCGAATTGGCCTTGAGTCTTTCAAAAGACTTGGATTTCCAGCATCGGAGATAAGGCTTACGGGAGGCGGAGCGAAAAGTGCTCTTTGGCGCGAAATTGCGGCAAATGTGACAGGCCTGCCAGTGCACGTTCCAAAAGAAGAAGAGGCGGCGGCCCTAGGTGCTGCTTTCCAGGCTCTCTGGTGCTACGAATGCATTCAGCGCTCTCGGCCTGTAGAAATCGAGACGATAGTCGATAAGCATGTGAACTTCGATGGAGGCTCCAATGTCGAGCCCGAAAAACTTAAGGTTATGAAATATGAAGCAGCCTATGCCGAATATGAGAAATATTTGGGAGCGCTGACTCCTCTCTATAGATAGGATGGTATGGAGAATAACAATTCCGGAAAGGAAAAGCGAATGGCAGAATATTTTGTTGGACAGAAAGAATATTTCCAAGGTATTGGAAAGATTCGCTATGAAGGTCCTAAGAGCGACAATCCTCTTTCTTTCAAGTATTACGACCCGGAGCGAAAAGTTGGCGGCAAAACTATGCGAGAACATTTGCGCTTTGCTATCGCATACTGGCATAGTTTCGGTGCGGATGGTGCCGATCCATTTGGGGCTGCTACCCATATCCATCCATGGATAAGCGATGCTAGTACCACAATGGAAGCCCATGAGCACAAGTTAGATGCAGCCTTCGAATTCTTCACCAAAATTGGAGCGGATTTTTATTGTTTTCACGATCGAGATCTGGCGCCCGAAGGCGATAATCCAAACGAAAGCGAGAAAAACCTTGTTCACATGGTAAAACTTGCCAAAGAACGTCAGAAAGCGACGGGAGTCCGACTTCTTTGGGGTACCGCCAACCTCTTTACGCATCCGCGCTATATGAATGGTGCTGCAACGAATCCCGAATTAGAGGTTGTGGCTTACGCTGCCAACCAGGTCAAGGCAGCGATAGATGCTACAATCGAGTTGGGCGGTCAGGGCTATGTGTTCTGGGGTGGCCGAGAAGGCTATATGACCCTGCTCAACACTGACCTCAAACGCGAAAAAGACCACCTCGCTCGATTTCTGACCATGGCTCGCGACTATGGCCGCGCCCATGGCTTTAGGGGCATGTTCTATATCGAACCCAAACCCATGGAACCCACGAAACACCAATACGATTTCGATGTGGAGACTGTTGCAGGATTCCTGCGCGCCTATGGCCTCGAAAAGGACTTCCGCGTCAATATCGAGGCTAATCACGCAGAGCTTGCGGGCCACGATTTTAACCACGAACTGGAAACCGCATCTTCACTCGGCATATTCGGTTCGGTCGACGCGAACCGAGGCGATCCCAGAAATGGCTGGGATACCGATCAGTTCCCAATAAATGTCTACGATACAACGCTTGCCATGCTTGCAATTCTGCGCGCAGGTGGCTTTGTGACAGGCGGCCTTAATTTCGACGCTAAAATTCGCCGAAATTCAGTCGATCCTGCCGACCTCTTCGAAGCACACATTGGTGGCATGGATGCTTTTGCGGCCGGTCTTCTTGCCGCGCATCGCATAATAGAGGATGGGAAACTCGATGCCTTTATCCGTCAGCGCTATTCATCCTTCGATAGCGATATTGGCAAACGCTTCGAAGATGGTCATCTTGGTTTCGAAGAACTTGCTCAGCTTGCCTCTACGGCAAGTTCTCCCAATGCTGAAAAAATCGGTCGCACATCCGGCAAGCAAGAATATCTCGAAAATCTGATTATGCAGTATGTGCTGGGAGTGGAGTAATGCTAGAGTATTCGAGTATATTGATGTCGTATACCTTAAATTTCGTATATTTCAGATGACTCATCAATTATTCTGAATGCTTCCTTTCCCTCTTTCCTCTTTATTTCTGATAAAATAAAATCATGCTATACTATATTTATCATTTTAATGGACTAAGGTTATGCGAAGAAAATCCTGGTTTAGAATCTTAGTTTTTCTTTTATCTGCATTTATTATAAGCTTTCCGGTTAAGTTTGCTGATTCTCAGCAGACCCCAAGCCCTCAAGCACAGCAGATACTCGCAGAACAGCCTACGAACGACAGCACTGCCCTAGCTGCATTGCTCGATCACATGCTCGACAACCATTACCTACCTTCCGTGCAGGTCGCGCTGGGCAGCTTTACCTATGCCGATACGCAGCTTCCTACGCCCTTTGCGCGATGGTTCGAGGATGAACTTCGGCTTGCGCTCGGTCGCACATCAAAGATGAAGCTTTTCGACAAACAGGTAGCGGCGGCTATGGATCCGGCAATTCGCGAGCAATATGCGGTTTTCTTCGGGCAGGATCGTGCGGATTCGATTCTATATGGAAAATATATTCGAGATGGAGATGGAGTTCTGACCACTCTTTCTCTAACAGATCTTGCGACGGGTGCGTTGATAAGCGAAACCAGATATCTCGTAAAGAAGGGAATTTTGCCAGCCGATGTTTCTGTTGAGCCTTCCATCAAGGCTCTAGAGACGGCGGTAAGTTTGAGCCAGCTTGTACCGGGTTCTGTAAGCCAAGCTTCAGGCAGCTCTTTTTCGGGTAGTCAAACCTATGCAATGTCAGATTTTCAGCTCAGCTTATCTACGGATCGGGGTGTAGGAGCCGTATATCGAAATGGCGAACGGCTGAAGCTCTACCTGACTTCGAACAAGGATGCCTACCTTAAAATTTACCATGTGGATGTCAATGGCGTGGCTCAGCTCATCTGGCCAAACCGCTTTGGTGGTTCGGGCAAAATACGCGCAGGCGAGGCAATGCAATTTCCAGGACCAAACGACAAGTTTCAATATTTGCTTGGCCCTCCCTATGGAACCGAATATATAAAAGCCGTGGCTTCGACAAAGCCCTTTACAACCATGGAAGCAGATTTTTCTGATCTTCAGGGGAGCGCAGCAGCGGCTATTACACGAGGTCTTTCTGTCGTCTCGAGCGATGCGACGCGCTCAGAAGCGCTTGTAGTGTACGAAATCGTGCCATGATATCGATCCATCGATGGCCAAGCGTTTTTTGTAAGCTGGTTGTAAGGAGTTGAGAGAATGCCGGAAAGAAAAGGCTATATTCGACCTTCACCCATCGAGGCGGACATCGATACACAATTCGAGGCTCTAAAAAAGGCTGGCGCTGAAAAAATATTCGAGGAAAAACCCCTCTCAAAGGAAGCAGACAGACCTGAATTGAGGCACGCACTAGATAGCCTTTGCAGTGGCGATACGCTTATTGTCGCCTCTCTCGATAGACTCGCTCGGACAGTAACAGAGCTTTTTTATATCCTCGAAGAAATAAGAAGAAAGGGAGCAATGCTCGAGAGCTTAAAAGAGCATATCGAGATTGGAGATGATTTTATGCATCATCTGGGCATCATCATCGATTTCGAGCGCAGTTCTCTTATAGAATGGCAGCGGGAAACTATAGAAGCAAAGAAATCGCGACAAGAAAAGGGGACTTTCTCCAGACGTCAGCGCTAATTCTAATCTATATCGAGCTATCTTGGTGCTGTGTCTTATGTTTCCCTGACATCCACTACCTTTTCAACGACAGGAGTAATCGCTTGGATCAAGGCTTCTTTTTCGACACCTGTAACCTTGACTGTGCAGTAGGCATTGGTTGGATCTTCTCCTTCGAATGTAGCAAAAGAGACTATGTTGCCGCCACATTTCGTGATCGCATTGGACAGCTTTGCCAGTTCTCCCCTTTTCTCAGGTAGAAGAAGCGTGAGCCTTATGCCCTTATGTCTGGCCCCAAAAAGCTCGATGAAAAGCCTGAATATATCCGATTCCGTGATAATGCCGACCAGGATTTCACCGCGCATAACTGGAATTCCGGATATCTGATTATCATCCATGATGCGGGCTGCTTCTTCTATAGGGAGATCTTCGGTGATCGTTATTACATCTTTGGTCATTACTTTATCGACAGTAAGCTTTGATAGCAGATAATGCATTTCCCATACATCTAGAGTTGTGGCAGGCGAAGGCGATGCATGCATGAGGTCGAGAGCACTGACAATACCGACAAGCTTGCCGTTTTTATCGAGCACTGGTAGCCGTCTAATCTTTTCGCGCCGCATAATGGCTTGCGCTTCAGGAACAGTCGTATCCGGCGTAATTGTAACAGGATTTCGCGTCATGCGCTGACCAACTTTCATACTCGCCTCCTTCGATATTTATCCTATGATTATACTTCAGTGATTATGCTTCCATAAATATACTGAAAATATAATGCTGGCAAGTCAAAGCCCCAAATATGCTTTGCGAACTTCTTGATTTTTGAGCAGGTTTGTCGCGGTATCGGTGATCTTGATTAGGCCATTCTGCATGACATACCCTTTATTCGCGATCTTGAGTGCCATATTCGCATTTTGCTCTACGAGTAGGATTGTGGTTTTGCGCTCTTTATTGATCTTTTGGATAACCTCGAATATGTTCTGGACAATAAGCGGAGCCAGCCCTAGCGATGGCTCGTCTAGCAAAAGAAGGCGCGGGCTTGCCATCAAGGCGCGCGAGATAGCGAGCATCTGCTGTTCGCCCCCAGAAAGTGTTCCGCCGAGCTGATTGCGACGCTCCGCAAGCCTTGGAAAGATTGTGAATACTTCTTCCATGTCTTGCTTTATGCTCTCTTTATCGTTACGGAGAAAGGCTCCCATATCGAGGTTCTCCGAGACCGTAAGCTGAGGAAAAATGCGGCGGCCTTCGGGAACTTGTGAAACGCCCATCTGGACTATCTTATGGGGACTCATTCTCGAAATATCGCGACCATCGAGGAAAATCTCGCCTGAGCGAATTGGGGTAATACCGCAGATACTCATGAGGGTGGTTGTCTTACCGGCTCCATTGGCCCCTATAAGTGTTACGATTTCACCTTCTTCTACGGAGATCGAGACGCCTTTCAAGGCCTGAATGTTTCCATAGAAGGTACGGACATCTTTAAGTTCAAGAAGCGCCATTTTACTCTCCTAGATATGCCTTGATGACATCGGGATTCTTCTTGATCTCGTGCGGGCTTCCTTCGGCTATGAGTTTACCATAGTCCAATACATAGATTCGCTCGCTAACATCCATGACAAGGCTCATATCGTGTTCGATGAGAAGGATAGTGATGTGTTCCTGGTCCCGAATTATATTTATAGTCTCCTCTAGTTCTTTTGTTTCTTGAGCATTCATTCCAGCAACGGGTTCGTCCAGGAGAAGCAGAAAAGGATCGGTTGCAAGCGCGCGAGCTATCTCGAGGCGTCGCTGTTCACCGTAAGGTAGATTCTTTGCCATTTCATTGACATAGGCGTCGAGTTTGAGTTTCTTTAGGATTGTATAGCTCTCCTCTATGACTCTTTGCTCTTCTTCCTTTGTTGGAGCATTCCGGATTATTGCTGCGAAAACCCCTGCCTTGAGCGAATTGTGGCGGCCAATCATGACATTTTCGAGAACAGTCATATTGTTGAAAAGGCGGATATTTTGAAAGGTGCGGGCTAGGCCTTTACGGTTGATTAGGTTGGGTTTTAGTCCCTGAATCTCCTCGGCACGTCCATCTCGATTTCGGATCTTTACCTTTCCCTCGGTAGGCTTATGTACACCTGTGATGCAGTTGAAAATTGTTGTTTTTCCGGCGCCATTCGGGCCTATTAGAGCGGCGATCTCTCCTTCGTCGATATGCATCGATACTCCATCTATTGCGCGCAGCCCTCCAAAAGTCATGACTAGATTGTCGATTTCCAGGATTTCATGATGGTACTGCAGTTTCTCTGTGCTCATTTTGCAAGCTCCTTTTCTTTGAAGGTATACTGCTTGCGCTTGCGAGGAATGAGGCCATCGGACTTGAAAATGATGACAAGGATCATCGCAATGCCATATATGAGCATGCGGTATTGCGCCAATGGGCGGAAATACTCGGGCAAAAGTTTCAAGAGTATTGCTCCGGCAATTACTCCTGGAATAGAGCCTGTTCCTCCTATGACAACAGCCATAAGGATCATTATCGATTCCCATAGAGTAAAGCTATCGGGATTGATATAAGTAGTCTGGCTAGCCATCAACACTCCGGCAATTCCTGCCCAGAATGTGCCGACCGCAAAGGTTATCAGCTTGTTCTTGACCATATCGATGCCCATCGCCTGGCAGGCTACCTCATCTTCGCGCATAGCTTCGAGCGCTCTTCCGACTCTCGAATCTTCGATTCGTCTTACGACGAATATCGTTATGATTACGAAAACAAGAGCTATGAAGTATATATATGTGGCAGCTTCTGGAGGGCGCAGTTTCTGACCTAAAAACCATGGACGAGGAATAAGACTTATACCGGTAGCTCCTCCTGTTATATCTCCAGCATTCTGCATTACCATGTGGAAAATTTCGCCAAATGCGAGGGTGACAATTGCTAGATAATCGCCCTTAAGTCTCAATACTGGCAAACTCAAGATTATTCCAAAGACCGTTGCCGCAATGCCTGCCAGAGGAAGCGATATCCAAAAGAGCCATCCTGGATTGAAGCCAGCCGCAACGAAAGAAGGTCCAATATATTTCCATATAAGGCCATAAGTATAAGCTCCAATTCCGAAAAAAGCTGCATAACCGAGATTTAGAAGACCTCCTAGTCCAACTATGATATTGAGGCCTAGGCCTAGGATCACATATATAAATGCAGTGATCATGACATTCGTGTGGTACATACCAAAAAGGAAAGGAAAAGCCACGGCAAATATGAAGAGTGCAAAAAGGAATATTGGACGAAGGGCTGGGTTCTTAAGATATCTTCCATTTAGCGCTCGGTTGTTGTCCAGTCCATTCTCTACCTTTTTTGCACTTGCCCGTTTTTCGTTCCACTCGAGAGCCTTGCTCCAGACAAAAGAGAGCACGAATGCAACGATTCCAATGAGAGGAAGAACATTCCAGCGAAAATTGATATGAGCTACTCCCCTTGTCACGTTGACTTTCATAACCATAAGCGGGAAGAACAAGACCATGCAGCCAATGGCTATAATCAGGGATTTTCCGATTTCTTTAAGAATTGAGCTTGCTTTCATAATCTAGACCTTCTGTCGTCGAGTTCGACCAAGAATTCCATCGGGCTTTATGAGGAGGATGATTATCAGAATGAGGAAAGCAAAGGCATCTTCATAATCGCTGGAAACATAGCCCGTGCCGAAACTCTCCGTCCAACCCAGGACGAAACTTCCCAGAACAGCTCCGGGGATACTTCCGATACCCCCTAGAACCGCGGCAACGAAAGCTTTGATGCCAGCAATGAAGCCGATGTAATAATTGATTTGCCCCATGTAGGAACAGATGAGCACGCCCCCAATGGCCGCAAGTGCCGAGCCGATGACAAAAGTAAGCGAAATAACTTGATTTATATCGACACCCACGAGTTGGGCCATGTGCATATCTTGTGCGGTAGCGCGCATCGCTTTTCCCATGCGAGTGAATTTTATTAGCAAAGTCAGCAGAACCATTATTATTGCAGTGGTTATGAGGATTATTAGTTGGGTAGAATTTAGGTATTCCTTATATGGCAATAGCCATGCGAATTCAGGAAGGTAATTGGGAAATGGTAGAAATTTCTCAGTCTGGGAGAGAAGGACAAAGTTCTGAAGTATTATAGAAACACCTATGGCACTTATTAAAGCCGACAGGCGTGGCTTTTCTCTGAGCGGTTTGTAGGCTATCTTCTCGATTGTAAAACCGAATGCCGCGGCATACATTATCGAAAGCAAAATCGAAAAAACAAGGACAAGGCTGACGGGCATGCCCTTGGAAAAAAAGAATCCACCCAGAATAAGGGCGGTGAAGCCACCTATCATGTAGATCTCGCCATGGGCAAAATTGATGAGTTGAATAATGCCATATACCATGGTGTAGCCTAATGCCATAAGGGCATAGATGCTGCCTTTTGCTGTACCACTCAAAAAAAGTTTTATAAAATATTCCATGTGCAGATCCTCGAAGACAGGATTGGAAAAAGAAGCCGTTCAGACTTTTAGGGCCAGAACGGCTTCTGGAGGCTCAGAAGGACACGATCTTTACTTTAATACTACAAACTTGCCGTTCTGAACTTGGAAAAGGGAGTTTCCATAGCCTACTATATCTCCCTTCTTGTCGAATGTGATCCTTCCAAGCACCGTGTCTACATATTCCGACTGCAAGGCCGCCACAATCTTATCGTAATCCGTGGATTTGGCTTTTGCGATGGCATTGAGCAGTGCCTGAGCTGCGGCGTAGGCATTCAAGAAGAATGCGCCTGGCTCAGAACCGAACTCTTTCTTGTGAGCTTCGATCGCCTTGGTAGCCATTGGATTAGAAGAGGTATCTGTCGGGCCAGTGGCATAGACGCCTTCCGCATATTTTCCAGCCACTTCGATGAAGGTGTTGTCCTTGATGCCATCTTCGGAAATGAAGGCGACATTTATTCCCTTTTCCTTCATCTGCTGAACGAGTTTGGATGCTTCAGGGTGATAGCCGCCCCATACCACGGCATCGACTTTGGCATTGCCGACTTTATTGACGACAGCGGAGTAGTCAGGGGCGCCTGGATTTATGCCCTCGAAGAGAGCTACCTGAACGCCTTTTGCCTCGGCGAACTCCTTCACAGACTCGGCGAATCCTTTGCCATAGTCGCCCTTATCATGGAGCACTGCGATCTTCTTTACTTTGAGATCATTTACAAGGAAGTCCGTTGCAAGCCTTGCCTGTGCATCATCCGGTGCGATTGTGCGGAAGAAGTTCGGATATTCACCGCTCTGTGTGAGAGGAGGCGTCGTTGCTGATGGCGAAATGCACACCAATTTAGAATCCTTATAGATGCCTAGTGCTGCCTTTGTAGCTCCCGAACAAATATGTCCGATGACCGCAACGACCTTTGTGCTTACCAGCTTGGCAGCGACATTGGTTGCAATTTCTGGTTTGCATTGATCATCCTCGATGACGAGTTCAACCTTTTGGCCATTGATGCCGCCCTTGTCATTGTATTCCTTGACAACCAGCTTGGCTGCATTGACAGTAGGCAGGCCATAGGAAGCCAGGTCGCCAGAGTGTGCGCCGGCGACACCAATCTTTATGGTTGGCGCCGCAAATACAGCCTGTGCACCAAAGAAGAGCACAAGGCTCACTATGGTTGCAAAAACCATTTTCCTTTGCTTCATTTTGAATTCCTCCTTCCGCATATACAAAACATGCGCATAAATAATGGAATGAAGCCAATTTCTGCGAAGAATATATATCCTAAAACTCCGTGTCAAGGTGTTTCTATCAAAAGTAAAGCTTTTTATTTCTAAAAGGCATAATATTTTAATCTTTGCGCATCTTGTCTCAAAATTTGAAATGCTATCCAGTGAGGACATCCTCAAAGTAACCTAAAGAAAAATTTTCTAAAAATTATTGAATTTTCTTCATTTTGTATATTGACGAAGTTTACAGCAGAAGATACAATGCCGAAAATGTTACTATGCATAGTAACAATAGTTTTCATGGAACATGCAAGCGCCGATGGCTCAGGCATGTAAAAATCATTTCATTTCATTAAGGAGAGTTTGTATGAGTAGTCGTTCTGCCAAGTTGCTCTATACGATTGGATGCTTAGGGATCTTGCTCTTATCTTGTGCGCCAAAGAGTGCAAAAGTCATCGGTGTGGCAAAATTCGTATCGCATCCGGCCCTCGATGCAATAGAAAAGGGCATCTTAGACGAGCTCTCCGCATCTAAGCCTGATTATAAGGTCGATCTGCAGAATGCAAATGCGGATATGAACACCGCTGCCCAGATCGCACAGCATTTCAAGCAGGAGAAGGTTGCACTCGCCGTTGGAATTGCGACACCGATGGCTCAGGCGCTAGCAAACCAGATCAAGGATCGGCCTGTCATCTATTCCGCCGTGACGGACCCTGTCGCAGCAGATCTCGTAGAAAGCATGGAGAAGGGTGGACCCAACATTACAGGCACATCTGATATGACTCCTGTGCGGGAACAATTGGATCTTCTCTGTTCATTGAAGCCAAGCATAAAGCGCATTGGAAACATCTATGCTTCGGGCGAGGCGAACTCTGTGGCTTTAGCTGCGATAGTCAGAGACTATTGTCAAGAACATAGTCTCGAATATATAGAGTCCACTATCACGAATTCCTCCGAGGCTAGACAAGCGCTTCTCTCTATTGCAGGGCGAATCGATGGGCTCTACCTAGGTAATGACAACACCGTTTTCTCGGCACTTAGCGGAATTGCGGAAGTAGGAATTGATAAAAAGATTCCTATTGTAACTGCAGATCCCTCTTCCGCGGAGACAATACCGGTGCTTGCAGCTCTAGGATATGACTATTATCGTATGGGTGTTGCAACAGGCAAAATCGTAGTGCGCATCCTAAATGGAGAAAAAACCGCGAATATCCCCGCATTTCTGCCAAAGGAGAGCGAAGACATGACTTTCGTACTAAATCTCGATACCGCAAGAAAAATCGGCATATCGGTCGATCAGTCTATAATCGATAGGGCGAAAGTAGTCATTTCGGATGATAAACTTGTGCGGAAGTAATCGATGGTTGAAGGAATACTCGTTGAAGGGCTCATCTATGGCATTCTTGCGGTCGGGGTCTTTGTAAGCTTCAGAATTCTGGATTTCCCGGATTTGACAGTAGAGGGATCCTTTCCTGCGGGAGCTGCGGCAGGGGCAGTAGTAGCTTCGGCACTTAATATATCGCCAAATGTTGTTTTGCGTGCCCTAGCCGTACCTGCAGGAATGCTGGCAGGCTTTGTCACAGGAGGGGTAGCGGGCTTTGCCACGGCGGCTGTCTATCACAAGCTAAGAGTTCCGCCTCTTCTTGCAGGTATCGTCACTATGACGGGGTTTTACTCGATAAATTTGCGGATTCTTGGTGGAAAGCCGAACTATCCACTGATAACCAACAATCCCATGCTCAAGCTAGCGCGATCCTTTCTTGGAGGCGCGCTACCGTCGGAGTGGTCGCTCTTTGCCTCTTGTGTACTGGTCTGCCTTTTGCTATTTGGCCTTCTCGATTTTTTCTTTCATACTGAGATTGGCATTGCTATGGGTGCGCTTGGAGACAATGAAAATGCCGTAGTTCAGGCGGGCATCCAGCCAAATAGATTGAGAACTTGGGGAATAATGCTCGCCAATGCATTACCAGGTCTTTCTGGCGCAATGGCGGCCGCGTATCAGGGCTTTGCCGATGTCAATCTTGGGCAGGGAGTGGTAGCTGCAGGCCTTGCTACTGTCATGCTCGGCGAACTCATTATCCATTCGCAATTTATAAGTGTTCAGCTTCTTAGAGTTTTCCTTGGTTCGATCTTGTTTAGAGCATTGATGTACGCCGCTCGCTCCTGGGGCTATGTTGCTGGTATTACCCCCAACGATCTAAGGCTTTTGACTGCGCTTCTTATAATAGCTTCCGTGGCTCTTTCTCGAGTCAAAAGGAAGCGCTCATGAAAGAAAGGATGCTCCTATGATTTGCGTAGATGATATTGTAGTAAGCTTCGATTTGGGAGGAGGGCAGGAACATACGGTTCTCAACAGGCTTTCGCTAGAGGTAAAGCAAGGTCAGACAGTATCGATCATCGGTTCGAATGGAGCAGGCAAAAGCACACTCCTCAACGCTATAGCGGGAAGCATTCCATTGCGCGCTGGGCAAATTCGTCTAAATGGCGAGGATGTGACTTCTTGGCCAGAATGGGAGCGCGCTATGTATTTAGGTCGAGTTCGCCAAGATCCTATGGCTGGTACCGCTAGCGAAATGACAGTTCTCGACAATCTAGCGCTCGCGGCTCGCAAAGGGCCTCGCAAATTTCGCATAGCGACACCTCCACGATTTGCTCGAGAAATGGAGAAAAAGCTTGCAGAGCTAGGCATGGGTCTCGAAAGCCGCCTTCGAGAGAATGTTTCAAGGCTGTCTGGTGGCCAGCGACAAGCGCTTACGCTTTTGATGGCCGTACTCTCTCATCCAACGGTATTATTGCTGGATGAGCATACAGCCGCGCTCGACCCGGCGAATGCGGAGATGGTGGATGCTCTTACGCGCCGCTTTATCGATGAATATAGCCTCACGGCGCTAATAATCACTCACGATATGAAGCGCGCCCTCGAGCAAGCGAGCCGAGTGATAATGATGCATGAAGGTGAGATCATAGCCGACCTAAGCGGTCCAGAAAAGGAGAAAATGAATGTTGCCGCGCTTGTTCGTCTATTCAAGAAAGTACGTGGATCGGAGTATGCCGAGGATAGGGATCTCTTGATTTGAAATTTTTTTGAGCTTTATGCCAGATAGTCAAAGTATTTTCCAAAGCTGCCAGCAGTTTGCACCAGCTATTCTGCGCTGGCTATTTTGCACTGGCGATACTATATTGTGTTGACGGTTTGATTGCCGATTCCCATTTAGTCTTTGATATCAAAACAATGGCTATAAGTGCGCTTGCATAGTTCGAAAACAAGTTTCCCCAGAAAACCGCGTAATACTGGAGGTATTTCTCTGTCAAGAGAATAAAAACATAGCGCAGAAGCCAGATTCGCAGAATTCCCAGGATAAGGGGTACTTTGGTGCGCCCAAGTCCTATGAAAGCTCCCTGAATTGTAGTCGTTATTCCAAAACCAATGACCGAATAAGTGTAGATATGCAAAGCCCTGTTTGCAATTTCGAGAACATCTGGCCTTCTTGTAAAGAGGACAGTAAGCCGCGACGAGAGAGGGACTATGATAGCGATAAGTATTGCTGCCGTTAAGGCGCTTAGAGATGTGCCATGAACCATGGATTCCTTGGCCTTTCGCGGGTTCTCCGCGCCAATATTCATGCTGACCATGGTTGTAACTGCCGAACCAAATGCACTAGGAACATTGAAGGCCACTTGAGTTATATTGTTTGCTATTCCTTGTCCATTGAGTACTACAGGTCCATATTTTTCTACTTCGGTGTTGATAAGGAAAAAACCGAGATTGAGTATAAAGGTGTTTGCCATTGCAGGGGCACCTATGCGAAATAGCTGTTTGGCGGCCGCTGGATCGAACTTGAATCCTTTTAGCTCTAGCTTATCCGGCCCCTTTTTTAGAAACAACTCCCAAAACATCCATACAGTGATAATGATATTAGCGGAGAGCGAAGATAGGACGCAACCTACAATCTCTAAACGCAATAAATAGATATATATGAAGTTGAAGGCAATCTTGAGAATGAGCATGAGTACCATTCTTATGAATGGTGCCTCGGGTATGCCGTTCGCGTTCTTAATACCATTGTAAATAGATTCCATAAAAGAAAATGGAAGCACAAGAGCATAGAGCGAAAGATATAAAAAGACATTGTGAGAAATACTAGGATTGACTTTCGATGAGATTATCTTGGCGGCTAAGACAAGAAAAGGTGCAGAAATGCAACCAAGTATCGAGCCCATGACCACAATTTGTGTCGAAGTGCGTTTTGATTCCTCGAGATCACCGCGTCCATTGAGCTGTCCAATGATAGCCATTGCAGCCACACTCAATCCCTGTGCAAGTGCTGTTGTCATATTGATCACTGGCTCGCTGAAGGTAACCGAGCTTGCCACAAGAGTCCCTGCAATATTGTTTACGAACAGCCCATCCATGAGAGGCATGAGTGCCTGAACGACACCAAGCATGAGTGTAGGCGCTGCGAGAAGCATCAAAGTAGAGGAAATAGGGCCATTTAGAATGTAGTCACGTCGCAATTCGGTCGACTGATGCAAGAAGGCCAATTTCATAGATTATGAAAGATGTATATTCTCTTTTTAAAATCTAATCAAGAGATTATAAGGAATAACAGTACTGTAAAGCAGATCGCATAGCCAGATCGGTCGCACAGCCGGATCGATAGCCTGCAAGACGCACCGCCCAGAACAATAAATCGAAATTAAAAAGATAATAGATATCAGCTTCTGATATTATTGATTTCAAAAGAGAATTGATGTATTCTGATTTAGTAGAGAAAGATCACTGGGAAAGGAATCGAAAATGGAAGAATCCGACAATATCATCATCGAAAAGAGGAGCCTGGCGGAGCAAGTCTATCTTTATCTGTGCAATTCGATCAGCAATGGAAAACTGAAATATGGTGAAACAATCAATACTAGACGTCTGGCCGAAGAGCTGAATATCAGCATGATGCCAGTAAGAGAGGCGCTCAAGAGGCTCGAAACAGACGGCATTGTGGAAATAAAGCCTCGTTCTATGTGCCTTCTCAGAACACCAACAAGAGAAACGATATTGGACGCGATCGCTGCCCGAGAGATGCTCGAGATATATAGTGTAAAGACTATATATGCCTCCATAGAGAACCCCAGCCTCGATGTGCTAAGAAAAATAATAGAAGAAATGAAGACAGCTATCTCAGAAGATCCGATCGATCTTAGGAAATACATCAAGCATGATTGGCAATTCCACAAAGAGCTCTGCAATCTGGTCGGGAATCAGTTTGTCAGTAAGTTCTATAAAGAATTGAATATACATCTCAATATGAGTTATGTATACGATATCGGCATAGAACCGAATGTCTCTCAGACTTTTAGAGATCACATCGATCTGGTGGATGCATTGGCAGCCCATTCTTCGGAAGCGGTAAAGATAATCGAACGGCATTTGCGCATAAACAGGCAGAACATTTTAAGCGGTCGATTCTTTTCCTCGCAAAAAGAAGAGCGTAGCGAGCAAACGGTCTAGATTCGGAGCTTTTTAGTCCATCAGCATCCCGCCATTAACATTCAAGATTTCGCCTGTTATAAAAGAAGACCGCTCTGAAGCAAGGAAGAGAACAGCCTCAGCGACCTCTTCGGGTTTGCCCATTCTCTTTAATGGAATTGCATCTATGACTTCTTTCCTTTTTTCTATTGTCCATTCTGCACTCATGCTTGTTTCGATAGCATGAGGAGCAACAGCATTGACCCGTATGCCATTTTTTGCAAGCTGGCGAGCAAGCGATTTTGTAAAAGCATTGATAGCTCCCTTGGAGGTTCCGTAAACCGGAGCGGCTGTGATATCGCCCATCTTCCCCGCAATTGAAGTTACATTCACAATGTTTCCCGAATGCTGTCGAATCATATAAGGGATGATTGCCTTGCAGAAATAGAAGTTTCCATTGACATTAACATCCATAACTTGCAGCCATTGCTCTCGGCTTAGATCGACGATACTGCCTCGCGCAATTATACCAGCATTGTTGACGAGAATATCGATTCGGCCTTTTGCGCTTATAATTGTCTTTACAGCATTGTTCACCGCAGCTATATCTGTTATGTCGAGCGAAACAGCCATCGCGCCATATTGCTTTTCTTGCAGGGATATTGCTGCAGCTTCCGCGCCACTTCGATCTACAATAACAGAGAAGGCTCCTTCACGGGCAAGAGTCTTGGCGATCTCAAAGCCAATTCCTCTTGCTGAACCAGTAATTATAGCGATTTTCCCTTGTAGTTCCATGTTATCCTCTCGATCTCAGAAAAGCAGTCTTGGTAATGCAAGTACTAAGCCAGGGAAGAAAACTAGCACACCAATCGAAAGCACAGTTGCCCAAAACCAGGGCCACATATCTTTTATATATTCCGAGATAGGCACATTGAGCACGGTACACACAGCGCTCATGGCCAAGCCTACAGGCGGTGTCATGTTTCCCATCGTGATCATCGTGCAGAAGAGAATTCCGAAATGCACTGGATCCCATCCCACCTTTATGGCCAGAGGAAGAAATATTGGCGTAAAGAGCAGAATGACTACTGATCCATCGATAAACATTCCAAGAATTACAAGAATAAATAGTATTATGAACATTACGACATAGCGATTAGTTGAAAAACCAAGAATTGCATTGGAAATAAGGTCGGGGATTTTCTCGAACGGAATTCCATAACCAAAGATACCACTGAGTGCAATGATAAACATGATACCTCCGACATCCAGCACACTATCGGCAAGCGTTTGCACCAGCTTCTTTAGAGTTAGTTCCTTATAAGCGAATATCCCGACCAGAATCGCATAGACACAAGCAAAAGAGCCTACTTCCGATGGGGTAAATATTCCGATTCTCAATCCTACAAGAAGGAATATTGGGAAGAGCAGGGCCCAGATGTTCTCCACAATAGCCTGCATGCATTCTCGAAATGAAGCTCGAGCGCGTTCAGCCTTGTAACCTTCACGTCCCGAAATGACCCATACGGTGAACATATATACCACAGTGAGAAAGATCCCTACAAATATTCCCGCGGCAAAAAGCCATCCAATAGAGACTTCTCCTGTTACACCATAGAGGATAATACCAACGCCAGGCGGAATCGTTGCGGTAATAAGGCCTGTCCAAGCCGTGCAGTTTGCCGTAAAACCGGGCGAATATCCTCTTTCTATCATTGCAGGGCAGAGAATGCGCGCTTCCATTGATGCATCCGCTATGGCCGAGCCCGATACGCCTCCCATGAGAGTCGACAGCATTACATTGACCTGAGCGAGACCTCCTCGCATATGTCCGGTCAATACCGAAGACAACTTTATAAGCCTGCTCGTTATGCCCGAAGCATTCATGAGATTACCTGCAAGGATGAAGAGCGGAACCGCAAGCAATGTAAAATTCTGCGTCTGAGATATCGGCAACTGGGCAATAATGGTCATGGGGAGCTCGGGGTGCTGAAGAAAGAAAGCAAAGCCAGATATGCCGATTGCATAAGCGATAGGCATTCCGATTGCAAGAAAGACCAATAGCAAGATTCCGACGATTAACATATCAGTGCTCTTCCCTCTTATAGAGATTTTTTATCTTGAGAATGATAGTGATCATCTGCAACACAGATCCAACAGGAATGCTCAACATGACCCAGGAATAACTAAAGCCTGGAATGCCTTGAAATACTCTTCGACGAGAAAAAATGCTCAGTTTGATGCCATTGTAGGATAGAAAAATCAAGAAAATGAAAATGATAACATATACAACTGTGGCAAAAATTTTTCGCATATTTTCTGGTAAGCGGTTTATGAACAGATTGATGTTTACAAGCTTATTGGCTCTCATTGCTGCATCTGCGCTCAGAAAAACTCCCCATGCGAAAAGAAAAAGCGACAAATCTTGAGACCAGTTTAGAGGATGTCTTAAGGTCCTTGCGATAGCACCAGAAAATATGAGCAAAAGCGAGATGGTGAAACATGTCGCTGAAATTATGACCTCAGCCTTTCCAATAAATTGATAAACCTTTTTCATGTGAACAGCTCCTGATGTGCATCTGAATATGAAAAGAAAATGCAACGCGCCTTTGAGACAGCGCTGCCTTGTAGGCAGGCAGCGCTGCTTTGACGAGATTATTTTGTCTTGCCAAGTTCCTTATAGACTTGGTCTCGCACCGCTTGCAGGTCGAGTTTTTGATAGGCTTTTTCACCTGCAGCCTTAAAGGCAGCCATGTCTATTTCACTTGCAGGGATGACAGTCATACCGCCAGCTTTTAGCACCTCGACATTTTTCGGATCGATCTCTTCGAGATAGCGCCGGGAGACCTCCAGTCCTGCCTTATCGCACTCTTCTTGTAGGATTTTCTGATATTCCAAAGGCAGAGAGTTGAACCATTTGCTAGATACTACTTCGAAATTCACGAGAAGGATGTGCTTTGTCTCGCAGGCATATTTCGCCACTTCCTGGAATTTTCCGCTCGCGGTAGCAGTAAAGGATAATTCGAGGCCATCGATCGCCTTTGTCTGCAAAGCCGAGTACATTTCGCCATAAGCCATCGCAACCGGAACAGCTTACGGATTGGCTTATTGGTGATCATCTGACGGAAACCCTGGACCCACATGAACGAGAGAATCTTAATTCCTTGAGTACGCTCGAGTTCGGCTTTCCATGCAGCTACAGAAGGAATTGTATTGAGTTTCTTGACTTCTTCGAGACTGTCGACAAAGTATGGAGCATTGATAACTGCAATTGCAGGGACATACATGCCGAGTCTGGCTGCATCGGTATTCCATCCTATATTCGCTCCCTGTCGGATCTGTTCGAGGATATCCTCCTCTACTCCCAGTTGAGCACTTGGATAGACATCGACCTTTAGATTGCCATTCGTCCTCGTTGATACTGCTTCAGCCATCTTCAAGAATGCCTCGTGGTAAGGATCCTGTGTCGTCAATACATGCCCAAATTTAAGAACATATTTTTTCTCCGTCTGGGCTGAGACGAGGAAAATAGCGGCGATAAGGAAGAAGACAACTAATACCGTAGATTTCTTTTTCATTTCAAGCCTCCTTGAACCTTGCTAATATCTAAGATAGATGATATCATTATTCAAGAGGTTGTCAAGATAAAAAATGAGGGATCTAAAGGATTATCAAAACTGTGCATTACCAGAAACCATAGAGTTTATACAAGGAAAAGGAAGTTTACCTCTTCTCCATATTTGTAATAGATATGCGGAATGTTCTGTCTATTTGTATGGAGCCCATATTGCAAGCTTCAAACCTAGAGATAATAAGGAACTATTATGGCTGAGCCCTTATAGCCAATTTAGCGAAGGAACGCCAATCCGTGGAGGGATTCCTATTTGTTTTCCCTGGTTCAGTAAGCACAGGACGATGGATAATCTTCCTCTCCATGGTTTTGTCAGAACAAGATTCTGGAATTTGGAATCGGCAGAGGATTTTCCGGATGGCCGAACAAAGATTGTGCTTAATACAGAAAGCCAAGAGCCGCTACCGGATTCATGGCCTTATCATTTTAGATTGACAATTACAATCATTGTTGGCGAAAAACTTGAAATAGCGCTTGTCATCCAGAATCTCGAAAATCGACCCATCGTTTGTGAAGATGGATTTCATACATATTTTAAGGTAGAAAACCCTCAAAAATGTCAGGTCAAGGGATTGGATAGCATAGATTATATAGACAGGACAAAAGGAGATATCCGGAAAAAGCAGAATGGTCCAGCCTATTTTGAAGGCGAAATGGTCCATGCTTTCATACATGCTCCGCAGCGATTAGAACTCGTGGATCTTGTTGATCATCGAAGAATATGCATTGAACAAGAGAATATGGATTCAACAGTGCTCTGGAATCCAGGTGAATATGCAAGTGCGGCAAATCCAGAGATACTGGGCACATGGAACCAGTTTGTATGTATCGAGTCTACAAACTGCATGGATTGCCAGCTGAACATTCCTCCATTAGGATCGCATTACAGTATACTGAGATTGAGTTCTATCTCATTCGATGAAGAAGAAAATGAAGAATAGAGCAGCTTGAGAGAGGAGGCGCTGAATGAGCCAGAAGATAAGGATAAATCGAGGCAGACTCGAACGGTTTTGTACAGATGTGTTTATTAAGCTTGGAATGCCACAGGATGAGGCTCAAGATTCAGCCGAGATTTTAGTCGCTGCCGATGCTCGCGGTATTGAAAGCCACGGAGTAGGGCGCCTATGGAGATATAAGAATGGCTTGCAAAAGGGCATTATGAAAGGCGGGATTCAGGCTACGACCCTCCGCGAGACGCCTATTTCGCTCGTCCTCGACGCAAACGGGGCTATGGGTCTTTCTCTAAGTAAGAGGACAATGGCTAGGACCATCGAAAAAGCAATTGTCTCTGGAGCAGCCTTTTCTTCGGTGCGCAATTCCAATCACTTTGGAATTGCAGGCTTCTACAGCGAGATGGCTGCTCGTAAGGACATGATCGGTATTGGCATGACCAATACAGCAGCGCTCGGTGTACCTACATTTGGTCGCAAGGCTATGTTTGGCACAAACCCCATCGCGTTTTCTATACCTGCTCACGATGGGCGAATGTTCACGCTCGACATGGCAACGACAGTTGTTACAAGAGGAAAAATCGAAGTCTACGATAGAGAGAATAAGCCTTTGCCAAGTGGCTGGGCCGTAGATACGAGAGGAAAAGGCACTTCGGATGCGCATCGTCTTCTAGAAGATATGCTCTATCAGCGAGGAGGAGGGCTTCTGCCCCTTGGAGGAGAAGGTGAGCTGTTGAGCGGGTACAAGGGTTATGGGCTAGCAGAGGTAGTGGACATCCTGACCGCGATACTGAGTGGCGGTGTTTTTGGCCAAGCTGTAATTGACAGTCAGGCCACCTCGGCGCGGGTTTGTCATTTCTTTGGGGCATTGCGCCTCGATCTCTTCCGAGATCCCGAGGCTATCAAATTTGATATGGATCGCTTACTCAATGAGCTCGAAAAAGCGGAGCCTGCCGAAGGCTGCCAGCGAGTCTACTATGCGGGGCTTAAGGAGCATGAAGCAGAGATAGAAAGCGCCCGTCTCGGTGTTCAGATCAGTGAAAAAGTGGCTTCACAGCTTAGGCAGATTGGAGAGGAGCTAGGAGTGGAGCTTGCTGGGATTTTTTGAATGACAGCTCAAATTCTGGGCAATGCTTTTAGAGAAAAGCTCTTTGACGAAAGCTATGAAGTGGAATGTCCAATTATAGGCAACGTTTTTTTTCGCCATATTGTAAGTCTACATACTTGTCATTCAAGTACAATGCTGTAGAATTGCTCTTGAGACAGGAAAGCATATGCAATCTAATAATATTGCGATAATTCATGGTCCCAACCTGAATACACTTGGACAGAGAGAAACTGGAATATATGGCGGCAAGACTCTCGAAGAAATCAATGATGAAATCCAATTAGAGGCGTCGAAATTTCCAATCAGCCTCGATTTTTTCCAATCGAATGTCGAAGGATTTATTATCGATTTCATTCATGGCTGCAGAGGGAAAATCGATGGAATTGTTATCAATGCTGGCGCCTATACTCATTATTCGATTGCTTTGCGCGATTCTATAGCCGCAGTCGAACTCCCAACCGTAGAAGTACACATATCGAATGTTTACAAAAGGGAATCTTTTAGGCATTTATCCGTTATTGCACCAGTATGTGTAGGGCAGATATGTGGCTTTAGCTCTTATAGCTACATATTGGGTCTCCATGCATTGTTGGAGATTCTTTCGGGAAAAAACCAACAATCATCATCAATCTTTCCAAAGAAGAAAGGAAAGATTAAAAAATTTCTATCGATTTCAGGGCCAAATCTGAATCTACTAGGACAAAGAAAGACTTCTATTTATAAAGAAGTTTCGCTGGATGAAATTCATTCGAAGCTGATGAAAAAAGCCGCAGAACTGCATGTCGAAGTGGATTGTGTGCAGTTCAATAGCGAAGGAGATATCATAGACTGCATGCAAACCGTGCCTGGCAAATATGAGGGTGTTATCCTCAATGCGGGAGCTCTTGCACACTACAGTTATGCTTTGCGCAGCGCAATCGGAACGATGTTGGTGCCCTGTGTAGAGGTTTTTATTTCAAATGTCTATGCGAGAGAAGATTTTAGCCATACGTCGGTCCTTTCCGATGTATGTGTCGGAGTTATCTCTGGATTGGGTGCAAATAGCTATGTCTTGGCGCTAGAGGCTCTTATAAATCTGGTTAAGTCTTGAAGAAAGCTCTAATATGAGCCTTAGCGGAAGCCGTAAAGTGAGGAGAGGCTATGAATGGGGAAGCCTCTTAGGCTTAAAAGAACAATATATTGCATAAAGACTACTTTGCTATTTCTTTCTGTAATTTGAAATAGTCTGATGTATCGCCAATTAGAATTGCGCCTTTTAGCTTATTTCCTTCACGGAAGTATTTCTTGAAAACACCTTCTTCATGTAAAACCTCCACGGTTGTCGAAGGCGCGATCGAGAAATCTCCTACAGATGCGACATCGATACCTGCCACCTTGAGCTTGGTGCTCATAACGCTTCCTCTATAATCAACGCTTTGACCGGCTATGGCGTGACCAGCCATTTCCCCTTGCTCTTTTGCCGCAGGCCAGATTCCATACATTTTCCCGCTGAATTCTGCGCAATCGCCGGCTGCATAGACATCTGGAAGATTGGTTCGCATCTGATTATCTATGGTAATACCGCGACAAATCGAAATCTTGGAATCTCTTAGAAAAGCGATATTCGGTCGTACTCCGGCCGAAATTATCGTCATATCGACATAAACAGATCCGCCATCGGAAAAGGATATGCTAATCTTTCCGTTCTCATTCGAAAGGGAAGATGTCTGTTTTCCTAGCAAAAATTTTATGCCTTTTTGAAGAAGTAATTCCTGGAGAATACTTGCAGAATCTTCATCGAGCTGTCTTGGTAGAAGCCACTTGTAATATTCGACGATTGTGGATTCCAAGCCGCGTTCTGAAAGAGCATAGGCGGTTTCTATTCCAAGAAGACCTCCTCCGATGATTGCTGCGCTTCTGCATTGCTGTGAGGCGGCGATGATGCGATCAGCCTGCTCTTTGGTTCGTAGCACGAACACTTTTTCAAGTTGAGGATTATAGAAAGGAGGAAACGAAGGCGATGCACCAGAGGCGATCAGCAGCTTGTCGTATGGAAGGTCTTCAAAAGAGCCGCAGACAATTCGATGCTCGGTATCGATAGAACTGACTCTAGCACCTCTCAATAGATCGATATTGTTCTTTTCGTACCATTTTTCATCATGGATAATGATCTTTTCGAAAGGCGATTTTCCAGCAAGATACTCTGTAAGCCTCGGCCTCGCATAGAAAAATTCATTCTCATCTGAAAGCATGGTAATGTCGCTTTCTCTTTCGTGTTCTCGAATTGCCAATGCCGCAGAATTCGCCGCTACCCCATTGCCGATTATTATTATTTTCATTTAATCCGTTCCTTTTTTATCAATATAGAGCAATTGATTGAAATAGCCAAGGTGCTTTATTACTGCTACGAACCTTGTATAAGAATTTGAAGCATAAAGTAGGGAAGAGGGCGATAAAGAGAATGTATGGAGGTAAACATGCATTCTTTTCCTTTCTGCCCAAATCCAGCCTGTCTCTATCATGAGGCAGCTCCAAAAGGTCGCTGGTTTTTAAGGCTAGGCTTCTATCATACCAAATGTTTTGGCAATGTACCTCGTTATCGCTGCAAAAGCTGTGGTCATAGCTTTTCTTCACAAACGTTCAGTCTGGATTACTTTGCTAAGAAAATACTCGATTATCGCCAAATTGAGCGTCTTGTATCTTCGAGCATGAGCCAGCGCGCACTCTCTCGACACTTCAAGGTCTCTTTGGGAACTATCAATAACCGTATCCAGCGACTTAGCCACCAAAGCCTTGCCATGCACACTCTCTTACGTCCTCGTGCCTCTCACAGAGAACCTGTCTGTATCGATGGTTTTGTCAGTTTTGATCGCTCTCAGTACTTTCCCAATAATATTACCATATCCCTTAGTGCACATAGCCAGTATATTCTAAGTCTCAGTCATGCCACATTACGCCGCTCAGGCCGCTGCACCGACAGCCAAAAGCGCAGAAAAATCATACTCTATCGATCATTAGTCTTTGAAAAGGCTGCACTCGAACGCTCCTTCTCAGAGCTTCTAGATCAGTTATATAGGGAACGCTGTACTGCTTACTCTTCGCCCCTAATCCTCATCACAGATGAAAAGTGTGAATATGCTCGAGCGCTCAAACTACACCCTAGTCGCTTCTCTATACATCATCTCACCGTAAATTCCAAAGTCCCACGTACCTTCCAGAATCCTCTCTTTGCCTCAAACTATCTCGACAGAGAGCTTAGAAAGGATCTTGCTGATCATCGTCGCGAAACAGTTTGTTTTCCGAGAAATGTTGCGAATATGCTGAATCGCCTTGTCGTATACTTAGGTTGGCATAATTATGAAAAACCTTACAGGATTGGAAGGGATATCGTTCTAACGCATGCGGAAGTAGCTGGTATTGAAAGAGAAGCGATTTGTAAGGCTAGAGAGAAGCAGTTCCAAGAACGCGCTTTCCTAAGCAGAGCAGGATTGTCGCTTCTTGATAAAAAGCTATGGCTTAGAAGTTTCCCAACTCCCCTTAAGAGAAAAGCGGAGTATGTACCTGCTTATGCTTATGCATGAAAAACTCTCCTACCAAATTGCTAAGCTATATACACAAGGTTCGTAGCAGTGTTTTTGGCTTGAGCTAGCTGAAATAAGCGAATATACTTTATTGAAGCCAATTAAAGCTAAATATACTTTTGACGGAGGTAGTATATGAATAAGGCAAGAGAGAGATCTCTTATTCGTATTACCGCGATTGTCATGGCATTTGCCTTACCTATGATGATAATCGCTGCGGAAGATTTGCCTGTTCTGACGGGGAAGGTCGTTG
>ENA-UOYA01000643-UOYA01000643.1-activated-sludge-metagenome-genome-assembly--contig:-NODE-643-length-42270-cov-7.043800_pt1 | contig 42270 bp, 26 predicted proteins | sample MGYA00238163_ERZ764804 | MGnify/ENA primary metagenome ERZ764804 (study PRJEB28919, sample SAMN05720223) | activated sludge metagenome | isolation source: Anaerobic digester | place: Hong Kong...
CACGTTGATCGTAAACGAGCCTTCATTAAACGGCGGCAAAAAACTCTTCCCGAAAGACAACAGCATGAAAACAGAAACCACCAATGCCGCACCCACACCAATAAGTAATCCTTTTCTGTGAAACAATGCGCTTTCCAACAGATTGCGGTAGATCGTTTTTAAGATACGCACCAAAAACGGATCCTTTTTCAGTGGATCACTTCGCTCGCTACCCAATAAATAACTACATAAGACAGGCGTCAGTGTAAGTGAAACCGCCGTAGAAGCAAACAACGCCATAACGAACGTCAGCCCAAGCGGAATCAGCATACGCTCTTCCATTCCCTGCAAAAAGAAGAGCGGAATGAAACTGACCACCACAATCAGCGTCGAATTCCAAATCGGCCTTCGCACTTCACGTGAAGCATTAAAAACAACTTGAAGCACACTTTTTTGCTCGTTTTGCGGTTTCATTCGGTTCTCACGCAATCGTTTAAACACATTCTCCACGTCGACAATCGAATCATCGACCAACGACCCAACGGCAATGGCGAGACCGCCCAAGCTCATTGTATTGATGGTTAATCCCATTAATTTCACCACCACAAAGGTAGTCAATACAGAAATCGGTATAGTAACCAGCGATATCAGCGTAGTGCGGGCATTCATCAGAAAAACAATCAGCACGATCACCACAAAAAGTCCACCCATCAGCAGCGCATCCACCACATTGTGGATGGCATTGTCGATAAAACGCGACTGGCGATAAATATCGGTTGAAATATGTACATCGGGAGGCAAATTGATGCGGATATCGTTTAACGAAGCATCGATTTTTTCCGTCAGTTTTTTTGTATCGACGTTGGGTTGCTTGGTGATGGTCAACATAACAGCCGGTTTGCCGTTAAGCGATGCCACGCCCATGCGGGGCAGTTTTGCACCGGTACCCATTTCCGCAATATCTTCCAACACAACAGGAACGCCGTCTATTTTTTTAACTAACGCCTTTCCCATCTCGCCGATTCGATTCGTGGAAAGCATCCCACGAATGATATATTCGTTGCCGTATTCATAAAGAACGCCGCCGGAAGAATTCCGATTCATTCCATCCACAGCAGCCACCACCTCATCGAGTCCCACGCCGTAGTGTTTCATCTTGTTCGGATCGAGAGCAATCCGGTATTCCTTCACATCTCCGCCAAGAACAGATACCTGAGCCACACCGCCCGTCGACAATAATCGCGGACGGAGGGTCCAGTCTGCCAACGTACGTAACTCTTCCATCGACGTAACGGAATCGGCAGTGAGACCGATAATCATGATTTCTCCCAAAATAGACGACTGCGGACCTAACGTAGGATTTCCCACCTCGGGTGGTAATTGTTCGTTTATGGCCGACAACTTTTCCGAAACAATTTGACGTGCTGTAAAGATATTTGTACCCCAATCAAATTCTACCCACACTACAGAGAAACCCGTAGTTGAGGAAGAGCGCACCCGCCGCACATCAGTAGCCCCGTTTACAGCCGTCTCAACAGGAAACGTTACCAAACGCTCCACCTCTTCGGGCGCCATACCGGGCGCTTCGGTCATGACAACCACCGTAGGCGCATTCAAATCGGGAAACACATCCACTTCCATTTTCGAAACCACAAAAGAACCCACAATCAGCAACAGAACTGCTATTGCCAGTATCGTCACTCGATTATCGAGTGAAAATCGAATTAATTTATCCAACATGACCTCTCCGTAATTTTAATGTGCGTGTGAATGCCCTTCGGGAATAACCGAAGCAGTGGCAGCCAATTTAACCTGATAAGTACCTTTCGTGACCACTCTGTCTCCCTCCTTAAGCCCGGATAAAATCCGCACCCGCTCTCCGTCACTCAACCCGATATGCACTTCTTGCTTTTTAAAAACCTCCTTGTCCAATTGCACGTAAACGAAATAAAGTCCTTGCTCTTCGGTCACTGCCGAAACAGGCACAGCAAGGACATCCATCAGCGGCAACGATAACAAAAAAACATCGACATACGAACCGGGAACAATATCTCCGCAATTGTCGAAATCGAAGATGACCGGTATATAAAACGAATTTTCATCCACAGTACGACCATACGAAATCAACCGTCCATTCAAATCGGACAATTTATATAAGGTATTGCCGTAGGAGGGTTTAAAGTTGGCTCCCGTGAGGGTTGGAAGACGATCGGCATATTTTTCTGAAACTTCGGCACGAAGTTGCAACCGCTTATTGCGAGTAACCATAGCAAGGGGTTGCCCAATCTGCACGTAATCTCCCTTTTTGACGTACACTTTTTTAATATAACCGTCGATTGGCGACGAAACCGTTACTCCCGACGAGGTGATGACCGGGGGGAGGGCATTTTTTGCCTTTTCGTAACGCAACCGAACTTGTTCGAACTCTTCTTGCGAAATTAACCGATCGGCCACAAGGCTTTTCGCCCTTTCGTATTCGCGCAAAGCCGACTCGTATTCAACCTCTGCCGCAACCGAAGGATCTCCGTTTACCATATTTTTGGCCGAAACCGTTATAAGAGGAGTTCCCGATTTTACACTCATCCCCTCCGTTAGATATTTACCCGCAAAATCAACCACCCCGGCCGAGGCGGAAACCACCGTCGCTTCGTTGTCGGGAGTGGATTGTATTTGTCCGCTTACGTGAATTACTTCGGTAAACGACGACGGACTCACCGTGATTACCTCAAGACCTGCAGCCCGAGCTTGCTCTTCATGAAAAACAATTTCGCCGGCATGCGCCTTTTCGGCGGTATGCGAATGCAGATCTTCCATGCTCTCGAGTTCATGTTCGTGATCGTGATGTTCTTCTTTCACTGAATGGCATCCTGTTATAACAAGGCATAATGCAGAAAAAAGAAAGCAGCTATATTTTCTCATTAACTTATTTTTAGATGGAAATAATTTATAAAAATAACATTGTATCGCTTTTTGCGATGAAGGGTACAAACAAGCCCAAGGTTTTACCGCCTGATTAACGGTAAAATCCTCTTTTTCACAACTTGGATTAAACGAAACTAAGCGATATCCCTTTTGTTTTTAGGAAAAGAAAAAGGAAAGAAAATGAGAAACAGGAGGTGAACGCAGCGATCCGGTTCGCCCCTTAAAGGCCGATCGATAAAAGTTAAGGTATGGGGGATAAGAAATTATTTTCCCACTCGAAAAAAGAGGTCCCTGTTTTTGCCCGAAAAACAAAAGCAATCCTTCGGAAAACAGGGTATGATCCATCATGACAGGTGTAAACAGCCACGATTTTGTTTCGCTGTCGGAAGTCGCCATATACACACTTTCGGCCGGACACGTATCATGAGATGACGAGGAAGGGAGATGATGACGTGCATTCTCGGTATGCGCATGAGCAGGTGTAAAAACAAAACAAATGCCTCCCTGCTCCGGATGATGATGCGGAATAAAACTGGCGATCAACAAAACAAACGTTGCCAGAAAAAGAGGTAATATGGCCGGCTTCTTTCTCAGAATAACCAAAAATTTATGTTGCAAATGTAAAAAATCATTTCTTGAAATCCATATTTTCGGGAGGGAGAAATTACAAATAGGCTACCTCAACGCCGTAAATTTGGGAAAGAATTCCAAATAATCGGTCCGATTGCGATTTCCGAACGTGCACGGTCACCGTGCAATCTTCTGCAAAATCCGGGTCCCACCTAATCCCCTCCACCTGTTTAAGCACACGCATCACATCATTCAACAACAGGTAGGGAAAGCGAATAACCAGGGTATCGTCCACCGTCTTTTCGACAATTTCTGCATTGGCAATGGCTTGCGCCGCTGCTTCTTTATAGGCTTTGATAAGACCGGATGTGCCCAACAATATCCCGCCAAAATAACGTACCACGATAACCAACACATCCGTTAACCCGGCAGCATGAATTTGCCCGAGAATCGGGCGCCCGGCCGTGCCCGAAGGTTCGCCATCGTCACTAAAACGGAAGTCGGTGCGCTCCCATCCCAACACATATGCCCAGCAAACATGGCGGGCGTCGATATATTTTTTCCGATATTCATCCAACACAACTTTTGCCTCGTCCGCAGTTTCTACATGCAGGGCATAAGAAATGAATTTGCTCATTTTTTCCTTGATGCAGGCCGTGCCTTCTTCTTTTATTGTTTTAAAAACATCATCCTCCATAGTGCAAAAATACAACGATCCTTTCAATATACATAAATTAAAACGAACGATCCCGTTTGCAGGAAAAAGAGGTTTAGAAAAGCCGATTTTTACAATAATTCTACCCTCATTTCAATAACATGATTTAAGGTGTACGACCGTAGTAGTTAAATATTAATACATAGGAAAGAAGCGAAAACTTCGATGCATAACGAAAATCAAATCAGGAAGACGAAAAAAAATTCCATCAACCACAAAAACATACGTAAAGAATAGAGAAAAAAACCTTCACCTCATAATTTTTTAGTATGTTTGCAGTGAACTCAGTTCACGTATTCTTGTTAAAAACAAAATTCGAATGATTACATTTCGTTTCATTACTAAATTAAACAACAATGAAGCACACCAAACTTTTTGCCACGCTACTATTCATGATCTTCATTTTCACCATGGGATGCCGTCAGAAAAAAGACAACCGGTTCCGGGCAAATGAAAGCGAATGGATTCAGTTATTTAACGGGAAAGACCTGAACGACTGGACAGTTAAGATAAAAGGATACAATGTCAATGAAAATTTCGGCAACACTTTTCGAGTAGAGGATGGAATGATAAAAGTACGTTACGACCAATACGAAACGTTTGACGATCGATTTGGACACCTCTTCTATAAAGACACCTTCTCGCATTACATCATTCGCGTGGAATATCGTTTTGTGGGCGAGCAATGCCCGGGAGCACCCGAATGGGCCTACAAAAATTCGGGAATCATGATTCATGGCCAATCGCCGTTGTCAATGGATAAAGATCAAGATTTTCCGGTTTCCATCGAGGTTCAGCTACTTGGAAGCGATTCCCTCGTGCAACGTCCTACATTGAATGTCTGCACACCGGGTACAAATATTGTCATGAATAATCGGTTGATCCTCGAACATTGCATCAATTCAACCGCACCTCCGGCCTTTGGAGAAGATTGGGTAACGGCCGAAATAGAAGTACGTGGAAATGAGGTCATCAAACACATCCTCAACGGAGATACGGTTTTGGTATATAATCAACCTCAACTCGACGATAGAGATCCTAATTTTTCGAAATTGGAGGCATTAAACGGCGGGAAAATGCTAAATAAAGGCACCATTTCGTTACAAAGCGAAGGACATCCATGCGATTTCAGGAAAGTTGAATTAAAAATAGTAAAGGAATGAAATTACGCTACCTTGTCACGCTATTTGTTTGTGTGCTCGGTTGTTGTATTCTCCGGGGACAAACGCTTGAAGAAGCAAAGAAACTGTATTTGGAAGGCCGCTATGCAGAAGCATTGCCAATCTTCCAAACCGAATATCTCTTAAATCCAACTGATGCTTCACTCAATCAATGGTTGGGCGTATGTCTCTATGAAACAGGCAACGAATCGAATGCCGAAAAATACCTCCTTTATGCTTCACAAAAAAAGATTCCCGAAGCATACCTCTATTTGGGGGAACTCTACACGAAAATGTATCGTTTTGACGAGGCTGAAAAAGAATTTGAAAAATATCAGAAAATTAAACGCCGCGACAAGGAAGCATTGGCGCGCTTAGAAGAAAAACAGGCTTATGCCAACCGACTGAGACGTCTCATTAAACGAACGGAAGACGTTCAGATTATAGATAGCCTTATCGTGCCGAAAAATAAATTTCTTTCGGCTTATCATTTGAGTGCTTCCTCAGGATCGCTTGTACCGATGAACGAATTTTTCCGCAACTATCCAAATCGTACACTCCCTCTATTTATCAACGAAAAGAAAGACAAAATCTATTTCTCGCAACAAGATTCGCTTCAGGGACTCGATATCTGCACAATGGAGAAGCTGTTGGACGATTTCGGCAATCAAAAGGTACTTCCCGCACCCGTAAACGACAAAAAAGATCAGGCCTACCCTTTTGTGATGACCGACGGCGTGACATTCTATTTTGCTTCCACCGGACACAATTCACTGGGTGGATACGACCTGTATGTGACCCGCTATAATGTGTCATCGGATTCATACCTGAACCCCAATCAATTGAACATGCCGTTCAATTCGCCGTTTAACGATTACATGATGGCTGTTGACGAAGAAAAAAACGTAGGGTGGTTTGCCACCGACCGTTTTTTATCTAAAGATTCGGTTTGTGTATACACCTTCATACCCAATAGACAGGTGAACTTGATTGAAAGTAATGACGAGAAATACCTGATTAATCGGGCGCGCATTTTATCCATCAAAGATTCTTGGAAGCCCGGGGTTGATTATTCGCCACTTATTGCTCTGGCAAAAGAAGAACAAGCGTTGACTCGAAAAGAAGAAAAAGGCGATTTCGAATTTATTGTGGACGACAGACATACCTACTATAAACTCTCCGATTTCAAAAGCCCGACAGCCAGAGAACTTTATTCAAAGGCATTGAGGTTGCAGGCTACGCTCGACCGCTATCAGAAAGAATTGTCAGCCAAACGAGACCAGTATGCAGAGAGCAATGCTGCAGAGAAAAACAACTTGGCTGCATCCATTCTCTCTCTCGAAAAAGAAACAGAAGCCTTGTTTAAGGAGATTCAACAATTGATCTTGCAAGCCCGACTTGAAGAAATAAGAAATATATCGCGTTAAATTTAATCTATATGGGTACTCATCATGACATTTAATATCCTTATTGTTGCGACTGTCATTTTACTAGGAATTATATTCCTGCTTATCGAGATTTTTCTTCTCCCGGGCATCAGTATTGCAGGCATTGCCGGACTGGTATTTATCATTGGCGGTATCGCTTATGCCTATGTTTTTTTGGGAACAGCTGCAGGAAACATTACCTTGCTGATTGCTGCCGTATTACTTGCGGGCGGATTTATAGGACTTTTACGATCGAAAACCCTGAAAAAAATCGCTTTGACCAAAGAAATCGACAGTACGGTTGATACCGGCGACCTGAAAAAAATTCAAATAGGAGACCAAGGGATCACGCTCTCGCGTTTAAATCCCATTGGGAAAGTCGGCATTAAAGGATTGGCTGTTGAAGGCAAATCGGCAGATGGAGAACTGATTGACGAGGGAACGCAGGTAGAAGTCGTTAAAGTGAATTCCTCAAATATCATCGTAAAAAGAAAAGAACCAACAAATTGATACATCATTTTAATATCAACACTATTAATACACATCATTATGCAATTCAGTTTAATCATCATTATTGCGGTAATCGTTGTTTTTATCCTCATCTTTTTTCACTATGTACCGTTCTTTCTATGGATCAATGCCCTGTCGGCCGGAGTAAATATTCCGTTGGTACAACTTTTTCTCATGCGGTTGCGCCGTGTTCCGCCACATATCATTGTATATGCCTTGATTGAAGCGCACAAAGCCGGATTAAAAAACATCACGCGAGACAATCTCGAAGCCCATTATCTGGCGGGGGGACATGTCGAGAAAGTAGTCCATGCCTTGGTTTCGGCATCGAAAGCTAACATTGATCTTACCTTTCAAATGGCTACGGCAATCGATCTTGCCGGTCGCGACGTATTGCAAGCCGTGCAGATGTCTGTAAACCCTAAAGTGATCGATACACCGCCGGTTACCGCTGTAGCCATCGATGGAATTCAGCTAATAGCAAAAGCGCGCGTAACAGTACGTGCCAATATCAAACAACTGGTGGGGGGAGCCGGAGAAGAAACCATTCTCGCACGCGTGGGCGAAGGCATCGTTTCGTCGATTGGTTCTGCCGTATCCCATAAATCGGTCCTCGAAAATCCCGACTCGATATCCAAACTTGTTCTGAAAAAAGGACTGGATGCCGGTACAGCTTTTGAAATTCTCTCTATCGATATCGCTGACATCGATATAGGGAAAAATATTGGTGCCGTTCTGCAAATGGATCAGGCCCAAGCCGATAAAAACATTGCTCAGGCCCGTGCCGAGGAGCGTCGGGCCATGGCTATTGCCCTTGAACAGGAAATGAAAGCCAAAGCGCAGGAAGCGCGAGCCAAAGTAATTGAAGCAGAAGCCGAAATTCCTATCGCCATAGCAGAAGCTTTCAGAAGCGGTAATCTGGGAATAATGGATTATTACCGCATTCAGAATATCAAGGCTGATACCGATATGCGCGACGCCATTGCCAAACCCCAGGAAAGCGACGAGAGAAAACCTCAATCCAAATAAAAAGTATTTTTCTAATCTTCCCCGACGTATGAGAATTATACCGGAATCGGAATTGATCATTAATGCTGACGGGAGTGTGTTTCATCTTCATCTGAAACCGGAACAACTTTCCGATAAAATCGTGATGATGGGCGACCCCGATCGTGTAACAACTACCGCTTCGTTTTTCGACAATATTGAATATGAAGTGCAGAATCGCGAATTTCACACCATCACGGGAACATACAGAGGAAAACGGATTACTGCTCTTTCGCACGGCATAGGAACAGACAACATCGACATTGTGCTCACCGAATTAGACGCTTTGGCCAACATCGACTTCGAAAAACGAAGCGTTAAAGAGGAATTCACACCCTTAACATTGGTGCGGGTGGGTACTTCAGGGGGAATGCAGCCTCACTGCCCGGTGGGATCGTATGTGATTTCTGAAAAATCCATCGGATTTGACGGCTTAATTTATTACTATGCCGATTCGAAAACGGTTCGTGAAGAAAATTTCGAAGAGGCGTTTCGCAACCATGTAAACCTATCACCGTACCTTTGTACTCCCTATGTGGTAAGTGCCGATGACGAACTGGTCAATCGAATCGGGTTCGATATGATAAGGGGAGTAACCGTTTCTGCCGTAGGGTTCTATGGACCGCAAGGTCGTTATGTACGTCTTCCTTTAGCCGATCCCGATATGAACACAAAAATCCAATCGTTCCGCTACGGCAAGTATGTTATTACTAACTACGAGATGGAAAGTTCTGCGCTTGCAGGTTTGAGCAAACTCATGGGACACAAAGCTATGACCGTTTGCCTCATTATTGCAAACCGAGTTGCACTCAACTCAAAGCCCGATTATAAAGGTTCGATCGAGGAGTTGATAAAAACTGTTCTTGACAGAGTATAAAAGGTATAAAGAATATAAACAGTCGAATCAAAAATAAAATTTAAACATGAGATGAAAAAAGCTTTATTATTTTTATTCCTGGCCATAAATTTAACAGCATGGTCACAACAAATCGAACCCCTACCCATCGATCCGAACGTACGTAAAGGAACGCTTGAAAACGGTCTGACCTATTACATCCGCCACAACAACTTGCCCGAAAACAGAGCCGATTTTTACATTGCACAAAAAGTAGGCTCTATGCAGGAAGAAGACCATCAGGCCGGATTGGCTCACTTTTTGGAACACATGGCATTCAACGGCACAAAAAATTTCCCGGGGAAAAGCATGCTCGATTACCTGGAAAAAAACGGAGTGAAATTCGGAGCAAATGTAAATGCGTATACCTCTTTTGATGAAACCGTATATTATCTTACCAATGTTCCCATGGTTCGGCAAGGCTTGTTGGACTCCTGCCTGCTGATCCTTCATGACTGGTCGAATGCGATTTCGCTTGAAACCGAAGAAATAGAAAAAGAGCGAGGCGTAATCCGTGAAGAATGGCGCACGCGCGGAGGTGCACAATCGCGCATCTTGGAAAAACTGCTTCCCGAAATGTACAAAGGGAGCAAATATGCCGACAGATTACCCATCGGAAAAATCGAGGTGATCAACAATTTCAAACCCGAAGAGCTGCGTGCTTATTATAAAAAATGGTATCGTCCCGACCTCCAAGGAATCATCGTTGTGGGGAACGTAAACGTGGATCAGGTTGAAGCAAAAATCAAACATTTTTTCTCTCCGATAGAGCTTGATCCAAACCGTCCAAAACGTGAGTATTACCCTGTTCCCGACAACGAAGACCCCATTGTGGCCATGGCTACCGACCCTGAAGCGACGCGCATCAACTTGATGGTATTCTATAAACACGACCCTCTACCCGACGAGGTCAAACTATCGCAAGCCGGTTTAATTGCGAATTATATTAACACCGTAGTTTCTCAAATGATAAACGAACGGCTTCAAGAAATTGTCCAAAAGCCTGATGCACCATTTACTTCGGCCTATGCCTATGATGACAATTACTATATTGCGAAAACCAAAGATGCATGGACGGTGGTAGGAAATTCATCGGAAAACAAAATCAACGATGCCCTGGCTGCCATGATTCGCGAAACAGAACGCATGAAGCGTTTCGGGTTCACCGTTTCGGAATACGATCGAGCACGTGAAAATTTGCTCAAAAGCTATGAGAATGCCTACAATAATCGCGACAAGCAACGCAATGCAAGCTACACAGGCGAATACCTTGGAAATTTTCTAAACAGCGAGCCTATTCCCGGAATCGAATATGAATACGAAATGATGCAAACCATTGCCTCGCAAATCCCCGTGGAAATCATCAACCAAACTGTTGCACAATTGATTGGCGATAAGAATGTGGTCATCTCTGTTTCCGGTCCGGAGAAGGAAGGAATAGCCTATCCAACAAAAGACGAATTGGTTGCTCTCTTTAACAAAGTAAACGCAGAAAAAATAGCACCTTATCAGGAAGAAATTTCTGATGAACCGCTTGTACCCAATTTACCTGCTCCGGGAAAAATTCGAAAAACGGAAAAAAACGAAACATTGGGAACTACCGTATGGACATTGGGAAACGGCATGAAAGTAGTGTTGAAATCAACCGATTTCAAAAACGATGAAATAGTAATGACCGCAACCAGTGAGGGGGGAACTTCTATTTATGCCGAAGAAGATCCTCTCAACAGCAAGGTAATGAATCAAGTAATGACATTGGGAGGAGTAGGCAACTTCAGCGTAACAAACCTTCGTAAAGTTTTGGCAGGAAAAAGAGCAACGGCATCTCCCTCCATCAGCCTCACCACGCAAAGCATGAACGGTTCTTCTTCCATAAAAGATTTCGAGACCATGCTGCAACTGGTTTACCTGTACTTTACTGCCCCACGCAGCGATAACGATGCTTTCGTTTCTTACATCCAACGCATGGAAACGCAGCTGAAAAACCAGGAAGCAGACCCCATGGTGGCTTTCAGCGATTCGGTAACCTATGCGCTCTATGGCAACAATCCGATGACTAAAAGATTAAAAGTAGATGACCTGCCAAAGATCGATTACGGGAAAATTATGAAAATGTACAAACAAAGTTTCAGTAATCCGGGAAGTTTCACCTTTACCTTTGTGGGAAATATTGATGAAGAGAAAGTGAAGCCGATAATTGAACAATACCTTGCTTCGCTGCCGGGAAAACCAACAAAAACCGAATTTAAAAAGATTCCTATGAATTACCGAAAAGGATTGATATACAACGTCTTTGAACGCGAAATGCAACTGCCCAAAGCGTCGGTATTCAATGGAATCACGGGTACAATCGATTTTACGCAAAAAAACCGAATGTTGATGAGCATGCTCGGACAAATTCTCGATATTGTTTACACCGAAAAAATCCGAGAAGATGAAGGAGGAACATACGGTGTTTATGCCGGTGGCGGAATTTCAAGGTATCCCAAAAATCAATCCCTTCTGCAAATTATATATGACACAGACCCGGCAAAAATGGAAAAGCTGAACGCTATTGTCCTCGACGAACTACAATTGATAGCAGCCAACAGCCCGCGGGAAACAGATTTCTCGAAGGTAAAAGAGTTCATGAGAAAAAAATACTACGAGAATATAAAAGAAAACAGCTATTGGCTAAATATCCTGGATAATTATTATTTCTACGGCGATGATGATCATAGCAATTATTTGAAAATATTGGAAAGTATCACGCCAAACGATGTGAAAGTCTTTGTAAAAGAATTTCTATCGCAAAACAACCGGGCTACCGTTATTATGATGCCGAAAGAATAAAAAACGGTTTCATTCTTTTATATAAATACGTTTGACGCGAGGAGATACGGAAGTGAGAATCTCATAAGGTATTGTACCGATACATTCTGCCAGGTCAATAACCGATGGAGTTTCACCAAACACCACAACCGTATCTCCTTCGTTTGCTTCAATCTCGGTGACATCGACCATACAAAGATCCATGCAAACGTTACCCACAATGGGGGCAAACTTGCCGTTAATAAGTACTTTGCCGTTTCTGTTGCCAAATTTCCGATCAAGGCCATCGGCATATCCGATGCGGATAGTCGCAATACGGGCATCGCGATTGAGTTCTTCTTTTCTGCCGTATCCTACGGTTTCATGCCCCGGAATGTTTTTAATCTGCAAAATTGTGGTTTTCAACGTGCACACGTTTCTCAATCCCTTCAATCCGCTTGCACTCACCCCGTAAAGCCCAATGCCCAACCTCACCATATCCCACTGAGCATCGGGGAAACGTTCTATTCCGGCCGAATTCAAAATATGTTTATAAACGGTATATCCCAACCCTTTTTCAATTTCTTCGGAGGCAAGCTTTAACGTCTCCACTTGACTATTTGTGAACTCGTCAAAAATCCAACTTTCACTGGCAGCCAAATGAGAGAATACCGACTTCACACGTAAACCTTTTTGCGATTGCAATACGCCGAGCAATTGGGGAATCTCTTCCGGCAAAAAGCCCAACCGATGCATGCCGGTATCAATCTTAATATGGATGGGGTAATGGGTAATTCCCCGACTTTCTGACTCTTTGATAAAAGCTTCGAGTATTCTGAAATTGTAAACTTCAGGTTCCAAATCATTCGAGAATAATTCTTCAAAACCGTTTACTTCGGGATTTAAAATAATAATGGGCAGCGAAATGCCTGAAGAACGTAGCGCTAACCCTTCTTCGGTAACAGCAACAGCCAGATAATCGCAACGATGATATTGAAGCGTTTTTGCTATTTCCACAGCCCCTGCTCCATAGCCGTTGGCCTTAACCATACATATCATTTTGACGCCGGGAGATAGCTTCGATTTATAAAAGTTGAAATTGTGTACCACTGCATCCAAATCTACTTCCATTACCGTTTCATGAATCCGTTCTTCAATCAAAGCCGTAATTTGCTCAAAATGATATTCTCGAGCACCTTTTACCAAAATAAGTTCGTTATCGAAGTTTCTCCAAATTCCCGATTTAATAAATGCTTCCGTCGAAGGAAAAAATTGTTTTTCCATTTTGAAAGCACCCGCATTGTCCGAAATATCGTGTCCGATACCGATCAATTTATCGACACCGCTTTGTTCTACCATTTCGGCAACCCTTTTGTACAGCGACTTCGGCATGATTCCTGTTTGAAGAATATCAGACAAAATCACGGTCTTTTTCATGGGACGATCCATCTTGCGCTGATTCTGAAAGTCGAGTGCAATTTTGATCGAATTGACATCCGAATTATAAGTATCATTGATAATGATGCAATTGTTTTTTCCCTGACGCACATCCAAACGCATAGCCACCGGTTCCAACGTCATCATTCGTTTGGAAATTTCTTTTGGATGAATACCCAAAAAAAGCAAGACCGCAAGACAGTGGATGGCATTTTCGATGGAAGCGTCATCGGTAAAAGGAATATCCACCGAATGTTCAAAACGAAGAAAAGAATAATGGATGGTGGTCTTTTTTTCTTGTATCTCGATTTTGGAGATATACAAGGGTGCATCGCTACGTTTCCGCGACCATGAAAAAGCTTTTTGCGAAAGCAACATCATATCGGCACACCGACTGATTAAATCGTTGTCTTCATCATAGATAACCACATTGCTATTCACAAACAGTGCCATTTTCTCCATACATTTCTGCTGAAGAGAGGTAAAATTCTCCTGATGGGCTTCCCCTATTTTTGTCAGGATACCGATTGTCGGGCGAATAATCGGTTCTAAATATCCCATTTCATCGGGCATGGAAATACCTGCTTCAAAAATACCGAGCTCAGTGGTATCATCGAGCTCCCAAACCGATAAAGGAACACCGACTTGCGAATTGTAACTCCGAGGAGAACGAACAATATTGAAATTATCTTGCAAAAGTCGGTAAAGCCATTCTTTTACAATAGTTTTTCCGTTGCTGCCTGTAATTCCGATGACAGGAATATCGAATCGGCTTCGGTGATAAGCAGCTAATTTTTGCAAAGCGCGCAACGTATTTTTTACGTACAAAAAATTGCTTCCGGGAAGATTCTCCCATTCCGGCAAACGCTTACTTACCACAAAATTGCGTACACCTGCCGAATAAAGCTCAGTAATAAATGAATGCCCGTCGTTATTTTTTGTTTCCAATGCAAAAAACAACGTATGAGATGGCGAGCCGGAAAGCCTACGGCTATCGATCAATAAGGTAGAAATTTCCGATTCGATTAAATTTGCATTTTTCACACCCAGAATGGATGCAATTTTCGTAATTTTATAAGTCATAGCACTAATTATACGAGATTGAGTAAAGTTGAAAGTGATTCTGTTTCTTTTTGACAAGATATAAATGGATATTTTTCCTTGAATTGTACAAGTTTTGCTAATGTCTGCATAAGGAAATGGCGATATTCTTCGGTTTCGGGATTCAATGATTTATGATTGAGCGCCCGTAGGATTGGTTGCCATTCGGATATGATTTTTTCGGTTGCAGGAGAAAAAAACGTTTCTCTGAAGCGCTCCCACAAATAAAGAATAGCTATTTCCGAAGGATGAAACATATCATCGGCATAAAACCGATAATCACGAAGCTCATCCATTACAATTTCGTATGCAGGGAAATAATACAAATTATCTCCAAACCGCTCCATTAATTTGTCGATTGCCAAATGCAAAATAGATTTGCTTACTTGATTTTCATGCGCCCCATCTTTCCAATGACGAATGGGACTAACCGTAAATAGGATTCTCACCGAGGGATTGATTTTGCATAAATAGGAAATGAGGTTGGACCATTCGCCAACGATATCGTCAACCGTTAAACGAAACCGATCAAACATCTCTGTCGGATATTTATGGCAATTTCCTACAATATCCCCTGTTTTGCGCAATCGATAAGCATACGCGGTACCAAAAGTGATTAAAAAAACATCGGTTTGTCTTATGCGGGATGCAGAAGCTGAAAAACGACTGCGAATACCTTCTAAGCAACAATCTTTATCCGGATGAGAAAATGCTCCATGATGCAGAAAACTGTGATACAATCCATCGCGGAAAACAAGATCGGCTTCAAAAAAAGTACGGTTTTGCAACAATCGTTGCATCGCAGAAGAAATAGATAAAGGATTGTATAAAATGCCAAACGGATTTACATCTACATCGAATTTATTTTCAGACAACATCCTTCCTATATTTTCAGAAAAGCACGAACCGAAAAGCATCATTTTTGTGGAATGATGAATGTCGATATCCGGTTTTGAAATGGGAATGTATGTCCGAAATTCCATCGCATTTATTTTTATACAAAAATAGCATAAATCGGATGAGAATGTAGCACAAATAATGATAATTTGCAAAAATGATCGGTCTATGAATATCGGAAAAAAAGAGTGATATTATAAAGGGAAGGGATATAAAAAAGAAAAGGTTGTCTCACGACAACCAATCTTCATTGTTAACCTTAAATCTAATACCATGAAAAACACGATGCAAATATAGCCATTTTTATGTTATAGAACATTGTTTCTCGTCATAAAAGCCCAATATTTAACCTAGTTTAATACCGAAGAAGTCTTTAAAAGCATATTTCTAACGATTTTAACAATTAAACCACATACAATACCAATCCCTTTAAATATTCTCCTTCGGGATGATACATATTAACGGGGTGATCGGCCGGTTGGTCAAGTTGATGCAAAATACGAACACTTCTGCGTGATAGTGCTGCCGCACTAAAGACGGCAAGTCTAAATTGTTCCCTGCTAATGGCTTGAGAACAGGAAAAAGTAAAAATTATACCCCCCGGAGCAATTTTTTCAAATGCCGCAAGGTTTAGCTTTCGGTATCCCTGTAATGCATTTTTAATTGCTCCACGATGTTTGGCAAATGCAGGGGGATCGAGAATAATAAGATCATAGGCATCCTTCTCAATCTTTTTCAAGAACTTAAAAGCATCTTCCGAATGCGAAGCATGGCGGATATCATCGGCAAAATTCAACTTGATATTTTCGTTGGTCAACATCACAGCTTTAGCTGAGCTGTCTACCGAATCCACGTGTTGTGCACCGCCACGCAAAGCATATGCCGAAAAACCTCCCGTATAACAAAACATGTTGAGAACACAGCGGTCTCTCGCGTATTTTTCCAACAATCTTCGGTTTTCTCGTTGATCGATGAAAAAACCTGTTTTTTGGCCTCGCAACCAATCGATATAAAATTTTAATCCATTCTCAACGGCAATCGGATTTACATTTTCTCCTCCTACAAGATATTCATTCTGAAATTCGGGATCGCCGGTATACGATAACGTGGCTTCGGATTTATAAAAAATATGCATGACGGCTTGCGAAGAAACAACCTCTTGCAACGCTTCCACAATTAGATAGCGATCTTTATGCATACCAATCGAATGTGCTTGTATAACAGCCGTTTTGTCATAAATATCGATAATGAGACCGGGCAAATTGTCGCCCTCGCCATGCACTAAACGATAAATGGTATTATCGGGACGAATTAACCCTGCTTTTTGACGTATATTATAAGCATCGGAAAGACGTTTGATGTAAAAACTCCGATCGATGGGCTCATCCTCAAACGATAAAATACGTATTGAAATGCTTCCCATCTGATAATGACCTATACCGAGAAAAGTACGGTCAGCGGCTAAAACTTTCACCACATCACCTTCTTGCAACCCTTCGGATATAGACGCAATGGCTCCCGAAAATACCCAAGGATGAAAACGATGCAGCGATTCATCTTTCTTGGGCTTCAGTATAATTTCCCCTCTGTTTTTCATTATGACCTTCCTGTATTAAATGATTGTAAATGCGTAGGCATGCCCAAGCATCGAGTGCTGCATACGATTTTTGAGCCTCGCTAAGTTCGGTGGCTTCCCAGTTAGATACACGTTGACTCTTGGCTATTCTCTTTCCAAAAAGAATGGCATATATCTTTTGCAGGCTGTTTTCTTCTATACCGTAATCATCGACAAAAGATTGGAGTTCGACAAAATTTTGAGGCTTTTTATCGGAACGACGACGAATTGCGGCAAAATCGTCTTTAAGCGAAAGACCGATTTTTTTTATATCGGGATTACAAATGATCTCATCCAGTAAATCGGGATAACCGATACGATTCAGTCGAAACAAAAAACAGGTGTCTTCGCTTGAAAGTTGCAAAAGCGCCACTTTATGCGGCCGCCCTCGTTTAAATGCCGGTTTGGTTTCGGTATCGAAACCCAGTATTTGCTTCGAAAGTAGATAATTTACAGCATCAGGAACTTTATTGATATCGTCTATCACTTCGATCTTCCCGTTAAACGTCTCCATAGGAAGTCTGGCTATTTCTTCTTTTGTTATTGTTAATCCCACAAGCCATCCAAATTTAAATCTTCTTCCTCGTTTTCTTCATCAGAAAATAGATCATCACCATAATACAACGCATGAAGAGGGCGCATGATGTTTACTAACTTTTGGCCCCAATATGTTTTAAAATTTTCCACACAACGATTGAGCGCATCAATCATCTGATCCGTAAGATGATATTGATACACAGAAACAAAGTTTCGTATATCCTGATAAATATCGGCGATATCTTCTGAAATAGAAGCAGACACAGGCGTATCACTGTATTTCATATCTTCTACAAAAACATCCAAATAAACATCCTCTTCACCCATTAGGGAAGCCACTTTTGTTTCAATACGCGCATAATCTTCTTCATTCACAAAAGTTTCCAATGGCTCATCATTTAGTTGAACCGTTTCCGGAAGAAGCGTCGCTTTGAGATACAGTAAAGGCAAAATTCGTATTATTTTGGCCAACCATTCGTTACGACTTTCTATCTCGTCTTTTTCGAGGAATGCGCAAAACTCCACACAAACTGTTACAAATTCAATGACAGCGGGAGAATAGATGATTTTTTCATTTTTGTTTTCAGCCATTTTTCTATTTTCAATTTCAACTTCTAAAAGATAATTGGTTATGCAAAAGTACACAATTTAAAAATATGCACTCCGAAAATCAGCTGATTTTGGAGTGCATATTATATTACTTCTCCTATTCCCCGAACCGATGAAGGTTCCTAATAGGGAGATCGTTTAAATCCAACGAACATAGGCGAAATCCATACGATGAGGCAAGTCGGGATTTTTTGGAAATATGCGTAGCGCATATTGATGTGTACCGGGATTATTCAATGCTTCTTTTGTCTGAAAATACAGAAGAGAGCCTTCTGTTTTGACTAGATCGAATTCATATTTTTCGATAAATTCGGCTTTATTCCGAATAGGGTCAAAATCAACCATTACACATTCTACTCCCAAATCGCCAATCATATTCTTCTTATCGATCACCACTTCTCCGTAGATAATATTTTTGTTATCCTTGATATCCAAATACTGATTTGGATTAAAATCGAGTTTTACCACTTCAATTTCATCCCAATTGGAAGCCATATTTTCCTTCCATGCAACAATTTCTTTTGCTTTAGCATAGTCGTTAGCACGTAATTTTTTTGAACGATTAGCCAGTTTGAAATAGAACTTGTCGTAATATTCATCCAACATGCGTTTGGTGGTGAAACGCGGAGCAATTTGGGCAATGGATTTTTTAATATATTGAACCCACTCGTGAGAATACCCATTGCTGTTATAAGAATAATACAAGGGTATAATCTCGTTTTCGAGCATGGAATAAATGGTAAAAGCATCCAATTCGTCTTGGAAGGTTTGATTTTCGTAAACTTTTTCAGCCGGAATAGCCCATCCTGCACCTTCTCTATAACCCTCGTACCACCAACCATCCATTACCGATAAGTTGAGCACGCCGTTTATTGCGGCTTTCTGTCCCGAAGTACCGGAAGCTTCCTGCAAACGAATAGGAGTATTCAGCCACAAATCCACACCGGCAATGAGTCTTTTTGCCAATCGCATATCATAATTTTCGAGAAAAATAATCTTCCCCAAAAATTCGGGCCGACGCGATATTTCAACAATGTGTTTGATCAACGCTTGACCTGCACCATCGGCAGGATGAGCTTTCCCTGCGAATATAAATTGAACGGGGTGTTTCGGATCGTTAACAATCTTCGACAACCTGTCCAAATCGGTAAAAAGCAGATAAGCCCGTTTATAAGTAGCAAAACGCCTGGCAAATCCTATCAATAATGCATTGGGATTCAATTGTTCAAGAATAGATACGATACGAGAGGGACTTGCCTGATTTTTCAACCAGCCGTATTGAAACTCTGTACGAATATGCTCGATGAGTTTTCTTTTCAGATGCATGCGCAATTCCCAAAGTTCATCATCACTCACATCATATATTTTTTCCCAAATATTCAGATTCGATTCATCGTCATAAAAAGTTGGATCGAAATGTTTCTCATAAAACGCCTTCATTGAGGCTGTCGACCAAGTGGGTAAATGCACACCGTTGGTAACATGCCCCACATGCAACTCTTCGGGAAAATATCCTTTCCACACCGGCTGAAACATCTCACGAGAAACTTTTTCGTGCAATTCACTTACTCCGTTTGACTCTTGGGTAGTATTTAATGCGAACACGCTCATGGAGAATTTTTCGTGACTGCCGGGATTTTCGCGCCCCAAATCCATAAATTGTTGCCATGGAATGCCGATTTTTTCTACCAGCTTACCCATATATTTAGCGATAAGCGGTTCATCGAAATAATCGTGTCCGGCAGGCACAGGAGTATGAACGGTATATAATGATGAAGCACGAACCATTTCCAATGCCTCATTAAACGAAAGTTTTTCATCATTTACAAAATCACACAACCGTTGTGCATTAATAAGGGCCGCATGACCTTCATTCAAATGATATACCTCTTTTTTTATTCCTAATCTCTTCAGCAGCAATATACCGCCAACACCCAACAAGTATTCCTGTTTCATCCGGTTTTCCCAATCCCCACCGTAAAGCTGATACGTAATTGACCGATAGAATTCGTCGTTTAAGTCGATATCGGTATCCATAAGATAGAGATTAATGCGCCCTATGGATACTTTCCAGACATTACAATACACAATCTTATCGTGGAAGGGTACTTCAAGAATCAATGGATTGTTTGTTTCGTCCATGACCTGAGAAATGGGCAGATTTCCAAAATTTTGGGCTTCAAAATTAGCAATCTGTTGTCCATCTATCGATAGGCTTTGCGAAAAATAACCGTATCGGTAAAGAAATCCCACTCCGGTAATATCCACGCAACTGTCACTAGCTTCTTTCAGATAATCGCCTGCCAATATTCCCAATCCTCCGGAATAGATTTTAAGTACATTGGTCAAGCCATATTCCATACTGAAATAGGCAACACTCGGGCGGGTAGTATCGTATGGCTTACTCATGTAATCCTTAAATACTTGATAAGCCTCGTTTGCTTCCTGAAGAAAATCCTGATCATTCAAAATCTCTTCTATTCTTTCCGTCGTCAGATTCTGCAAAAGAACAACCGGATTTTGTTGACTTTTATCCCATCCTTCAGGATCTATTTTTTTGAAAATATTTTTAGCTTTTCCATTCCATACCCACCATAAATTATGAGCCATTTCATTCAAGAACTGCAACTGCATAGGCAAAATGGCACGCACCTGGATATCTCGCCAAACAGGTGTATTTGAATAACTCGATCTAATAATCATTTTTTAATATTTTAATTTATTTAAAAAGAACTAGTAAAATGGTATTTTACTTCTTTTTATAGCCAAGCAAAGATAATAAAATTTTATTCATTCTGTAATTTATAAGGTTTTGATAATCGAACAAAAGAATTATGTAAAGCGTTGAAATATGCTTCCTGATAATGAACAATAAAATGGCTCCAATCGCTGATATCGGCCACAGCTAAAGCACTCTTCTGCAAAATTGCAATTTGCTCCGGACTTTTCAATGAAAAATCAAAAACAACATCCGCGATTTCTTTCGATACTTCATTGTAGTTGAAATCATCGCGGTATATAACTTGGACCCCATCATTAATTCCTTCTTTATCTCCCATTTTTTTTACCCATGAACCAAAGCCGGACAAGGTAGTGGTAATGGTTGGAACCGAAAAAGCGACGCTCTCATGTGGCGTATAACCCCAGGGTTCGTAATAGGAAGGAAAAACAGTAAGATCCATTCCGATAAGTAAATCATAATAAGGAACATTGAATACACCATCGTTCCCGTTAAGATAAGAAGGAACAAAAATTACTTTAAGCCGATCATTCTCTGAATTACAAAACCCTAAATGTCGCAACTGATTCATAATCAAATCATGATCAGGATCAACCAATTCATGAGTAATAAAAGGACAACTTGGAGACATAGATGCAGATGCCGAAGAAACCCGTTCATTCAACCTTTCCACCAGATCGGAACGAGATCCTTTAATCCAAGCCGGCACCATAATAAAAGCAATTACGTCTTTAGCTAGTTGTGGCGTTTTACGCAAGATATTCATCGCATCGATAAAAACATCAATCCCTTTATTTCGATATTCATAACGTCCGCTTATTGCTATCAACAGCGCATCCCTTTGAACCTCGTGCACTAATACTTTTTCGGCGACATCCAATAAAATCTGACGAGCTTTTTTCCGTGCCTGCTTATATGCATTTCCTTTCGGAATAAAATCTTTCTCAAATCCATTAGGAGTAACCACATCGGGCTGACGTTGCAAAAATTGGGCACATTCCTGTGCGGTGATATCGCTCACCGTTGTGAAACAATCGACATTCAGAGCCGTTCTTTTCTCTACAGAATGTTTAGCGACAACATTCAACTGACGAGCCATTTGGTCTCCGTTATATTGCTTTAAATGATTGTAAAGCGGTAAATTGTTCCCGGCAATGGAACGTCCCACCGTAGTAGCATGTGTAGTAAACACAGTAGCTACTTTGGGAATGTTTTTTTTGATATATAGTGCCCCCATCCCCGTCATCCATTCGTTGAAGTGAGCAATAACATTCAGCGCCTCCAATTTATAATAGCGATAAAAACTTTCGATCACCACTCCACTAGCGTAAGCAAACATGCAGGCTTCATGATAATCGCCATATCCGAAAAGAGAATCTACACCAAAATCAGTCCACATTTGAGCGTAGATATTGTCTTTAATCGCAAAGAACTTGTCGAATTTTATCAAAAAAACAATCGGATTGCCCGGTACATTCCATCTGCCAATTCTGATTTGCAACTGTTGATTTCTGTATGCATGATCCCTCCACTCCGAAAAAAGATCGGGATCTTCCCTAAACCACGGGCTTTCTTTTTCTACCCATATATCCGGTCCGATAAAAATGATATGATCCTTGTAAAGTTTCTGAAGTGAATTTGCCCGCGTAGACAATACCGTATAAATACCCCCTACCATGTTGCATACTTCCCAGCTTGTTTCAAAAATATAATCGGGAGTATGCCTTGTGTCTATTTGCATAAATAAAATATTCTGATCTCAAAACGTGCAAAGATATGAATTTCTTATCAATAGAAAAGGTTAATCAGGTGCTAATAATGAAAATATATCAAAAAAGATTATCTTTGTATTCTAAATTTGATTGTTTTCGATTTTGGATATTTCTCAACTTCAACAGATCTTCGAAAAACATCCCAATATAGCGGCTTCCGCCGACTTACTTAAAAAAGTACAGGTTTTATCGGTAAGGCAGCTGCAGGGATCGTCGTGCGCCATTTTTGCTGTCGGCCTGTTTCATAAATTTCCTCAAACGTATCTTTATATTCTGAATGATGCAGAAACCGCCGGCTATTTTTATCACGATCTGACGCAAATCATTGGTACACAAGAGATACTTTTTTTCCCTTCGGCATACAAACGTGCAGCAAAATACGGCCAAATCGATCCGGCAAATGAGATCTTGCGTACCGAAACATTAAATCGCATACAAAGCAAAAAATTCCCTTTCATTATCGTAAGTTATCCCGATGCTTTAGCGGAAAAAACCGTTTCGAGAGACACGCTCCAAAAAAATACCTTGCGTTTGTCAACCGGAGAAAAAGTGGATAGTTCGTTCGTTTCACAAGTATTGGATTCATATCGATTTCAACGTGTGGACTACGTTTATGAACCGGGTCAATATGCTGTGCGAGGAAGCATTTTAGACGTTTTTTCTTTTTCGAGTGAATACCCGTATCGGATCGATTTTTTTGGCGATGAGGTTGAGACCATTCGCAGTTTTGATGTTGAAACCCAACTTTCGAAAGAAAAGTTGAGCGACATATCTATTGTACCCGAATTGGGCCTTTCAGAATCGAAAAATGCCACACTTTTCGACTTGATTCCTCAGGAAACGATTATTGGAACAGAAAATATTCAATGGATAACAAGTCGCATTTCAGCCATCAATGAAGATGAGCTACATATTCATCCACAAGAAGTTGACTTTGTTAAAGCCGATCTTATTTCGAAAGACGAATTTCTATCGGCCATAAAACCTTTTAAACAGATTCGCTTTGATGCCAACATGTCGGATATACCTGACGCTGCTCTAGATTTTCATACCTCTCCTCAACCGCTTTACCATAAAAATTTCGAATTGTTGAGCGAATCGATGCATCATTTTCTGGATGAGGGATATACAATTTATATACTAAGTGACAGCGAAAAGCAACAAAAAAGACTCCATGATATCTTTGAAGACCGAAACGACGATATCCCCTTTACTCCGGTCAACAAAACCCTGCATGCAGGTTTTTCGGACGAAACCCTAAAAATATGCTGCTTCACCGATCATCAGATTTTCGATCGTTTTCATAAATACAATCTGAAATCCGATAAAGCCCGTTCCGGGAAAATCGCGCTCACCCTAAAGGAACTGAACCAACTTCAACCCGGAGACTATGTTGTGCACATGGATCACGGTATCGGTAAATTTGCCGGACTGGTACGTTTACGCATCGGCGACCAGGTGCAAGAAGTAATTAAACTTACCTATCAAAACAACGATGCGGTATTCGTCTCCATTCATTCTCTTCATAAAATATCGAAATATAAAGGCAAAGAAGGCGAACCTCCTCAGCTCAACAAACTGGGTTCGGGCGCATGGGAAAGGGTAAAAGAACGTACAAAATCAAAAATCAAGGATATTGCGCGCGATCTGATCAAACTCTATGCCCAACGCCAACACGAAAGGGGGCATGCTTTTACAAAAGACACGTATTTGCAAAACGAGCTTGAAGCCTCCTTTATGTATGAAGATACTCCCGATCAGCTGAAGGCAACTCAAGACGTAAAAAACGATATGGAAAGCGAACGCCCGATGGACAGATTAATTTGTGGCGATGTTGGTTTCGGAAAAACGGAAATTGCCATAAGAGCGGCATTTAAAGCTGCCACCGATGGCAAACAAACGGCAGTGCTTGTACCCACTACTACATTGGCCACCCAGCATTACCATACGTTCCGCGATCGTTTGTCAAACTTCCCGGTAAAGGTAGATTACCTGAGTCGTGCCCGCTCGTCGAAAGAACAAAAAGCTATTTTGAAAGAACTGAAAGAGGGAAATATCGATATCATCATCGGAACACACCGTTTGGTAGGTAAAGACGTAAAGTTTCATGATTTGGGGTTACTGATTATCGATGAGGAACAAAAATTCGGTGTCTCCACCAAAGAGAAACTCCGACAAATAAAAGTTAACGTCGATACCCTTACCATGACCGCCACTCCTATTCCACGGACATTGCAATTTTCGCTGATGGGTTCTCGAGATCTTTCCATTATTAATACACCTCCTCCCAATCGTTATCCGGTGCAAACCGAAGTGCATACCTTCGATATAGAACTTATCAAAGAAGCGATTAATTTTGAAATCAGCCGAAACGGACAGGTTTTCATCGTAAGCAACCGCATTCAATTTCTTTATGAACTTGAAGCACGGATAAAAAAAGAAATGCCCGATATCCGCATTGCGGTGGGTCATGGACAAATGGACCCGAAAAAACTCGAAAAAATCATTTCCGATTTTATTGATCAAGAATATGACGTGCTTCTTGCGACTACCATCATTGAATCGGGTATCGACATGCCCAATGTCAATACAATAATCATTATCAACGCTCAGGATTTCGGATTAAGCGATCTGCATCAACTACGCGGACGAGTTGGACGAAGCAATCGAAAAGCTTTTTGTTATTTACTGACTCCGCCATTGAACACGCTTTCTGCTGATGCACGCCGACGCATACAAGCTATCGAAAATTTTTCAGAACTTGGAAGTGGAATTCATATTGCTTTGCAAGATTTGGACATCCGTGGGGCAGGTAATTTATTGGGTGCCGAGCAAAGTGGATTTATTGCCGAACTCGGTTATGAAACCTATCAAAAAATTCTTGCCGAAGCCATAGAAGAATTAAAAAGAGAAGAATTCTCGGATTTGTATGAAGAACAACAGCGAGAAAAGGTCTTAGAAGAAGATTTTGTGACCGATGTAACAGTAGAAAGTGATCTTGGGCTGATGTTCCCCGAATCCTATATTCCGAATGATGCTGAACGGATTAGCATCTATCGTGAATTGGATAGCATAGAAACCGAGGATGAAATTTCGAACTTTTTGAAACGGCTGGAAGATCGCTTCGGGAAAATTCCAAGAGAGGGACTGGAATTAATCCAGATTGTAAGGCTCCGCCGACTGGCAAAAGCATTGGGAATAGAAAAAATTGTCCTTAAAAACCATCAAATGACGTTGTTTCTCATTTCAGATCCCCAGTCGCCGTATTATCAATCAAAAGCATTCGACAAGCTGCTCAATTACATTCAAATCCATCCTCGCGATTGTCAATTGCGGGAAGTAAACAAAAAACGCTCGGCTATCATCCGCAACGTGGAAACCGTTGAAACTGCCGTGGCAGTATTACAGGAAATGTCAACCGATTAATAGTTACAAAACTTTCAACAGCTCTTTTACAGCAGCTTCCAATTGTGTATCTTCGCCGTTAATGGCTTTATTCAGATCAAGCGGAACTTTCACGTCGGGTTCCAGCTGACTGTTTTCCAAATATGTTCCTTCGGCTGTGCGATAGCCAACAACGGGAATTCCGAAATAAACCGTTGGATCTTGCAAGGTAACCCAGTTAACGCTCGTCATTGTACCGGGTACAGGCATGCCTACTAATTTACCGATTTTTTGGTTTTTATACACCCAGGGCGTGCCATGCGCATTAGAATAGTCGGCTTCCGTAATGAGCATGATCGAAGGCTTATTCCAACGCCGACTTGGCATTTCGCAATATTCTTTGCCGCGAACTACTTGATCGAGATATTTCTTACCACTAAAAAATACTTCCAAGTCTTCATGTAACCGGCCTCCTCCATTATATCGGATATCTATCACGATTCCTTCTTTTTTGTAATATTTCCCCAGCGCATCAGAATACATTTTTCTGAAACTTTCGTCACCCATCGAAGGAACATGAACGTACCCCAGCCGTCCATTGGAAAGGCGTTCTACCTCATCGGCACGTTGTTTTACCCAACGTTTATAAAGCAGATCATCCAACGCTCCTGCACTAATCGGCTTAATCACCTCATCCCATCGTTCGCCTGTAGCCGGAGAATAAAGCGAAATCAGCGTATTTTTAGCCGCTTTCCCCTCTAATAGCGGAAAATAATCATCCTGAGGCAAAATTACCTGTCCATCAATTTTTTCGATAATATCGCCTACCTTTGCCTTCGACTGAAAATTATCAAAAGGGCCGTTAATCAAGATCTCATCAATTTTCAATCCGTTTTTGTCTCCATTTGCGCTAACAAAAAGTCCAAGATTTGCCGTTTTTTCATCATTGCTTTGTGAACGATAACCCGATCCGGTATGAGACACATTGAGTTCGCCCAACATCTCAGACAACATTTCGGAGAAATCGTAATTATTATTGATAGAAGAAAGAAATTTACGATAATGATTGGTCAAACGTTCCCAATCGACACCATGCATGTTTACTTCATAAAAGCGCTCTTTTTCTTCTCTGCATACATAATCGAACATGAATTGGCGCTCTTTAGCCAAATCAATTTTCATATCTGCACTGTAATCGATGGAAGTCAACTTCTCGGTTGAAACGTCCATTTTCTGCATTTTCTTATTCCCCAGAATAAAGAGCGTTTTTTGTTCTTTATCCATATTTAAAGCTGAGTTTCCTCCTTTGAGTTTGCTTAAAAGTTTAGTAGCGTGTTCACGCAAATCGTGCACCCACAAATCATAATCGTCTTCAACGGCCGATAAGTAATAGAGTTTCGATCCCTCTTTATTGATAATGAAACTGCCCAGACGTGAGGAATTGGGTGTCAATCGCACAATGCGCTGATCCATGTTTTCAAATTCCATCACGATATCTTTAGGTGTTTCATCGATCTTTTTTTTATCTTTATTTTTGTCTTCGTCAGCTTTTTTAAATTCTTTTTCGGCATCAGTAAAAAGTTCAAACTCCTCCTTGCTCATTTTATATTTGTCGAAAGCCTCACGATTAACAAAAGCAATCATCACATCTTCCAATGATCCCCATGATGCATGATTACGCATTCCGTATCGTTCGGATGAATAAAGAATAGCATTACCATTCATTACCCAGCGTGGATTTCGATTGGTATACCCGCTTTTGGTCAAATCGAATATTTCGCCCCCTGTTTTTGCGCTTACGATACCGATGTTGGTATACGGAGCATGTCCGTTGGACACATATTCTAACACAAACCATTTGCCGTCGGGCGACCATTCGTAATTCATGCTCCCGTCCGTTTCATGCTGATAAGAGCCATCAGTTATTTGTCTTAGCTTCTTTTCAACCAGATTATATACCATTAATTTTTTTCTATCTTGAACAAAGGCTACTTCATTGCCATCGGGAGAAAATTGAGGATGCTGTTTTTCCGATTTATCGTTTTTAATGAGTACTTCTTCGTCAATGAGCGTTGCATTTGAAAAATTCGGGTCTTCCTTTCGTACGATTTTGGCTATATACACATTCCAATAACCGTCTCTATAGCTGGAATAAATCAGTGATCGATTATCGGCACCAAAATTCACATCGGCTTCTTCTGCTACCGTTTTTGTTATTTGTTTTGTAGTACTATAATCGGCCGAAGTAACGAAAACATCTCCTCGAACAGTAAATGCAACTTGCTTTCCATCGGGTGAATTGAAAGCAGAAGTAGCTCCGGAAGCGAAACTCATTTTTTTGATTTGCTCGTCCTCCACATCGATCGAAATGAAAATATTCAATTTTTGCGGATGCGTTGAACCTTGACTCAACGTATAAATTTCTCCATCATAGCCAAAACAAAGTGTTCCGTTGTTTGCCACGGAAAGAAAACGAACCGGATGAAATTTGAAGTTAGTCAATTGTTTCGCATCCGAAGAATTATCTAACGGAGCAGTATACACATTAAACGTACCGCCACGCTCACTTAAAAAGTACAATGCTTTTCCATCGGGGCTGTAAACCGGATCGGTATCTTCGCCCTCACGGTCAACAAGTTTTTTGTACGTGCCATCTTTTATATCATATTCCAAAATATCACGTGTAACCGATGAAGTATGGTGCTTTCGCCACGGGTTTTCAAAACCTTTTACATCTTGATACAAAAATTTTTGACCGGATTTGTTGAAATTAATTTTATCCGCAGGGAAAGCCGCGATCATTTCCGATCGACCGCCATCAATGCGAATTTTATATATTTCAGATAACCTTGAACTCGGGAATAAAGCACTTTTTACAGGGTCCTGGTAAGATGCAGAAAAAACGACAAATTTTCCGTCGGGAGTAAATGTCCACAAATTTTCAGCAGCCGAATGCGTTGTCAGCCTCTTGATTGATTCCCCTTCGGACGACATCACATAAATATCTTTAGATCCTTTACGGTCGCTGATAAACGCTATTTGATCACCCTTGGGAGACCACACAGGATTGCTGTCAAAAGCTTCGTGAGTTGTCAAACGTATAGCTTTCCCGCCGTTTATCGAGACCTTGTAAATATCGCCTTTATAGGAAAACGCCACTTGCGATCCATCGGGAGAAATGGCCGGATATCTCATCCAAAGAGGATTCTGAGCATTGCTTATTAGCGATATAAGCAAAATTAGCCCTAAAATAAATTGTTTCTTTATCATTCCTTTTACTTAACTTAGCTAAAATACAAATATAACCTAATCCCCCTGAACCAAAAAATAAAAAATGGGACCTTATTATTTTTAGCCCCATTTTATAAATTAAAACAACCCTTCAACCGAAAGATATCGTTCTCCGGTATCGTAATTAAAGGTGAGGATACGTTTATTCCCTTCAAGTTCCGGGATTTTTTTGGCTATAGCTGCCAATGAGGCACCGGTTGAAATACCGCCCAAAATGCCTTCTTGACGCGCCAATCGCCGTGCATATTCAAAGGCTTCCTCTTTGGTAATTCGTATAACGCCATCCAATACCGTCAAATCCAGCGTAGCCGGAATAAAGCCCGCACCAATACCTTGTATTGCATGGGGACCGGCCTTTCCTCCGGAAATAACGGCCGAATCGGCCGGCTCTACTCCAATTACCTGAAGCGAAGGGAAATTCTTTTTTAATTCTTTCCCCACACCCGTTATATGTCCGCCTGTGCCGATTCCTGTAATCAGATAATCCAATCCTTCCTGAAAATCGTTTAGTATCTCCTGTGCTGTTGTTGCTGCATGAATAGCCGGATTGGATGGATTTTTAAACTGCTGGGGTATCCATGAACCCGGAATCTCACGCTGCAGCTCCTCTGCTTTTTCAATAGCGCCTGACATCCCTTTTTCGCGCGGAGTTAGTACTAATTCAGAACCGTAAAGAGCAATCAATTTTCTTCGTTCAATCGACATCGACTCCGGCATCACTATCATTACTTTATATCCTTTTAATGCGCCAACGAGAGAAAGGCCTACTCCTGTATTACCCGAGGTGGGTTCAATAATGGTTGCTCCCGCTTTCAGTATCCCTTGTTTTTCAGCATCTTCAATCATGGCAAGTGCTATACGATCCTTAAGACTTCCTCCCGGGTTCTGTTTTTCCAGCTTCAACCAAACCTCTTGTTTAGGGAAAAGCCGATTTAACCGAATATGCGGTGTATTGCCAATAACATCCAAAATCGAATTATGTTTCATATCCATTCTTTATAAATAAGTTAAGCTTTTATTTTCATATCACAAAATCGTTGGGTGGTACAAAGTTTTTTACCGTTTTTACTTTTACATCGACAGCATTATAAACCAATGAATAAGGAATTACACTCTGAGTTACCCATGCGCCCCCTCCAATTGTCGAATCATGACCGATAACCGTTTCGCCACCCAAAATAGTAGCATTGGAATATATGACCACATTATCTTCAACAGTAGGATGGCGCTTCACCCCGGAAAGTTTTTTCTCCAGGTATAATGCACCCAATGTCACGCCCTGATATATTTTTACGTTATCTCCGATCTCTGTTGTTTCTCCAATAACGATTCCGGTTCCATGATCCATAAAAAGATTTTTCCCGATTTTAGCACCGGGATGAATATCGATACCCACTTTGGCATGAGCATATTCCGAGAATAAACGGGGGATCAACGGCACTTCCAATACATGAAGTTCGTGAGCCATTCGATGCACACTCAAGGCAAAGAAACCGGGATAAGCAAGAATAACCTCTTCCAGGCTTTTTGCGGCCGGATCATTTTGCAAATAACAATGAGCATCTTCATATAAACGATCACGCAGTTGCGGAAACTTCTCGAAAAAATTTGCTGTAGCACTTTCTGCAAAATCACGATCTGTGAGGTTAGCCATGTTTTTTAAAAGTGTATTTGCCGCTTTTTCCAACATTTTGCGAATGTGGTTCACATCGGGTTCGGCACATACGGGAAACATAGCGTTGAAGAGTAAATCCACCGTTTCCTCAAGTTTGCATTTCTCTACAGGAATATGGATAGCTTGAGGTTGAAACTCGTAAATAAGTTTTTGTATATTTTTGTTCATTGGAAAATTTTTGGATAAAAAAATCAATTTGTTGTTTCTTGAAATTAACGCAATCTCAAACAGCATTGTTGAAAAGCCGGAAAACAATCAACAACAATATACATAAAAAATATGCAAGAAAATCGGTTTCATTTCATTTGAAGAGAGGGAACAAAAATACAAAATATTTCTTACTCATGCGTACAGCTTGTTTATTTTATGTTTTTTATTCTCTCAATAAGTTCATTTCCCAATGCCCTTTTTTCTTCAATATGTTGTAAGGTAGCTATTACGAAAGGGTTCTTATCAAATGCACCCCTCACATATTCAAAATCCAGTTCCTGTTCTTGGATATCTCCATCGGCACCAAAACCTGTTTTGAACGATAATGAAAATTCTTTTTTTGCATCGTCATATATCAGTTCATCCAATTTAATCACGCTTTCTTTCCATTTTTCAACCATGCGGATAACATCCCGAGCTGTGACGGTTTCCTGTGTAACATTATAAAATTCCCGGATTTTATTCCATGCCCATGTCCATTCATACTCGTAATAATTTTCATGAAGTTGCCTAAACTCATTGTTAATTTCTTCCAACCTGGTTATTTCGCCATTTTCAATCCGATTCAGCAGAATATCGATTTCAGATTTGGGAGCAATCAATCCCGAGAGATCGACCCATTCTCCTAATCCAATATCGGTAGTGGGTTTTAGTTGGTTCCTTATCTCTTCGTTGCTTTTGAAAGGCGTTTTCTCTAACCTTTTTATCAGCGAATTGCCCAAGAACTTGTGCACCACAATATGGTATAACTCCAATCCCCTTTTCAGAGCCGATTTGGTAATGATACAACTCTGGTAAGTAAATATTTCCGATGCTTCACCCGAAGTGTGTTGAAGATGTTTCAATATGTCGATTCCGGCAAACACTTTTTGAATAGTATAGGGACTCAACAGATTGAAATTAATAAAATCGAGCCGATGAGGATCTGTTCTTTTATCTCGTTCCGGCCATTTTTTTGCATCGCGTATGGTGCCTACACTTCGCAGGTTAACCGCCGGAGCCAAATAAGTGGTATTGTCTTTTTCAATCAAATACGAAAAGGGCAGGTTTGAAGTATCGGAATGTTTATAATGTCTTCCCATAATGAGCGAAAAGGGACCTACTTTTGCCGGCCAAAGCACATAAGAATCACTCGTAGTCTTTGCCCCACGTTCTACAATGCCTTGATGAATCGGACCCAGTTTATACATATGATTACTCTGGTTAGAGCCCGATCCTGCATTCATGAATGAAAACATCCCGGCGATGAGCAAGGTCGATTTATGATGGGTTACGGTATAAGGACCGGCGAACACGGCACATGCTTCTCCGTTCTCACCCTGGCAATTGCTGAAAAATAACGAATCGGAAGCCGAATAACCGTGATCCAAATGACAAGCTTGACCAATAAAACAGCGCTCAATAATCGTTCCACCATCTACCCGCGAACCCGACGAGATGATGAAATCGCGCGCTATCACATTCCTCCCAATGTGAACGGGTGCCTCTTTATTACTGTTGATGCTTCCGTTTTTCAATTTCATAGTCCCGGTTATTTTACAAAACGCACCAATCCTCACATTTTTAATGTATCCCACATTTACAATCACGCAATTGTTGCCAATCGTTCCCCTATCGGAAGCATGTTTTTCACTGTAAAAATCGATAATACCTTTCATTCGCTCGATAAGTTTCGAACGATGACGATATAAGGAATAAATATAGGCAAAATGTGCCGATAATTTATCGGTAATATGAACTTCTCTTCCTCCTGTTTCATTCAACACGTTTACTTTCACGCCATTTCCAAATGTTGTTCTCCCTTCTACCAAAATAACATCCACATTCTGAATAAAACAATTATCGCCAATGCAATAGTTGGCAATATAATTCTGCACATTCTCGATGACCACATTATCGCCGATTTCGCATTGATGGATTACCGCATGGTTTATGCAAGCGTGTTTTTTTATTCCGCCTCCCAGAAAAAAGACATTTTCCAAAACGCCTAACTTAATTTCTCCTGAAAATACAGTGTCGCGAATATAATCAGGCTTAAAATTCTCTTTGACCCAAACAAGAGACCAATCGTGGTGGTTACAACCGTTTTCTTTTAAGGTATCTATTTCAGATGGAGAGAGATGTCGATAATCTTTCATGATCAAAACAAAATAAAATTAAATAAAAAAGAAATACATCTTTATAAAGAAATAAAAAAACGAGATTCGGTATTTTTGAATCTCGTTCGATTTTTATTTCTTGGCTTTCAATGCTTGAAAAATCAGCTTTTCCAGTTCCTCTCCCAATTCGGGATTATCTTTTATCATATTTTTAGCGGCATCCCTACCTTGTCCGAGTTTAGTATCGTTGTAGCTGTACCATGAACCGCTTTTTTTTATGATCCCCAAATCCGAACCAAGATCGACGATTTCCCCTTCACGCGAAATACCCTCACCATAGATAATATCGAATTCGGCTTTTCGAAAAGGAGGTGCAACCTTGTTTTTCACCACCTTAACGCGAGTTTGGCTGCCGGAGATCTCATCACCGTCTTTTAATGCTCCAATACGACGGATATCGAGCCGCACCGAAGCATAAAACTTCAATGCATTACCTCCGGTTGTGGTTTCCGGATTGCCGAACATAACACCAATTTTCTCACGCAACTGATTGATAAATATACACGTTGTGTTCGTTTTGCTGATAGCTGCCGTAAGTTTTCGCAAAGCCTGAGACATCAATCGTGCCTGCAATCCCATTTTTGAGTCACCCATATCCCCCTCTAGCTCAGCTCGCGGCGTAAGGGCAGCCACTGAATCAATGACCACAATATCTACCGCCGAAGAGCGGATAAGTTGCTCGGCAATTTCTAATGCCTGTTCACCACTATCGGGTTGTGAGATAAGCAAATTTTCAATATCCACACCCAATTGCTCGGCATAAAAACGATCAAAGGCATGTTCAGCATCAATAAAAGCGGCTACTCCACCCGCTTTCTGAGCTTCGGCAATAGCATGGATAGCCAATGTGGTTTTCCCTGAAGACTCGGGACCAAATATCTCGATGACGCGACCACGAGGATAGCCTCCTACACCCAGCGCAACATTTAATCCGATTGATCCCGAAGAAATAACCGCAACTTCTTCCACCTTTCCGTCACCCATTTTCATGATTGATCCCTTACCATACGTTTTTTCGATCTTATCCATCGCAGCGCGAAGCGCCTTTAGTTTTTCACTGTTGTTGTCTTTTTCTTCTGCCATGTTTATTGATTTGATGAATTAGTATTCTAATTAATTTTGGTTGTGCATCCCGATTTACCCCTTAATCTTCGGGAATTTTATATCCCATAGGGAATGCCATCTTTTATTGATATCTTTTCTTTGGGGTTTAAATGTTCAAAGTTATAAAAATAATCGAATTTCTTATGCTAATTTATAAATTCCACCCGGCAAGGCCTTCACCACATTTTTCATTTCGAGCTCCAATAAGGTAAAAAACAATTCTCTAACCGGAATATTGAGCTCTATGGCAAGTGAATTTACATGCAAGGATTCGGTATTATTCAAAGCATTGAAAACTTTTTCTTCCTCTTCGCTAAGGTTCAAAAACAATTCTTTTTGTTTGGGTTTAACAGGCTGAGAAGAAACATTCCACCCCACTTGCTCGATAAAATCGGCCGTACGTTGCAAAAGAACAGCTTTATTGGAAGAAATCAGGTTGTTGCAGCCGAGTGACATGCGATCGGTTGTACGCCCGGGAACGGCAAAGACCTCTCGGTAATACGAATTGGCAATATCGGCCGTAATAAGCGATCCTCCTTTATCGGCCGATTCAACTATAACCACAGCATCTGCCATTCCGGCAACAATACGGTTACGCCTGACAAAATTAAACCTGTCCGGTTCGGTACCGGAAGGAAATTCGGTCAACAACGCTCCACACTCGAGCATATCTACAGCTGTTTTCCGATGCACAGCAGGATAAATTCTGTCTAACCCATGCCCCAGTACACCCACAGTAGATAATCGGTTTTGCAATGCTGCCCGATGCGCACAAACGTCGATACCATAAGCCAATCCGCTTACAATTAATACATCCGGGAACAATTCAGAAAGTTCTTTCACAAATTTGCGGCAAAAATCCAACCCATATCTTGTGGCATGACGTGTTCCAACAATGCTCACTACCTTTTCGCAATTAAAATCGACATTACCCTTGGCATAAAGAAGAATAGGAGCATCAACGCAATTCGTTAGTCGCTGAGGATATTCGTCAGAAGTGAAAAAGAGTAAATCGATCCGATTTTTATCCACAAATTTCAGCTCCTCTTCGGCCCGTTTCATCACTTCCGGGTTATGAATTTCATTGACCAATCGTTTTGAAATCCGTGGTATCAATTCCAGTTTTTGTTTACTCTCCCTAAAAATGGCTTCCTCATCTCCAACTGCCTGCATCAAATTACGTGCATGCGCCACTCCCACCCCTTTTATTTGGGTAAGAGCAATCTGATAAATGGATTTTTCGGTAAGAGCCATCAATTGATATTTACTTTAAAATAAGATGAATGATCATTACTCCAGGTATTCCTTAAAAGCCTCATCAAAAATATAGGGCTGAGACAATTTACCGTCAATGAGACACACCACTTCAACTTTTCCCCTCGCACACAATTTCTTATCGTGCAACCGGATAATATCCTGATAAAAAATATATTTGATTCCTTCCTTCTTTATATTCAGTGCACTAGAAAATTCATCCATCCCGAACAAAGGCGATTTATATCGGATTTCGACATGAGAAACCACGGCATCGATCCCTTTTCTCGTCAAATCATAAAAATTGAGCCCATGTTCCCCCATAAATTCATGTCGCGCAACTTCAAAATAATGCTGATAATTGGCATTGTTAACATAACCTTGAGCATCGCATTCGTAGTCGCGTACCTTCATCTTATATTCAAAAATGTATGATCTCATTAATTCCGATTTATTTCAAAGAACCCTTATTTTGCTTCCTTTTTTGCTTTAAACCATTCTCGTGCATTTACAAATGCTTCCATCCAGGGTGTAACATCATGCTTACGGTATTCAAAAGGATAATACGCATTCTGCCAAGGGAAAATAGTTCGTTCGGGATGGGGCATCATAGCCAGATGACGTCCGTCTTTGGAGCATACAGCGGCAGTAGCATAATCCGATCCGTTGGGATTACCCGGATATTCACTGTAAATATATTTCGCCGCAATGGCATATTCCGACTCCGACTCCGGCAGTTCAAAACGCCCTTCCCCATGAGCAACCCACACTCCCAGCTTATATCCTTCGAGCGATTTCAACATGACCGACTCGTTTTTGGGAATTTCTACACTCACAAATGCAGATTCGAATTTATGGGAGATATTATGTTTCATCTTCGGATGAGCATCTCCCATTTCGGGATATACCAACCCGAGCTCCATCATGAGCTGACAGCCATTGCATATACCCAAACTCAAGGTATCTTGACGGGCATAGAAGTTTTTCAATGCTTTATTCGCTTTTTCATTATAAAGAAAAGCTCCTGCCCAACCTTTGGCAGAGCCCAGGACATCAGCATTGGAAAATCCTCCGCAAAATACGGCCATTTGAACATCTTCCAACGTTTCGCGCCCCGAAATGAGATCGGTCATATGCACATCCTTCACGTCAAAACCGGCAAGATAAAGTGCATAGGCCATTTCACGTTCTCCGTTCGTGCCTTTTTCACGAATAATAGCCGCAGTGATTCCCGTTTTTTCTTTTCTGTCGGGATTCAATCCCAAATCATCAAATTTACCCGTGAAAGTAGCAGGAATTGCAAATTTTAAAGGCTGCTTCTTATAATTTTCATATCGTTCGTTTGCACAATATTCACCACTTTGCTTGCGATCCAACAAATACGATGTTCTATACCATACGTCGCGCAGCTTTTCAATGTCGAATTCTTTGCAGAATCCATCTTTCTGAATGACAAGAGAACGCTCTTTTATCGGACGGGCAACTATAAAAGAAGCCACGCCATAATCATTCAAGATTTTATCGACCAGATGGCGGTGTTTTACCTGAATGAGAACAGACGGATTCTCGGCAAAAAGAATCTTGACAAGGTCTTCTTGATGTATCTTATCCAACCGAGCCTCCAATCCGCCTTTCGTGTTTGAAAAACACATTTCGAGCATAGCCGTAACCATTCCACCGGCCGAAATATCGTGCCCGGCCAAAATTAGTCCCCGATCAATAAGTTCTTGAATTGCAGCAAAGGCCTGTTTAAAATACTCGGCATCGGGTACCGTTGGCGCTTCATCGCCTACTTTGCCCATGGTTTGCGCAAATGCCGAACCCCCAAGTTTAAAGGTATCCGAAGAAAAAGCGATATAATAAATATAAGTCCCTTTGATATACGCCAATGCAGGAGAAACAATTTTGCGAATATTTTTCACCTCCCCCGCAGCAGAAATAATCACGGTACCCGGAGCAAGGACTTTATCGTCTCCATATTTTTGCGTCATGGACAACGAGTCTTTTCCCGTCGGAATATTAATTCCCAACTTACAAACAAAATCCGAACAAGCCTCCACTGCCTTATATAAACGCGCATCTTCACCCGGATTACGACACGGCCACATCCAATTCGCACTAAGCGATACACTTTTTAATCCTTCGGTGAGCGGAGCAAAAACGATATTGGTTAACGCCTCGGCAACAGCCATCACCGACCCTGCAGCCGGATCAATCAAAGCCACCTGAGGAGCATGACCAATGGAAGTAGCTATACCTTCTCTTCCTTTGTAATCGAGAGCAACCGCACCGAGGTCGCTCAGCGGAAGCTGAATTTTTCCCTGACATTGCTGACGTGCCACTTTACCCGTTACGGACCGATCGACTTTGTTGGTAAGCCAATCTTTGCAAGCAACTTCCTCCAACTTCAGCACATTTTCAAGATAAGTATCCAGCTTTTCCACATCATATTCTACAGGAGCATATTTCTCTTCTATTGAGGTATCCTTCATAACGGTAACCGGTGGTTTTCCAAAGAAATCGCTCAGATCCATATCGATAGGACAAGTACCATCGGCTTGTACAAAAGTAAGGCGTTTGTTATCTGTCGTTTCACCAACTACATACATCGGCGAACGTTCGCGCGACGAAATGCGCTCAAGACGCTCAATATCTTTTTGCTCGAAAAGCAACCCCATGCGTTCCTGACTCTCATTCCCGATAATTTCTTTCGCAGAGAGTGTTGGGTCCCCAATGGGCAGCTTATCCATTTCAATTCGGCCTCCGGTTTCCTCAACCAATTCTGAAAAACAATTTAAATGTCCTCCTGCGCCGTGATCATGAATGGAAACAATGGGATTTTCATCGGATTCCACCAGCGCACGAATAACATTCGATACGCGTTTCTGCATTTCGGGATTGGCACGTTGGACGGCATTCAACTCAATACCGGCCGAATACTCACCTGTATTCACCGATGAAACAGCTCCGCCACCCATGCCGATACGATAGTTGTCTCCGCCCAGCATTACGATTTTTTCGCCGGGTTGCGGTTTACCCTTCAACGCATCGCGCTTGTTAGCATAACCGACACCTCCGGCAAGCATGATAACCTTATCGTAACCGAATTTCTTATAATTTTCCGCATGTTCAAACGTCAACAACGATCCGCAAATCAGGGGTTGTCCAAATTTGTTCCCAAAATCGGATGCACCGTCAGATGCTTTAATCAGAATCTGCTCGGGAGTCCGGTAAAGCCATTTGCGGGGGGGGAGGGTGTTTTCCCATGGACGATCGTCTTCCAACCGTGGATACGAAGTCATGTAAATGGCCGTACCGGCCAACGGAAGCGAGCCCTTACCACCGGCCAACCGGTCGCGAATTTCTCCACCTGTCCCGGTTGCAGCACCGTTAAATGGCTCTACTGTCGTGGGAAAATTATGTGTTTCGGCTTTCAGCGAAAGTACGCTGTCGATACCTTTTGTAAAGAAAAAATCGGGTTGTTCGGGATTGGCAGGAGCAAACTGCTCAATCGTTGGTCCTTCAATAAAAGCCACATTATCTTTATACGCCGAAACCAACTTATTGGGATTAACCCGAGAAGTCTTTTTGATGAGTTGAAAAAGTGAACTCTCTTTTTCTTCGCCATCAATAATAAATTTTCCATTGAAAATTTTGTGGCGGCAATGCTCTGAATTCACTTGAGAAAATCCGAAAACCTCGCTATCGGTAAGTTTCCGGTTCATTTTCTTACTCAGTGCATTCAAATACGCAATCTCTTCATCACTCAAGGCTAGGCCTTCTTTCTCATTATAAGCAGCAATGTCATCAATATAGATAATCGGGTCAGGTACTTTATCGATCGTAAAAATTTTCTGATCGAGTTTTTCGTACCTATGCTGCAACATCGGATCATATTCGCCGTCATCATTTGCAGGAATAAATTCTTCGATGCGGGTAATTCCCTTTATGCCCATGTTTTGTGTGATTTCCACGGCACACGTACTCCAGGGAGTAATCATTTCGCGTCGCGGACCTATAAATCGTTCGTCAATCTCAGCAGAATCGAGTATTTCTGCATTCCCAAAGAGCCATTTCAAACGTTGCGCTGATTCCTCAGAAAAAGGGATGGAAGTATCGACAGCAATAATATGTCGGGAAGCTGTTCTGAAAAAAACGATCATTATTATTTACTTTTAGGTTGAAACACATGAATAAAACTGTTCGAAATGCAAAGTTAATGAAAAGAGAACGAATATGAGAATTTAAATCTCTTTTTGTATGTAACGATAATTGCATGTATCTTTGCCAAACGAAAACAGAGCAATGGAAAAATGTCATTAGGCGAAATCATCGTCAAAGGTTTTGTTATAGGATTATTCGTTGCTTCCCCCATGGGCCCGATAAACATGCTGTGCATTCAACGTACCTTAAACCGGGGTTGGAAGCACGGCTTTGCTACCGGGATGGGAGCCATGCTTTCCGATCTTACTTATGCCATCATCACGTTAATAGGGATGGGTATGGCCTCCGATTTTTTGTCTAAAAACGAAACAACAATCCAACTTGTGGGGAGCATTGTTTTATTGTTATTCGGATTCGGCGTATTCCGCTCAAATCCGTTGAAAGGATGGACACCGCGCCTAAAAATGGAGGAAACCCGTTATATGAAAGATTTTATTTCCTCTTTTCTGCTTACTTTTCCCAATGTGGCCATCATCCTCGTATTCATTACACTATATGCCCGCTTTCAATTCAATCCGCTGACAGAAGGCGCTTTTTCTGTAATAACAGGAATTGCCTCAATAGCAGGGGGAGCATTGTCGTGGTGGATTTTCATCACCTTGTTTGTTTCGCGACTTAGAAAATATTTTAGCCGAAAAGGGCTGATCATGCTCAACCGCATTGTGGGGAGCCTTTTGATGATATTCGGTTTAGGAGGAATCGTAACGACCATTTTCTGAACAATCTTCCATTCGTTACGTTTCGACTTTGTCTCTTTTCTTTGGGTTCTATTGTCGGAACACTCGCAGACTCTCTACCTAAAACTAACTGTTTTTCCCCAGCTCAATCACTTCAAGATCGCGGATATCTCCCGCATCAAGCATAAACCGCAAAAGTGTTCTCACCTGATGAATGCCGTATTTTCCTGCGGCACCGGGATTCATACAGAGCATCTGTAATTTTTTATCATATATTACCCGAAGAATATGAGAATGCCCACACACAAAGAGTTTAGGAGGATCGGCATAGAGGAGAGAGCGAACAGATGGATCATATTTACCCGGATATCCACCGATATGCGTCATCAACACATCCACATTTTCCAATGTGAACCGAAGCTGTTGGGGATAAGCATATCGAATATAATGATCATCGATATTGCCATGCACGGCACGAAAAGGCTTTAGCGATTCAAACCTGTTTGCCAATTCCAACGAACCGATATCTCCGGCATGCCATATTTCGTCGCACTCGGCAAAATACGTTTCGTATCGATCGTCCCAATAATTGTGCGTATCGGAAAGTAAACCTATTTTCTTCATTCCAATTTTTTATTCAAGCAAAATTACTGTTTTTTATTGAAGTTATTTCACTATTTTTGTACAAGGCCTTCAAAACTTTTCTATAAGACCTTTAAAACCATTCAGGTATGGATGTTTCTAACTATCGATATTTTAACCGTGATTTAAGCTGGCTGTCGTTTAACTACCGTGTATTGCTCGAGGCAAAAGACGAACGATTGCCGATTTACGAGCGCATTAAATTTCTTTCCATTTATTCGTCAAACCTCGAAGAATTCTACAAAATACGCGTATCGGGTTACCACAACACTCTGCTGAAAAGCATCAAAGATGACAATGCAACAAAAGAAGCATTACGGATACTGACGGAAATCAATAAAGAGGTTACGGCACAAGAAGAAGAATATTACCGAATTTTTCATGACTGTATACTACCGGAACTCAAAAAAAATCATATCATCCTTTATCAAACCGATCGGGTAGAGCCTTTTCATAAAACATTTGTAGAGAAATATTTCAACGAAGAAGTATTCCCTTATCTTCAACCGATGATAATCCAGAAAAACGGCATCCATTCCTTTATTCAGGATGGACGCATTTATCTTGTAATCAGCCTTCAGCGGAAGAGAAAAAAGAAATCGGAAAATCAAAAAGCCCGCTATACCTATGCCATCATGAAAATTCCGTACACGCGATTGCCTCGATTTGTAGAGCTTCCACCTCACGAAGGGTTCTACTATATCATGTTTATCGAAGACATCATTAAAGCCAATCTGCAAAGCGTCTTCCCGGGATACGATATCATCGATTGCTACAGCATAAAAATATCGCGTGATGCCGATTTTTCGTTAGACGACGAAGATCAGAAAGACATTGCCGAGAAAATACTCAAAAAGGTACGTAAACGAAAAATAGGAGCCGTAACCCGTTTTCAATACGACCGAAATATGCCTCCTTATTTTCTTA
>ENA-UOYA01000644-UOYA01000644.1-activated-sludge-metagenome-genome-assembly--contig:-NODE-644-length-42100-cov-131.663836_pt1 | contig 42100 bp, 40 predicted proteins | sample MGYA00238163_ERZ764804 | MGnify/ENA primary metagenome ERZ764804 (study PRJEB28919, sample SAMN05720223) | activated sludge metagenome | isolation source: Anaerobic digester | place: Hong Kong...
TCCGGGAGAAGTTTTTTTTGAATATACTACTACCTTTCTAATCGTTTATACTGCATTTGATTTTTTAGTCAAAATTACAAATAGGTAAAACTTGTTTTAGCCAGTACATGCCTGGCCTTTTTAACCCTTTTGCTTTTTGCCTGTAAATAATAAATAAAAATGATTTCTTATGAAATACCCTCGTAGAGCTTCATGCACAAGCATACATGAACAACCGTACGCTTCTTACGGGATTGGTGAAGCCAAAATATGGATGTTCCATCAGCTTTAACACCGATACTTAAACGGTATGGACCTTAGTATTTTTAATAAGAAACCAAAAAAATCTTTGCAGATGAAACCTCCAGCCCCTGTTTCAAGTAAAAATTAAGAGTATTCTACTAAGCTGTTTTATAGCATAAAAATATTTTACACATTAACTATCAACCTGCTAAACACCATAATATGAAAAGACTTACGTTACTTTTACTTTTAGTTCCTTTTCTGTCCGGTGCCCAAAATAATGTTACAGAAAAGAATGGGCTATACCTTGACAGCAATGGTAAACCCTTCACTGGCACATATCAGGAGTATTTTGAAAACGGGCAGGTAAAATCTCAAATGGAAATCGTCCAGGGCTTACTCAACGGGCAGGTAAAAGTCTATTTTCCGTCGGGTGAGCTGAATGAAATTCGGTCGTACATAAAAGGGGAAAAAAGCGGAAGATGGGAAACATGGAATGCTCAGGGGGTAAAAGTTGCTGAAGCCAACTTTCTCAACGGAAAGAAAAATGGTAAATGGTATGTGTGGGACGAGAAGGGGACTTTACGCTACGATATGACCTACCGGATGGGGGAGAAATCCGGAACATGGATAATTTACAACGATAAAGGCTTAGAAACTTCCCGAAAAGAATACTAGTCTCCCACCCCACTCTTCAAAAGGTTAATCTTCACGTAATCAGGTACCGCTGCCTTAAAGTGGGGTAGTTGTGTTTGCATTTCTGCCGTTGTATTGCTACAAAAGCACCGAAATTTTCAAGGCCTCAGCTGTTTCAGTGGATATTTTATACCTGTCGTCAATCCTGTAGCCAACCACCCAGGCAATTTCATTATTGGAAAGCAGAACATACACCTCGTTTTTTTGGTTTAAAGGAACCTTACAGTCAACAAGGTAATCGCTTACCTTTTTATAGCCTTTCATGCCTAAAGGTATAAACCTATCGCCAGGTTGCCAGCATCGAAGTGTAAGCGGAAACCTTAGCTTAGAGTAGTTAAGGATGGCTACTTGCGGACTTGAATCAATCTTAACCTCAACAATACGCTCAAACCTCATGGGAAAGGGTTTCTCAATCCGGCTGCAATCTTCGCCAACCTCTATGCAGGCATTACTTGTAGAAATTTTAGCCGACAGAATCAGGTATTTTCTATCCCTTAGCAGGGTATGAGTTGGCGAGTCAACATACTTTCCTGGAGTTGACTCCAGCAGGTCAAAGACTTGTGTTGCCATATTTCCCGAAAACCCGTAATGCCGTAGCTCCTCAACCAGAAATATACGGGCTGCCGGTTCACGCTTTAGTTCTTCAACTGAAAATAGCACAGCATCCTTTCTGAATGAAACAACTTTCCTTCTTATCTCGTCCAGCTGCCTGTCAACCAAGCCTATAGCCTCATTGACATGATAAGACGAATCGTAAATTGTTTCCACCGCTGAAGGGTTTAACTCTTGTAGCAGCGGAATGACCCTATGCCTTATGAAATTTCGTTTGTACTTTAGGGTTGCGTTGCTGGAATCCTCACGGTAGCTAATTCCCAGCTGCTTTGAGTAGTTTTCAATCTCAGGGCGAGTGGCAAAGAGCAACGGTCGAATTATATTTCCATGAACAGGCCTGATACCTGTTAACCCTCTAATACCTGCCCCTCGGATTAGGTTGAGCAAAACCGTTTCTGCGCTGTCGTTCATGTTATGGGCAATGGCAATTTTGTTGTAGCCGTGCTCCCGACAAAGCTCGTTGAAGTAGTCATACCTCAACTCCCTGGCAGCCACCTGAATGGAAACACTCTTATCAGTAGCGTATTGAACCGTACTAAATTTAGTAGTGTGGAACACCACTCCTTTTTCACGGCAGTAGGTTCGGGTAAACTCCTCGTCGCCATCAGACTCCTCACCCCTTAACCCAAAATTGCAGTGGGCCACGGCAAATTTGAAACCAGTCTTTTGAAAAAGATGCAGCATTACCATGGAATCAATGCCACCGCTAACACCCAGCAGGATGGAGTCGTTCTCGTCGGCCAACCGGTGTACCCGAATGAAATTGATAAATTTATCCTGCAACATTTTCAATCCTGGCGTTTAACGTTTGAAGTATGGCTTTGGCTTTTAGCAAGCATTCGTTGTATTCATTTTCAGGGTCGGACTTGGCGGTAATTGCACCTCCCACCGAAAAGGAAAGGTACTTCCTTTGCCCGCAGTAAAGCAAGCTACGGATAACCACGTTGAAATCAAAATTTTTGTTAGGAGTGATGTAGCCCACTGCGCCTGAAAAAATTCCCCTCCTGGATTTTTCAAACTCTTCAATCAGCTGCATTGCCCTAACCTTTGGGGCACCGGTCATAGATCCCATAGGGAATGTGGCTTTTATGGGTTCTACCAGGTTTAGCTTCTCAGGCACGATGCACGAAACGGTGGAAATCATCTGGTGAACCTGCCGGAAGGTGTAGATTCCGCAGAGCTCGTTAACCTTAACTGAACCGGGAACCGCAACCCTCGACAGGTCATTTCGGACCAAATCAACTATCATCACATTCTCGGATATCTCCTTGGCGTCCGATTTTAGCTTTTCCACCACCTGCGAATCCATGTCTGGCAAAGCCATTCTTGGCGCAGTGCCTTTAATTGGCTGGCTTACCACTACATTCCCGTTTTTCCTAAGGTAACGTTCAGGAGAAGCTGCCATTAAAAACTTTTCGCCAATTTTTAAAAATGCGCCAAACGGTGTAGGTGAGTTGCTATATAAGCGGTTAAACACCCGGGCAGGCTGAATTGATACCCCTTCGGTGTAAAACTCCTGGCAAAAATTCATCTCGTAAATATCACCCCTGCCGATATGGTTCTTAATGCGCTGAACCTGGGTAAGGTATTCATATCTCGAGTATCTGGACTTAAAAGTGATGGTAGGCTGTTGAGGGTTAGCAACCAATTCAACTCTTAGCAGGTCGTCAACAAGCTTGCTAACAGTTAGGTCAGAGGTTTTACCGGGATAGTAGTACACGCAAAGATTGTGGTCAGCAATACTCATAAATACTTCCGGAACGAAGAAGAACATTTCGGGAAATGCCAGCCCATCGAAATTCCCCGATTGAAGATTCTCCAGCTCATTTTTAAGGTCGTAACCTAAAAAACCTAAAATCCAATCGTTATTAGCATCGGTAAAGTATTCGAAGTTTTTAAAAAAATTATCCGCAGGTTTGCAGCTGGCAGCCACACCAAATCCTGCTGCACAATCGAACTGGCTTACCATGTCTGTTCCCGGAACCGGCATAGCATCCTTTCCTCTTAAAACAATGCCAACATCCCAGCTTAGCAGGGCTTTAGCCATGTTGTCGGTAACCACTTCAGGGTTTTCGACAAGGTATGTTAACCGTTTCCTCATGCCACAAAATTAGCATTAAAGATGAAGGATTTAGCACAAAAAAACCGCCCCTAGAGGCGGTTCAGCAAGTTAAGTGGATATGCAAGTAGGCTTACTACCTATGGCTTAGGTAGTCCGAAACGCCGTCCTGGGTTGCTTTCATGGCCTTTTCACCTTTTTTCCAGTTGGCAGGGCAAACCTCGCCATGCTCCTCGAAATACTGAAGTGCGTCAACCATACGGATTACCTCGTCCACATTCCTTCCCAGAGGCATATCGTTAACCACCTGATGGCGGACAACCCCGGACTTGTCAATCAGAAACAATCCCCTGAATGCCTGTGGAACGCCAACAAATACAGCATCTCCGTTATTGTCATCGTAGTCGTAATGACCGGCCAGCACATCAAAATTCTCGGAGATTGTTTTGGATAAATCCGAAACAATTGGGTAGGTAACCCCCTTAATGCCGCCATCTTTTTGTTCGGTTTGCAGCCATTTCCAGTGCGAAAACTCCGAATCAACCGAGCATGCAACCACCTGTGTGTTTCTTTTTTCAAACTCCTCCAGCTTATCCTGAAATGCTAAAAGTTCTGTTGGGCAAACAAAAGTAAAATCGGCAGGGTAGAAAAAGAATACCACATACTTCTTGCCGATGAACTGCTCAAGAGAAAAATTCTCAACAATTTCGTGACCCTTTATAACTGCGCTAGCCTTGAAAACAGGCGCTTTCTGTCCTACTAGTACTCCCATAGTTCAATAATTTTTAGGTATTTTAATAATGTAAAATCAAAAATGACTTTAGCTGCCACTTAATACAACCATGCAATTAACCAGAAATGTTCAATTATGCCGGGTTGTAAATTTTCATGGTAAACAACGTGAAATGAAAATTGTTCGCAGATGCCAGGCTACTCGAAGGGAAGTAGGGCAGGCTCTTTCATCCTGAACTGCTCAAACTTCTTACGATCCTGAGAGGTAATAATCCAATAGGCAACATCGGCATTTTGGGGGACATTAGGGTAGTAACCAAGACGAAAAATAAATGACGGAAAGATTAAACTTTCATTTTTCACCTTAAAACCCAGACCGAAACCGCTAAAAAGAGAATTGCCAAAAATTACTTCGTTTGAACCTCCCACCATTCCCAAATCACAGAAGGCAAAACACGATGGTCTAAAACCATAGTATAAATGTGGGCTAAACAAAGTTGTTTCAAAATTAACTATTAGGCGTGTTTGACCCACAAGGGAATTGCTTCTTAGACCGGTAATCCCGTTATCCTTGTTAAGTGCAAGGTATTCCCTTTCCCCCTCAAACCGCGAAAAGCCCCTTGTAAAGCTAACACCAACATGTTGCCGTCCAAAATATTTTCCAAGGGTAAATTTATTAGAAATAAAAGTAGATTTGAAGTTGATCATTCCTTGCTCGGCTCGTGGGCCTTCGGCCATGTAGCCTCCGGTACGAGCAGCAATAAAAAGGTATCCGGCAGGTGTTATCTCGGCAGCCGAAATTTCACCACCTGCCACCAATCGTCGCTGGTACTCGCTATCCTCAACCCCTCCAATAAGCTGCACTATAAATCCAACCGGAATATCCTCGGTTGCGCCAAAAGAGTAGATGAAGTTATCCTGAGCAAAATTTTGGTTAGAAAATCCGGCTGCTAACAAAACTTGGTAGTTAGAGTGAAAGTACGGGTTTAGGTTCATAGATGTTGGTAGGGATTTGTAGAAATCAACCTGCCGGTACTTTAGAGCAAGGGTAAAAATGTAAGGCGAAGCAATTATAACCGGTTTACCAACCCTAAATGAACGGCCTACCCAAAAGCTCATTAGGCTATAGTCTATCGAAACTATTGAATCAACAGGGAAAATTTTGTAGGGTTCTTGACTTTTAACATAGGTTCCGCCTAGTGCATACTTGGTTTTTGAGGCGTAAAAGTCACGCTTCACATCTACACAGTAAGATTTGTAGCCGACGCCTTCACGGAACCACAAGTCGCTGGTAATGAAAGTCCCAGCAATGTTAGGGATATTCAGCTCACCCATGTACCCCCATTTCTCCTTTTGTTCCTCGTCGTAGTAAACACGCCCGGTTGCCCCTATACCTATTCCGGCAAAGTTTCTCTCCGAAAGGGTTATCCGTCCCTTCGCTGAACTTTCAATCCGTACCCCCATGTTCAGAGTCCACTTATCCTTCGTAACAACCGTAGCTTTCACATAGTTAGTGTCCTGCAGGGGTTCAATGTTAATACCTACATCTTCAATATAGAGAAGGTTGCGAAGGAGCTGTTCGGTTTCCACTAAGTCAACCGGGTCAAGTTCTTGCCCCTCGGAAAATAACAGGTTGTTTTCAACCGACCGGCGTAATGTAAGCGAGTGTAGCGAGTTCCCAAATTTCTGAAGGCTGTTTTCGGGTTTTAGTGTAGTATCGTTAATGTACTCCCCAAAAGGCTTTAACCGTACAATTTGAATATCGGCTATTATTCTTCCAGCATATCTTGAGAACTTCTGATATGCCTTTGCCTGTTCGGCATAAATTTCTTTTTGCCTAGTATCCTCTTCCTCACAGTAAATTAGGTCTAACAGGTTATTTACTATGGCATTATTGGACTTAAGAACCTCATTCCCTCGACGATTGAACAAGTTGGTGTCGCTTCTACTAAGGGTGTCGGGATTCCAAAATAGCTGAACAGAATCAAACTTGTTGGTTGTTAATGCAAAAGAAGTGGAGGTGAAAAGCAGAAATGATAAATGAACCGTTATTGCTAATCCTAAGCGTAAGGTTAGCTGTAAAAAGCTTTTTTTAAGCGACAAAATACCCATTAATAAGACATAGGATTACTCCTTTAACCACTTACTTGTAGAACTTACGGGCATTAATTTCGACTTTAAGTATAAAAAAATAGTTATCCTCATCGAGTTGAAGGAATTGGTAGTTCAATGGTTCGCCTGTTTTGCGGGCAATATCAATTAGTCCTAACCCGGCACCACCCTTTTCGGATAACGTTCCTTCGCGAATTTGCCGTTTATACATTTCTTTTAACTCTTCGGGCGAAGCGTTATTAACAGTGATCAGCGATTGCTCAAGATGGTCTTTATGCTTGCGAGCTACCTTATTGGAGGTAATCACGTAGTAGGTGTCATGTTTTTTCCCGATGATGAAGAGCCCGTTGCCAATGTTTCGCTCTTTGATTTCATCGGAATGCTTGTTCATATTCTGAAGGGTTTCAACCATAACATGGTACACCTTACGCTGAACCGATCTTTCCTCGCTGTTCTTCTCCATATCCGATTCGGCCATGGAGGTAAACATCTTGGTTATTTCATGGCTAAATTCCCCCAGATACACCAGTGAAAACCCGTTATCAATCATCTCATCGTAGATGTTCGACACCGACTTGATAAAGTTGAAGGTTAGGTTCATAGCTTTAGGTCTCCAAAATTTGGATAAATGTAGCCGTTAAAATTAAAATATTTCAATATGAACTCAAAAAAAAGGTCGGAGAACCCGACCTTTACAAGCTATAAGCCAAATATTTCTTTGCCTTGAATACATCTAATGTCTCGTGGAATGCTAGCCTCCGAAACCCGATCCAGGTCATGCTGTAGCTCCTCGGCTATAAATCCCTTATCGGCAAAAAGTTTTTTAACACCCTCATAATCCCCGTTCCCCTGAAGTATTAGGATATCGTGGGCAAGGGAGTTCATTGCTTCGGTCATTTTATCGAAGTTAACCCGGTAGGTTCCGGTTTCGGGATTTCGCTCAAAGGCACCACGCTCCTTGAGGTAGTAAAAGCAAACCATGTTCGCTTTTCCATGCGAAGAGGCAGCTCCAAAACGTACAGATCGGAAAATACCGGCAACAAAGGTTACATAGTTGTCCATCATGTCCTTATCCGGGAGTTCTCCCATGGCAGCCAGCTGCGACACCATGTAAAGACCAAGTATATCGGCCTTCCCCTCTTCCAGTGCGCTGTGCATCTCCTTAAGCGATTCCTGCACACCACCTTTCCCATCAACCCGGTTTTTGATTCCCAAGCCGTGGGCAACCTCATGAAACATTACGTTCTCAAAAAAAGCATCAAATTTGATATGCTCGCGTTGCTCCTCGTCTATCAGCAAGTTGCCAATGGGCAGGAGAATCTTATCGAACTTGTACCTCATGGCATTTTTCAGCTGCAGCTTTCGGCTACCCTTCTTGAGCTGAACTTTTGGATCGTTTGGTAGGTTAATGGCAATTGTTTTGCTTCCTGCATTGCAGTCGCCTGCATAGAACACAACATCGTACACGCCCAAATCGGAATCAAGCCCAGGAACTTCCTTCTTATATGCAGGATCAACCGGCAGGCTCTCCTGCAGCTTGGGAAGCAGAGCGGCGTAATGGCTAATTTTTTGTGACCATTCAAGATCCTTAATCAGGATGTAGGCTTCGTAGGCGGCCTTGTAGTTGAACAGTGCGTCCTCGTAGTTTTCAATTGGCCCAACAACAAAATCTATGTTGTTATTTTTCATGTTCATCCAGGCCATATCGCTTTCAAAGTACTCGTCGGTTTGCAGCGCTTTAGCTCTAAGATTTAAATATCGTTTCAAGCCTGCATCCTCGGCTAAGTTGGCTGCCTGCACCATTAGCTCAGCCGCCTTGTCTATCCTATCCTTATAAGTAATATGGTAGGGAACCGATTCAAGCTTCCCATCAGAGTTGCGCCTGATGAGGGTGTACTGGCTGGTTTTGTCGGGAGAGCTAAAGGCTTCGAACTCCTCAATGGTCATGTCGGGAGGATAAAATTGGGCGCCTAGGGGTTTTTCGCCAAAACCTTGAATAAAGGGCTTATTGTCGTTCAACCGCTCCCACGGCCCATAGTTAACCAGGGCAAATTCAAAGGTGGCCTTATCGGTAATTGTGTCGAGAAACTCTTCCTTACTTCCAAATGCCTGCAACCAGAATAAATCGTCCATTATCTGAGCGGCATCAAATAGGTAGGGCAGCATTTGAATTTCGCGAGTTGACAAATGAGTGATGTCCGACCTCAGCTCAACAGGCGCAAATTCGTCCAATTTTTTCTGCATCTCGGATTTAACCTCCTTGTTGTGTTTTGTACCACAGGATGAGAGAGCCATCAGTGCGGCAAAAAACGTAATACACAATCTGTTCATGGTGGTTGTAAATTAGCTGGTTTATAGCCTACTTGTTTTCTTCCTCCAACACATCGTCGGAGTTAAACTTGAATCCCAAACGTTTGCCGGTTTGCATGTTCGAACTTTCAATCTTGCTGTTCATCTGCTGAACCGATGCAATTTTAACCAGGTCGTAGGGTGGTACCAACAAATCGAATTCCAGCGAGTACATAATGGCGGTTTCAACGATTTGTCGAAGCGATTTCATGTCAACTACGGCAGTTCCAAAGTTATTGTAAAGGAAACCCATTTGCCGTTTCCCCTCTACAAAGTAGTGAAAATCCCTGTTGATAAAAATTCGGCCAACAAGGTAGCCCAAATCGTCAATTCTGTTGTATCTAAAAGAGTCAACTAAAAAGTTGTAGATATTGATAACGCCACAGTAGGAGGCAAACTTGTCATCCTTCACGTAGGAAAGCTTCCAGATGGCGTGGTCTCTATCGAACTCAAAGACGTTGGTGTGCATGCTGAAAATGAGAAGATCGCCTGCCACCCGGATTTCTGCCTCAAACTTACCTCTATCGCGGTACTCGAGCCTAACCCGCCTGTCCGTATTTTTAAGGTTGGCGTTGTACTCATTGGCCAAATCGCGAAGCACAAGCTTAATTTTACCCAACACCTCAAAGGTGTTGTCATAGATTTTTTGCTTTAAAACCGACTTACCGTTTAGTAAATCGAATATTTGCTCCTTGGTTGGTTGCTGTTCTTCGGCCATACCCCATGTATTAAAAAAACAATCAAATATACAAAAGCATTTTAAATAATTCAACCCTAGTATGCCTGGGCAAAAAGAGCCCTTTGCATGGAGGGTTTACCGGTTACAATACACTTTCCCTCCTCGGGCTTGCTGTCGAAGGGGATGCAGCGTATGGTTGCCTTCGTTTCGTCCTTAATAATGGCTTCTGTTTCGGGAGTTCCATCCCAGTGAGCCAGAACAAATCCCCCCTTACCTGCAATTACACTCTTAAACTCATCATAGCTGTTGACAACGGTAGTGTTTTGCCTTTGAAATTCAAGCGCTTTACTAAACAGGTTATTCTGGATATCATCAAGCAACCCTATAATAAACTTTCCTAATGAATTGCTGCTAACGATTTGTTTTTGAAGTGTATCCCTGCGGGCAACCTCTACAGTTCCATTTTCCAAATCCTTTGGGCCAATGGCAATTCTAATGGGGAAACCCTTCATTTCATATTCGGCAAACTTGAATCCAGGCTTATAGTTATCCCTATCATCGTAGTGGGTAGTAACCCCCACTGCATGAAGTTCATTTCTAAGCTGCGACACAACACTGCTAATTCTATCAAGTTCCTCCCTGCTTTTATAGATTGGGACAAAGACAACCTGAGTAGGAGCCAGTTTTGGAGGAAGTACAAGCCCGTTATCGTCGGAGTGGGCCATGATTAGCGCACCAATAAGCCGGGTGGAAACTCCCCACGAGGTAGCCCAAACGTAATCAAGCGCTCCCTCGCTGTTAAGGAACTTAACATCGAAAGCTTTGGCAAAATTCTGCCCCAGGAAGTGAGATGTACCGGCTTGTAAGGCTTTTCCATCCTGCATTAAAGCCTCTATTGAGTAGGTGTCAACGGCTCCGGCAAACCGCTCGGCTTCCGATTTCCGACCCATGATAACCGGCATGGCCATCCACTCACGTGCAAATTGGGCATACACGTTAATCATCCTTTCCGCTTCTTCTACTGCCTCCTGTCGGGTGGCATGAGCTGTATGCCCCTCCTGCCAAAGAAATTCGGTGGTACGAAGGAATAGCCTTGTACGCATCTCCCACCGCACCACGTTAGCCCACTGGTTTATCAAGATTGGCAGATCTCTGTACGATTGAATCCACGACTTGTAGGTGTTCCAAATAATGGTTTCGGATGTTGGCCTAACTATCAGCTCCTCCTCCAGCTTGGCATCCTCGTCAACCACTATGCCCATACCGCTTGCATCATTTTTTAAGCGGTAATGTGTAACCACAGCACACTCCTTGGCAAAACCCTCAACGTGCGATGCCTCACGGCTAAAAAACGACTTGGGGATGAAAAGTGGGAAGTAGGCATTCTGATGGCCGGTTTCCTTAAACATCCTGTCGAGTTGTGCCTGAATTTTTTCCCAAACAGCGTAGCCGTAAGGTTTAATAATCATACAACCCCTAACTGCCGAGTAGTCGGCCAACCCAGCCTTGATCACTATATCGTTATACCATTGAGAATAATTCTCGTTTCTACTAGTAATTTCCTTTGCCATATCGTTCTATTGGTATGATTTTTGTTGATATTTAGATGATTTTTCAGCTAGCAAAAGTAACCATAATAATAACATAATTTTCAAACAGGAGGTGCGCCATGAAAACAAAAAGCTATATTCCAATGCTTGCCCTACTGGGATTTACTACGCTGTCCTGCTCGTCGAGCCTGCAGGTTAGCAATACCTCATCGTGGGAGGATGAGATTTACAGGGCAAACACCAAAACTTCCAAAACAGAACTTGCCCAGGATAGTAAGGATAGCACTCCTGTTCAAACTAATTTAAATGATTACGCCCAGCTGGACAAAAAGTATGCCGACGAGCTGGCCGTAAACCAGGAAACCACCCAAAACGACACCATTTCATCCGACAAGGAAAACGTCAACCCATACGAAAGCATTCTCTCCGATTCCTATCAGGAGTCGTATGAACGTAGGTTAAAGGGAATGGAAGACCCTATGTACGGGCTGAACGACTGGTCGGTGTACTACTCGGATAGCTATCGCTACGCTCAGGCCTATGACCCCAACTACTACAGGCTAGTGGTAATGGGTAGTCAGGTTTGGGTTGAACCCTGGTACATCTACAACTCCTTCTCGTGGCCCAGAACCTCATTCTATTTCGGCTTCGGGTATGGATGGGGCTATAATCCATGGTCGTGGTACTACGACCCCTTCTTCTATAGCCCATTCAACTACTACAACCCTTACTACTACTCAGCATGGAATTTTCCAGGAAACTACTGGATAAACCACGGTATTGAATACAGCTACCTTAACAGCGGAAACTTCTACTATGGTCGCCGGCCGGGTGAATCATCCTTCAACACTTCTTCCCGCCGAACAGCTTCAGGAGTTACGCCAACTAGCAGCCAGGCTGTTACCCGCCAGAGAGGTGACGTGCAAAGCAGCTCCATAAATCCTATTCAATCTACCAAAAACACCCAAACACGCGTAACACCCACCTATGAAAACAACAGAAGAAGTGTAGAAGGTACTCAACGTTCGGGCGAACAGATTACTGCTCCGCGCAGAGAAACCGGCACTACTCTATCAAACCCTTCATCTACAAGAGGTTCAGCTGTAAGTTCTGGAACGCGGAGCGAAAGGCCTACGCGCTCCATTGGAATATCAGAGCCAACCGGGAGAGCATACAACCCTGGCTACGATAAACCCCGAACCAGCTCATCCGGAACACAGTCTATCCAGCGTCCAAGCACTGGCAGAGGTACAACCACATCACCATCGGGTAGATCGTCTTCCTCTCCCACATACAATAGCCCCGGCAGGGTTTCAGCACCTTCAAATGGCTCAGCAACACGATCAGGAAATTCGGTGCAGTCAAAACCTGAGGGTTCCAGGTCTTCGGGAAATTCCAGCGGAACTTACACTCCAAGAACTGAAAGCTCGTCATCAGGTTCAAGAGGAAATAGCAACTCGGGATCCTCTGGAGCCAAAACACGTGGCCGATAAAAATCTCTTAGCTGTGTAGCAGGGAGGAATAACAAAATTCCTCCCTTTATCCAGCAATTTTTACACTGTGGTGAAAAAAACAATCATTAGCATCTACATAAACCTATTACAATGATAAGGCATATTTCGAGATTTTTTCTGGTATTAATGGCTTCAGGTACTGTCACTCAACTTTTTTCACAAACCATAGAGGATGGAATTCGATTTTCGCAAACCCTTAATGGAGGAACAGCCCGCAGCATTTCGCTGGGAGGAGCCATTGGTGCCTTGGGGGGCGATTTCACCTCCCTAAGCATCAATCCGGCAGGATTGGGTGTTTACAAGTCAGGAGAGCTAACCGTTACCCCTTCATTTAAAAACCAAAAGGTTTCTTCAACCTATAACGGCATTAAAGCTACGGACACAAGGAATCGCCTGTACTTCGATAACGTGGGTGTTGTAATGTCGCTTAAACCGAACGGAAGCGACGATAAGGGCTTGGTTAACCTAAACATGGGAGTTGGGTACACCCGCACAAACGACTTTTTCTCCAACTCCATTGCCACCGGCGATAATCCCAACAACTCCATTATGGACTTCTTTGCTGTTAAGGCTAAGGGGTACTACTATAACGATTTGCTGGTTGATGATAATTACAATCCATTTAGCGAAAGCAGTGCTCCCTGGGATGTGATTATGGCATGGAACACATACTTGCTATACGACACGATAGCGGGTACGAATGGTACAGAGTACGACCCAGCATTACTTATTGGTGACGGAGTAGTTCAGAAAAACGCTGTATCCACTAAGGGCGGTTCCGGTGAGTTCGACATTTCATTTGCTGCAAACATTTCAAATAAGCTCTACCTTGGATTAACAGTAGGTATTGCCGATTACAGCTTCACCTACAATGCGACCTACAGTGAGGATGCCTTTCAATCCAACCCTGCACGATCCAACGGCGATCGCTTCTACTACTCCGACTACATGCAGTACTTTGAAACCAGCGGAACAGGCTACAATATTAAACTCGGGGCTATATACACCCCTATACCAAGTATAAGAATTGGTGCAGCCATCCACACTCCCACTTTCTTCTCGTTCAGCGACAGCTACTCATATACCATGAAATCCAACTTCGACATTGCCGGAGTTGAGAGTAACTTTACCAGCAATTCGCCTCTGGGTAAATATGACTACGACTTTGAAACCCCATTCAAACTCGTTGGAAGCTTTGCCTATATTATAAAAGAATACGGGCTTATAAGCCTGGATGTGGAACATTTAGACTACTCAGCCATGAGATTTCGGGATGGGGGGAATGGCGATAACTTTACTGATTTAAACCAGAGCATCGACGGTCATTTCAGAAATGTTACCAACATACGTGTAGGCGGCGAGGCACGAATTAACGATTTTTCCGTAAGGGCCGGTTATGCTTACTACCCATCGCCCTACAAGTCGGGTTTTTTAAACGATAATTCCAACACCAACCAGCTTTCATTCGGCCTTGGTTACCGGATAGGTAACTTTACCATTGATGCAGCATACCTGCAAACTCTCCAGAATGCTAAGTATAAATTTTACGATTTGACCGATCTCAATGTGGTTTCCACCAAAACCAGGGATGGAAAATTCCTGATAACCCTGGGATTCAGGTTCTAAGATTACAAAATATCACCATCTAACCCGTACAACCTGCCCAACACCCGGGCAGGTTTACTTATTCATGGACTTCAGAATGGAAGTTGCGCCTAAACCCTCGTTAAAAATCAAATCAATAACGCTAAGATTGGGCACAAAGCCAAACCTGTCCGAGAAAACCTGGTAGTACTCAACCCAAACCATGTGGTCGTCTGCTTTGAATGAACGCTTTGGGTGGATAAAATACCGGCAATCATGGTATTCCTCCGGATAGGATGTCAAATAGGTTGTAGTAAACCGAACATCAACAACCACACCTATGAACCCGAGTAGAACTTTAAGCAGCTCCATGTTCAGCTCAAAAAGATTTTCGAACCTTTGGGTGTAGAAAGGGAGTAGTAAATCGGCACCAAAATCAAAAAAGGGTGAAGAGCGGTAGGCCGATTCAACTGCCCGCCAGTGATTTTTCTGCCATTCAGACGAGTTGTCAATTCCAACCATAGTGATTGGTGTATGGTTTCCCAGCGACTTAACGGCAGGCACCGATAAGTTTAAGGGGCCGTTAGCGCTCAGAATGGTGCAACGGTTACGGTACGACTGTTTGGCGTAATTTTCTGCTGATTCAATATATACAACATCATATGCCAGGAGCTTGGCAAAGTACTGAATGGGCGGCAGGTAGGCTGTTGATAAAACTACTTTACGGTCCAACTATTTCCTTGAGTTATTATTATGCCCTCTACATCAACCAGTAAATATTCCACCATTAGATGATTAAGCGAGGTAAAATGATGCTGATGGCAAACACATTATAACGATTGAAGGTTAGTGAATGCCGGAAAAAATCCTTTTCCACCGGATGTTGAAGGGGAAATGCCTATCCTTATCGAGTGATAACCAGATGAAAGAACCCTTACCCACCACATGATCTTCGGGAACAAAACCCCAGAATCGGCTATCGGCCGAGTTGTGGCGGTTGTCGCCCATCATAAAGTAGTAGTCCATTTTAAAAGTGTAGGAATTGGAAGGCTTTCCGTTGATATAGATAGCTCCATTACGAACAGCCAGGTCGTTATTCTCGTACACATCAATTATCCGCTCATACAGAGGCAGGTTATCCAAGTTTAGGCCGACAGTAGCTCCTTTGGACGGTATCCACAACGGGCCGAAGTTATCCTCTGTCCATGGATAGCTTGGGTTATGAGGAAAAATCATTTGCCACATCCTGGTTGAATCGGTATTCTCCATCCTCTCAATCTTTACAATATTGCCGTAGTCCTTAATTCGATCGAGCATACCTTCAGTTAATGGGATTATATACTCCGATTCAGCAGGGTTGTAGTTTTGATCGGCTTTTGCAATGCCCAACTCTTCAAAACGTTTAGGGTTAATCGTTCCCCCATTCGTTATAATACGGTAGTTGTATTGCCTTTCGCCGATTTTTACCTGCTCTTTTCCATTCACGTAAAGCTGGCCATGGACAACCCTAACGGTATCGCCCGGAATGGCAACGCACCGTTTTATGTAGTTGTCGCGTTTGTCAACTGGCCGGTAAACGATATCAAAGTTTTGCCAAAGGTAATCGCGGCCGTAAAACCTGGCCAGGGTGTAGTAGCTAGAGTTGGGATCCTGCAGCACAACAGTATCCCCCTCTGGAAAGTTGAATACCACCACGTCGTTACGCTTTATACTACCCAGCCCGGCCAGCCGCTTATATGGCCATCGAGGCCACTCCACATACGATTTGGCCTTCTTTGAAAACGGCAGGGTGTTGTGAACAAAGGGGAATGAAATTGGAGTATTGGGCATTTTAGGACCGTAGCTAACCTTGCTGACAAAAAGATAATCGCCAACCATCAGGGTCTTTTCCATTGATGAGGTTGGAATAGTATAGGCTTCGATTAGGAACATGCGGATAAGCAGGGCTGCAATAACCGCAAAAACAATAGCATCAACCCATTCAATAAGAACTGTCCTCTTTTGCCCCCGTTTTTTCCAAAATGTCCAGTTAACCTTACGGGTGATGTAAAAATCAAAAATTACGGCTAATCCTAGTAGTAGCCAATAGTTACCTATCCAGATAACCATTAAAATGTAGATGAGGGACGACAACCCTAGGTTGAAGTATCTGTTTTTGAACAAGGTTCGAATTTTCGTGGTCATATTACCTTAAGCTGAAGTTTACGCTGCAAAACTATTATTTAATTGAACTGGTTGTAGCCTAAAGGGGTTACAATATCCTCATATTAACATTAGTTATTTTAAGCATGCCGCTTTAAGCTATAATTATTTGTTGATATAAAAGAAAAAGATTGCATACCGTTACCCTCTTAATCAAAGGCAAGCAGATCGTCCATGGTAAAAAAACCCACTTTGTTGTGCAGGAATTCTGCAGCCATCACGGCTCCCAGCGCAAAACCACGCCTACTTTTAGCTTCGTGGGTTAATAAAATGCTATCCTGATCGGAGCTAAAAGAAATGGTGTGAGTTCCTGGAACCGTCCCTTCCCTTATGGCTTCAATAGGTATTTTGCCATCCTCACGCTTGGGAAGTAACGTCCAACCGGTAATTGAGGGGATTTCTTCAGTAATTTTACCGGCAATGGTAATAGCTGTGCCGCTTGGAGCATCCAGTTTTTGGAGGTGATGTATTTCCTTAATGCCCACCGAGTAACCGCCAATTTTATCGAGGTATCGGGCCAGCAAGGCACTAATCTTAAACATAACATTAACGCCAACGCTATAGTTTGAGGCGTAAAAAAGCGTTCCCCCACCCACTTTAACCCGCTCTATAACCGCCTCCAACTCATTACCCCAACCTGTTGTTCCACAAACCACAGGAACTCCGGCATTCAGACATACCTCCACATTTGCTTTTGCCGACTTGGGCGAGGTAAACTCAACAGCAACATCCACCAATTTCAGGTTTTCGGGAGTTAGCTCATGAGTATTATCCCTATCAATTCTTAAAGTAACCTCATGGCCTCTCTCCATCGCCATGGATTCAACCTCATGCCCCATCTTCCCGTATCCGATTATAGCCAGCCTCAACATAAAGCCTAATTTTTCTGCAATATAGCTATAATATTTGTTATCATTGCTACAGGCAATCGTCGAGGGAATGGGTTAAAATAAAGGAGGGGTGCTTACCCCTCCAAAACGTTATGCTGAATATGCTGGCGAAACCTACTTAACAGAATCAACAATTGACTTGAAAGCTTCGGGGTTGTTCATGGCCAGGTCGGCCAGAACCTTACGGTTAATCGCAATACCCTTCTTGTTGATTTTACCCATAAATTCCGAGTAGGTTAACCCATAAGGCCTAACAGCAGCGTTAATACGCTGAATCCACAAAGCGCGAAACTCAATTTTCTTCTTCTTTCGATCCCGATAGGCATAGGTTAAACCTTTCTCAAGGGTGTTCTTAGCAACGGTGTAAACGTTGCGACGGGCAAGAAAATTACCCTTGGTCTGCTTCAGAATTTTTTTCCTTCTCTTTCTTGATGCAACAGCATTGACTGAACGTGGCATAGTTTTAAAATTTTTGAATGGTTAGCGTTCCGCAACCCGGACACTTAGGCGCTAATTCATTCTGGTTAGTAATTAAAAGTAGCTGTAAATAAAAGGCTAAAGTCATGGCTACCTGAGCCCAAGCATTTTTTTGACCCTTTTCTCATCTGCCTTGTCAACAAGGGTAAAGTGGGTAAGGTTTCTTTTTTGTTTGGTTTCCTTCTTGGTAAGGATATGGCTCTTGTAAGCATGTTTCCTTTTAATTTTTCCTGTTCCGGTCAAAGAAAACCTTTTCTTGGCACCGGAATGAGTCTTAATTTTCGGCATTCTAAACTGAAATTATTTAGGTTTATTTACTTCTTTGCTCCTTTTGGAGATATTAACATGATCATTCGCTTGCCTTCCAACCTGGGTAGCTGCTCAACCTTTCCAAGGTCTTCTAAATCCTGGGCAAATCGTAGGAGTAATATTTCGCCCTGCTCCTTAAAAAGTATTGAACGTCCCTTAAAAAATACGTAGGCTTTCACTTTTGCCCCTTCTTTAAGGAAATTCTGGGCATGTTTCAGCTTAAAGTTGTAGTCATGCTCATCGGTATTTGGGCCAAAACGAATTTCCTTAACAACGATTTTCTGTGCATTAGCCTTGATTTCCTTCTGTTTCTTTTTTTGCTGGTAGAGAAACTTCTGGTAATCAATAATGCGGCACACCGGTGGATCGGCCTTATCAGAAATCATCACAAGGTCTAACTCCAGCTCGTTAGCCAGCCGCCTAGCCTCTTCGATGGAAAAAATACCCGGGTTCTCGATATTTTCCCCGACAAGCCGCACTACCTTGTTTCTTATTTCATTGTTTACCAGGAATTTATTATCTACGTCCTTTTTAACCTGGGAATGTAATGGTGTTGCTATAGCTTTGTCCTCCTATTGGTTATAGTTAACTATATTTCAGTAAGCTGACTTTCAATATTATTCCTAACCAGCATAATAAAATCATCGAGGGACATTTGTCCTTTATCGCCTTCACCTTGAACCCGAACGGCAACCGTGCCGTTTTCCTCCTCCTTTTCGCCCACAATAAGCAGGTAGGGAATATGGCGTAACTCGTTGTCCCTTATCTTCTTACCAATTTTCTCGTTACGGTCGTCAATCAGGGTGCGAATATCGGAATTATTTAGATAATTAAAAACTTTTTTTGCGTAATCGCTGTACTTTTCGCTGATGGGCAGCACTACAACCTGGTCGGGTGCAAGCCAAATAGGGAGCCTCCCTCCGGTATGCTCAAGAAGCACAGCCACAAAGCGTTCCATTGAGCCAAATGGGGCACGATGTATCATCACCGGGCGGTAGCGCTTGTCGTCGGAGCCAATGTACTCCAGCTGAAAGCGCTCAGGCAGGTTGTAGTCAACCTGAATAGTCCCCAGCTGCCATTTTCGGCCAATGGCGTCGTTAACCATGAAATCAAGCTTAGGTCCGTAGAATGCCGCCTCGCCAACAACGGTGGTAGTTTTAAGTCCCCGTTCGGCAGCAGCCTCAATAATGGCGCTTTCGGCTTTTTCCCAGTTCTCGTCCGTTCCAATGTATTTTTCCCTATCCTTTGGGTCACGGAGTGAAACCTGTGCGGTGTACTCCTTAAAATTGAGGGTTTTAAAAATATACAAAACAATATCAATCACCTTGACAAACTCCTGCTTGAGCTGGTCGGGGCGACAGAAGATATGGGCATCGTCCTGAGTAAACCCCCTAACGCGTGTTAACCCGTGAAGCTCGCCGCTTTGCTCGTAGCGGTAAACCGTCCCAAATTCGGCTAACCTAACCGGTAAGTCCTTATAGGAACGGGGTTTAGATTTATAAATTTCACAGTGATGTGGGCAATTCATGGGTTTAAGGAGAAACTCCTCCCCCTCCTGAGGGGTAGTAATGGGTCTAAAGCTATCCTTGCCGTATTTTGCCCAGTGCCCAGAAATCTCGTAAAGTTCCTTTTGCCCTATGTGAGGAGTTATTACCTGTTCGTAGCCGTACTTCTGCTGTACTTTTCGAAGGAACATCTCGAGTTGAAAGCGAAGCTGGGCGCCACGGGGCAGCCATAGGGGTAACCCCTGACCAACATGCTGCGAAAAGGTAAATAGCTCCATTTCTTTCCCCAGCTTACGATGGTCGCGCTTTTTGGCCTCTTCCAGCATTACCAGGTACTCGTCGAGCAATTTTTTCTGTGGAAAGGTTATGCCATAGATACGGGTTAGCATTTTGTTTTTCTCGTTCCCACGCCAGTATGCTCCTGCAATACTTAAAATTTTAATAGCCTTAATGTAGCCTGTGTTTGGAAGGTGTGGCCCACGGCAAAGGTCGGTGAAATCTCCCTGGGTGTAGAAGGTAATGGTGCCGTCCTGTAGGTCGCTGATAAGCTCAACCTTGTATGGGTCGCCTTTAGCCTTGTATGTGGCTAGTGCCTCGTCTTTTGAAACATCCTTCCTAACAACATCAAGTTTTTGATGGGCCAGCTCGGCCATTTTCTGCTCAATTTTTGGGAAATCGTCATCAGAAATAGTGTAGCTATCAAAATCTATATCGTAGTAAAAACCGTTGTCAATGCTAGGGCCAATTCCCAACTTAATGCCCGGGTAAAGGGCCTCGAGTGCCTGCGCCATAAGGTGAGCGGATGTGTGCCAAAAGGTATGCTTTCCCTCTTCGTCATCCCACTTGTGCAGCTTTACGGTGGCATCGGTAGTAATTCCACGAGTCAAATCCCAAACCTCACCATTAACAGTGATTGATAGAACCTCGGCAGCCAGTCGTTCCGAAATGCTTCGGGCAATTTCAATCCCGGTTACCCCAAGGGGATACTCCCGTATGCTACCATCAGGAAAAGTAATCTTTACCATCATTATAAACTTGATATACTTGTAATAAAAGTTAAAGATTGCAAAGTAATACTATTAACTCCAAATTTGCAAGGCATTCACGAATGGGGCTGGTTTATGGCATTAGCCCGTTAAGGCAAACATGGCCAGATTATTATGCCATGTTTAGTACGGATTAGTAGAAATACCAGCCAAACTATCCATCAAACCACCTAAAGGCTCCAGTAGGTGAGGTTGTTAATTTTGCTCCTAAAAATACCCTTTACATCTACAAAAACGCACTTTTCGGCAGCAAGGCGCTTAAACCATTCCTCCTTGAGTCCAGCATACTGGCTATGCCCAACGGCTAGAATGATTGCGTCATACCTGCCCGATGGAGCAGTTGCCATGTCAAAACCATACTCGTGCTTTACGTCATGGGCATCGGCATAGGGATCAATAATATCGATATAGTTAACTCCAAACGATCTTAATTCACGGTAGATGTCGACTACCTTGGAGTTCCGAATATCGCTTACATTTTCCTTGAAGGTAACACCCATAACCAGCACCCTTGCATCCATAGGATTTGTTCCGGCAGCAATAATTTTCTTAACGGTTTGCTTGGCCACATATCCCCCCATGGTATCGTTGATGTAACGACCAGCGCTGATAATTTGCGGATGATAGCCCAGCTCCTTGGCCTTGTAAACCAGGTAGTATGGATCAACTCCAATGCAATGGCCTCCAACAAGCCCGGGTGAGAAGTTAAGAAAGTTCCACTTGGTTCCTGCCGCTTCGAGCACCTCGTAGGTGTTTATACCCATGCGGCTGAATATGATGGAGAGCTCATTCATAAACGCAATGTTAATATCGCGTTGGGTGTTCTCAATAATTTTTGCAGCTTCGGCCACCTTAATGGAGCTGGCACGGTGAATGCCCGCTTTAATAATCAACTCATAAGTTTTAGCTATTTCCTCGGCTGATTCAGGATCGCAGCCCGAAGTAATTTTTTTTATGGTTGTAAGGGTGTGATTCTTATCGCCCGGGTTTATTCGCTCGGGCGAAAATCCAACCTTAAAGTCCTGAATAAATTTTAACCCGGAAAGCTCCTCAAGAATGGGAACACAATCTTCCTCGGTGCAACCCGGATAAACTGTTGACTCGTAAACCACGTAGTCACCTTTTTTCAGCACCTGACCTACCGTTCGGGTAGCGGCAAGTAATGGTTTCAAATCGGGAAGGTTATGCTCATCAATGGGTGTGGGAACGGCCACAACGTAAAATGACGCCTTTCGTAAATCGTTAATATCAGAAGTAAATGTTATGTCGCAGTTCTGAAACGACGTAGATTCAAGCTCATGGCTTGGGTCAACTCCACGCTTCATCAGCTCAACCCTGTCGGGTTTAATATCGAATCCAACTACCGAAATTTTTTTGGCGAATTCCAGGGCGATCGGAAGGCCGACATAACCTAGTCCTATAACCGCCATTTTTTCATTCTTTGAAACTAACTCCTTGAACATATAGTGAATGTTGTTATATTCTATTACTTCTTGCAAAAAGGATGATAATCGCCCTTGAGCCCGACCGGAACAGCGTTGCGAATCGCATAAACCGTTTCAATTGAGCTACGGGCATCATTCAGGCCAAATCCGTTTCCAGAAAGAATATCGCGGTAGCTGGTGGTGTGCAAATCGGTAAAACCCTCGCTAAACTCAAGCTCATCATTCCCTACGGTAATGGACCGGTAGGTTCGTTTCCCCTGCTGCTTCACTGTGTCGGGAATATCGTTGTAATCAATGCTTAGAAACCAACGGACGCGAGCTTTTTGTAACTCAAGGTAACCGGCAGCCTTATCGGGCATAGACATATGAACAACGCCACTTTTGACATCCCCAAAAATCCAAGTAAGCATATCAAAAAAGTGCACTCCAATGTTGGTGGCAACTCCACCAGATTTTTGAACGTCGCCCTTCCACGAAATGAAATACCAACGCCCACGGCTGGTGATGTAGGTTAAGTCAACATCGTAAATTTTATCCTTGGGGCCATTGTCAATTTTCTTTTTAAACTCAATAATGGCCGGATGAAGCCTAAGCTGAAGAATAGTGTAGATATGCCTGCCGGTTTCATGCTCAATTTCACTAAGGGCATCAATATTCCATGGGTTCAGAACCACGGGTTTCTCGCATATTGCATCGGCTCCCTGTCGCAGGGCAAACCTTATGTGGGAGTCGTGGAGGTAGTTAGGGGTGCAAATGCTCACGTAGTCAACTTTTATGCCCTGCCGTTTAAGCTTATCAATGTGGCGATCGAAGCGCTCATACTCCACAAAAAAATCGGCTTGAGGAAAGTAGCTGTCCATTATGCCCACACAGTCGTGCTTGTCGAGGGCTGCCAGCAGGGTATTTCCAGTTTCCTTTATGGCCTTCAAATGGCGTGGCGCCACAAAGCCTGCAGCGCCAATTAATGCAAAGTTCTTCATATTTAACTAATCCTATTAACCTGATTGTTCTCAAAACGATAAACCTGTCCGCTCTCGGGACATGAAGCCAGGTTATCGCTGTTGAATTCTAACCTGTGGCCAAACTCGCTCATCCAGCCAATCTGCCTGGCAGGATTTCCCACCACCAGCGCATAGGGTTTCACATCTTTGGTTACAACCGCTCCTGCCCCTACAAAGCAAAATTCACCCAAGGTAACGCCACAAACAATAGTGGCATTAGCACCAATGGTGGCTGCTCGTTTAACAATTGTGGGCATGTACTCATTTTTTCGGTTGATGGCGCTGCGGGGATTTATCACATTTGTAAAAACCATTGAGGGGCCTAAAAAAACATCATCCTCACAGGTAACCCCTGAATAAATTGATACGTTGTTCTGCACTTTAACATTCCGGCCCAGGGTAACACCGGGAGACACCACCACGTTTTGGCCAATATTGCAATTCTCACCTATTACCGAACCCGACATAATATGGCTAAAATGCCATATTTTTGTTCCCTGTCCAATTTTTGCATCACTGTCGATAACCGCTGTTTCATGCGCGAAATAGTGGACTTCCATCCTGTAAAAATTTTGAATGTAAAAGTAGCTTATTTGAAGAATGACAAAATGCTTTCGGTAATAAAATTAATAGTATCAACATCCAGCTCGGTGTGCATTGGAATGGATAAAACGCTAGTTGATAGCGAGTTGGATACCGGAAATGTGCTGTTTGAGTTTTGCAACCTGTAAGCCTCAAAAGCCTTTTGGCTATGAAGGGGAATTGGGTAGTAAACCATTGAGGGAATACCTTTGCCGGCAAGAAATTTTGACAGCTCCTCGCGGTTAGCCTCGTTAACCCTTAGGGTGTACTGGTGAAAGATATGGTTGCTCCATGTAGCCCTTGACGGGATAACCAGGTTTGCACATACCTTAAGGCGGGTATCGTAAAGCTGAGCTGCGGCCATTCGCGCTTCGTTATAGCTGTCCAGGTACTTCAGCTTAACCCGCAGAATGGCTGCCTGAACGGTGTCGAGCCTGGAGTTAACTCCAATCCTGTCGTGATGGTATCGTACCCTCATCCCATGGTTGGTAATGGAACGAATCTCCGCTGCCAGCGAATCATCGTTAGTAAAAAGCGCACCGCCATCGCCATAGCATCCAAGATTTTTTGATGGGAAAAACGAGGTAGCGCCTATATGGCCAATTGTTCCGGCTTTTGAAACATGCCCATCAGAATGGTAGTAGCTGGCACCAAGTGCCTGGGCTGCATCCTCTACCACATAGAGGTTGTGAATTTGCGCAATACGCATTATTTCGCCCATGTTGGCGCACTGCCCAAACAAGTGAACAGGAATAATGGCCTTTGTTTTAGGTGTTATTGCCTCTTCAAGTTTTTTTGTGTCAATTGTAAAGGTAAATGGGTCAACATCCACTAAGATTGGCGTTAACCCCAGCAAGGCTACCACCTCAACGGTGGCAATAAATGTAAAGTCAGGGGTAATAACCTCATCTCCGGGTTTAAGCCCCAACGCCATAAGGGCAACCTGAAGGGCATCGGTGCCATTGGCGCATCCAATTACATGCTTTACCCCCAGATAGCGGGCAAGTTCGTCCTGGAAATCCCCTACCTCCTTACCCTTAATGAAAGCCGTGCTATCTATAACCTGCTGAATGGCAGCATCAATCTCGGGTTTGATTTTCAGGTACTGCCCTCGAAGGTCGCACATCTGAATTGATGAATTGTTCATTCCGGTATATTTTTCATGTATTTATGAATAGCTTATTACCCCTATCGTGCCGAAAGTCAAACCATAATATTGCCCTTTCGAATCATTGCTGCAACTCATTTCAAAATGGCCATCCCATAAGGCCATCACTTATGAATCTGCCTTATAAAAAAAATGGGAATGGACAAAGTGTGAATACTATCAGCCAGAAGATTTCGCTGCTACTTTGCATAGCTAATAGCCCTGGTCTCGCGGATAACGGTAATTTTCACCTGACCGGGATAGGTCATCTCATCCTGGATTTTACGGGCAATCTCGAAGGAAAGCTTGTTGGCCTCCTCATCGGAAACCTTTTCGCTGCCAACAATTACCCGTAGTTCTCTACCCGCTTGAATGGCATAAGTTTTCAGTACGCCGGGATAGGAAAGCGCAAGATCCTCCATCTCCTTAAGCCGCTTGATGTAAGACTCCACTACCTCTCTTCGGGCGCCCGGGCGTGCTCCTGAAATGGCATCGCAAACCTGAACAATGGGTGCGATAAGGGTTGTCATCTCCACCTCGTCGTGATGAGAGCCAATAGCGTTACAAATCTCCGGTTTTTCCTTGTACTTTTCGGCCAGCTTCATTCCCAGAATGGCATGTGGCAACTCGGGCTCATCGTCTGGAACCTTGCCAATATCGTGAAGCAACCCTGCACGCTTGGCAGCCTTAGCATTAAGGCCAAGTTCGGAGGCCATAATGGCGCAAAGGTTGGCCACCTCGCGGGAGTGCTGAAGCAGGTTTTGGCCGTACGACGAACGGTACTTCATCTTGCCAACCAACCGGATGAGCTCCGGGTGAAGCCCGTGAATGCCCAGGTCTATGGTGGTACGTTTTCCAATTTCAACTATTTCATCCTCTATCTGCTTCTGAACCTTTTGCACCACCTCCTCGATTCGGGCAGGATGTATGCGGCCGTCGGTTACGAGCTGGTGAAGCGCCAGCCGGGCAATCTCGCGCCTAACTGGGTCGAAGGCGGAAAGGATGATGGCTTCGGGGGTATCGTCAACAATAATTTCAACGCCCGTGGCTGCTTCGAGAGCTCGGATGTTTCGGCCCTCACGGCCAATGATACGCCCTTTAATCTCATCGGAGTCAATGTTGAACACGGTAACCGAATTTTCAACTGCTGCTTCGGTTGCAACACGTTGAATGGTTTGAACCACTATCCGTTTTGATTCCTTGGCAGCAGTCATTTTGGCCTCGTCAACAATCTCGTTGATGTACGACATGGCCTGAGTTTTGGCTTCAGCCTTAAGGGAGTCAATGAGCTGGGTTTTGGCCTCCTCAGCCGAGAGACCCGAAAGAGCTTCCAGCTTTTCAACTGATTCCCTGTGCATTCTCTCCAGCTCCTCGTTTCGCTTATCAACCAGCTCCATTTGGGTGGTAAGGGTGTCCCGAATTGCATCAACCTCCTTTTGCTTACGTTGCAGCTCCTCATATTTCTGGGCTACCATTGTCTCGCGCTGCTTAATTTTATTTTCGGCCTGCGCAATCCTTGAGTTCCTTTCGGATACAATTTTTTCGTGCTCCGCCTTGAGCTGCAGAAATTTTTCCTTGGCCTGAAGAATTTTCTCCTTTTTAATAACTTCAGCTTCGGTTTCAGCATCCTGTATGATTTTACTTCTCTTGCTGGCCAGCAGCTTGTTCCATAGCAGGTATGATATAGCACCACCTAAAATGAAGGCGATGACGGCAACTATTATTGTTAACTCCATAACATATTATTTATTAGTGGGTTAATATAAAAAAACCCGCATTACACTCTAACTTTATGTAGAAACCCCAGATTTACATGGGTGGAGCGGCCATCCGGGTCGGACTTCCAACGTCCCTACTAAAGGAATCCCGAGCTAAGCGGTAAAAAGGCCTGTCCTTATCGAATAAAGTCCAACTCCAAATTTAGTAATGTTGAGTTTCGCAAAATATTAGAGCAGTAATGCGGGCAATGCTATTAGAAAGAACGTATGTTTTGCTTTTCAATGTATGCGGCCAACCAGTCGTCCAGCTTGGAGAGCTCCTCGTCGAAAGCAGCGCCGGAGAATTTTTCTTCACACTCAATTAGCCTGATAACAAACTGCAAGGATGCCATAGCCAAAAAATCCTGAATATCCTTATCGGTGTATCGTTGCTTGTACTGCAGTACCTTATCATTTATTAACTTAGCCGCCCTGCGTATTTTCTCCTCATCATCCCAATCAATTTTTAAGGGATAATACCTATCGGCTATGTTAACTCTAATTGAGAATTTATTCTCGCTATCCTCCATTTAACTGTATCTGGCCTATTTGTTAAGAAAAGCAATACACTTGTCAATTTCCCGCACAATTCTGTTCACTTTAATTTTGGCTTCATGCGCATCAGCTTCAGAAACCTTAAGCGCCTTAGCCAGCTTTAAACGGGAATAACGTTCTTCAAGTTCAACGTATGCCTGCTCTTTAGCCTTCAGCTGTTTTTCGAGTTCGGCTTTCTGAGCCTTAAGCTGTTCATTTTCCTGTTTAGCTCGCTCGTATGCAACAACAAGAACCTGAACCTTTTGCTTAATTCTGTCATATATTTCGCTTGAATCGACGTTCATTTCCACATTTAAGTTCTACAAAGTTAGCTATAGATTTTCCAAAATGCAAAATTATTGCAACATAAACCTAACGTAAATGTCAAATTAGCAGGAAACTATGGATAAGTTAAAATGTCCATTGGCTACAGCCTACTATTTGGCGTTGCTTAGGTGCAGTCCAAATTCCGGGAGAATATAAGTGAGAAGGATTACCTACAGGCATTAGGTTTTTTAATCATTTATAGCCAACTTGCCTACGCCAGCAATTGTTCAGGTTTGAAACATGTTACCAGACGAAATGCGATACAGTACAGCGAGGATTACAATGGGTAGCTTTAGGTCGAAAAATGCTTCAATTCTTAAATTATACACATTAATAAACTATATATCAGCGCATTAAACAATAATCCGAAATAGACAGATCCGTTTATCCGGCAGTAAAAGTTGGTGTATTGGCTGCTTCGGGGAAGTAAATAAAACCATAAACCCCAGAAGTTGCACATGCAACAGAATGTATTTTATGAATCCGGATAATCCGAACACTAATGAACAACTTATAGCTGTTCGCCTATATTCGGAGAGTTGATGCCACAACTTCCACCACATCCGCAGCTGTAGCCCACATCGTTGCTTTTGCAGGATTTGTTGGCTGTTTTTCCGAAAATCAACTTCAACGAAAGTCCCACAATCACAACTGCCAGCATGGCAGCTGAAATAAGTATCAATTTTAATGTTCCCATGATGATATCACCTACTCGTAATAAGTTTATTTTAAAAAATTCAAATTGTTTCTCATTAAGGTTAAACTTGCATTAGGTATTCTAACACAGCTTCAGTGTTTTGAACGTTCGAGGCAATCAGAACAACCTGTGTAGCTATTCTCTCCGCCCCAGCACGTTTGTTCGTCGCTTTTAGGACAGGATATTCCACGCTTTCTTAGCTCCGGGTTATGACCGGCTGAGGTTTCCGGAAATTTGTGGCTTCTATGAAAGATTACTCTAATTCCCAAGCCTAGCATACCCAGCATCAGAAATCCGACCGTAATTCCTATTAGTTTAACTATTGCCATCACGTTACTACTTTTCCTGAAAAGCCAATGGTTGAGTTTAGGTGCCTGACTTTACCGTTGACGTTTTCGGCATTCTAATTACAAGTTGTTCGTAAGTAGGATTTCTACTGCATTTTGTTATTTTCATCCAAAAGAACGGCTGCTTTGCAATGAAACACTGAGGGTATATAAGAAACAATGGTTTAACAACAGGTTTTTTTCAGAAATCCGGATATCATGTGTCTCATGCTATAGTTCGGCCAATAAGTTTAAAGGCTGGTTATCCTCCAAAATCATCAAAAGCAATCATCTCGTCGGGGACTCCAAGGTTGTAAAGCATTTTCTGAACGGCAGCAATCATGGCCGGGGGTCCGCAAAGGTAGTACTCAATGTCCTCGGGGGCATTGTGCCTGGAGAGGTATTGCTCAAATATAACCTGATGGATAAACCCCACAGGGCCATCCCAGCTATCCTCGGGTTTGGGCTCGGACAGGGCAATGGTAAAGTTAAAGTTGGGGAACTCCTGGGCAATCTTCCGGAAATGCTCCTCGTAGAATATTTCGCGCCTGGAGCGGGCTCCGTACCAAAAGGTAACCTTACGGTTGGTTTTGAGCGTGTTGAACAGATGAAAGATATGCGAACGCATGGGGGCCATTCCGGCTCCTCCCCCAATAAACATAATTTCGTTCTGTGTGTCTTTAATAAAAAAATCACCATACGGCCCGGAAATGGTGACCTTATCGCCAGGCTTTCGGGAAAATATGTAGCTGGAGCAAACGCCGGGGTTAACCTTTAAAAAGGTATTCCGCTCCCTGTCCCATGGTGGAGTGGCAATGCGCACGTTCAACATAATGATGTTGTTCTCTGCCGGATGGTTAGCCATGGAGTATGCCCTGAAGGTTTCCTCGGTATTTTTCATTTTCAGGCTCCACATATTCGTCTTGTCCCAGTCGTCGTGAAACTCGGGCTCCACGAATATATCCTTAGAAAAATCTACCTCGATTTTAGGAACATCGATTTGAATGTAGCCGCCGGAGCGGAAGTTAAGTTTCTCACCATCGGGTAGCTTCACCACGAACTCCTTGATGTATGTGGCCACATTCCGGTTAGAAATCACCTCGCACTCCCACTTTTTAATTCCAAGCACTTCCTCTGGCACTATGATGCTCAGGTCTTCGCGAACCTTAACCTGACAACCCAGGCGCCAGTGTTCCCGCTGCTGCCTACGGTTGAAAAAGTTTGCCTCGGTTGGCAGCATTGAGCCTCCGCCCTCCACCACTCTGCACCTGCACAACCCGCAGGTTCCGCCTCCTCCGCACGCCGAGGGGAGAAAAATTTTGTTGTTGGACAGGGTTGAAAGTATGGAGCTGCCAGGTTCCACCTCTAGTACTTTCTCGTTGTTAATTTCCAGCTTCACCTTGCCCTTAGGAGTAAGCTTTGCCTTGGCGTAAAGCAGCAACAATACCAGTAAAAGCGTTACAATGAGAAATACAATAACAGCACCCAAAATTATTGAACTATTGCCGGCAAGTAGTATCATAACTCGAAAAATTTTCCATTTACAGCTTAATACCCATAAAAGTCATAAAGGCAATACCCATCAACCCTGTCAGGATAAATGAAATTCCAAGACCCCTTAGGGGCTTAGGTATATCGGAGTACTTGAGCCTCTCGCGAATGGCAGCAATGCTAATAATTGCCAAAAACCAACCGACTCCAGAGCCCAATCCGAATACAGTAGCCTCACCCAGGGTTTCATATTCGCGCTGCTGCATAAATAGTGATCCCCCCATAATGGCACAGTTTACCGCAATTAACGGGAGAAAAATACCCAAGGAGTTGTAGAGTGCCGGCGAGTACTTTTCCACCACCATCTCCACCAGCTGAACTATTGAAGCAATTACAGCAATAAACATGATGAAGGAAAGAAAGCTAAGGTCAAGCGAAGCGAAACTCTCGTCGAGCCATTGTAGGGCGCCGGGAAGTAGAACAAACCTATTCAGCAGGTAGTTCACGGGAACGGTGATTAGCATCACAAATATTACCGCTATGCCCAATCCGGTAGATGTTTTAACCGTTTTTGATACTGCCAGGTAGGAACACATTCCCAGAAAGTATGCAAAAATCATGTTATCAATAAAGATGGAGCGAACAAATATGTTGATCAGATTTTCCATAATCCGTATTGTTTAGCTTTTACTCCTCAATTAGCTTACGGTTTCGACCTCTTTGAATCCAAATGATTAGGCCCACCAGAATAAGCGCCATTGGGGGCAGAATCATCAGACCATTATTTTCATACATCCCGCCATTGCTGTAGTAAAACGACTCAGGAATGACCCTGTAGCCGAAAATAGTTCCGGATCCAAGCAGCTCCCTGAAAAATGCTAAAACTACCAGTATCAGCCCGTAACCCAGCCCGTTTCCAATGCCATCGAGAAAGGCAGGCCAGGGTTTGTTGCCCAGAGCAAAGGCTTCGAGCCTTCCCATGACTATGCAGTTGGTGATAATAAGACCAACAAATACCGAGAGCTGCTTGCTCACGTCGTAAACATAAGCCTTCAGAACCTCATCAACCAGTATAACCAATGCTGCAATAACAACCAGCTGAACAATGATTCTAATCCGGCTGGGGATAGTGTTTCGGATTAGAGAAATAATCAGGTTCGAAAAGGCAGTTACCACCGTAACTGATATGGCCATAACAATGGCAGGCTCAAGCTTAACAGTAACCGCCAGAGCGGAGCATATACCCAGCACCAGCACTGTTATGGGGTTCTTGGAATTTAACGGACCTGTTAGGAGCTCAATATTTTTAGCCGAAAACCAGGGTTCTTTTTCCTTCACATCACTCATGACTCTGCTGTTTTTGGTTGTTAATAAATGGCATATAGATGCTCAGGCAATCGTAGAGCATTGCCTCAAGCCCTTTGCTTGTAATTGTGCCACCCGAAACGGCGTCAACTCCATGGGGATCGCTCTTGTCTGCACCACCCTTTACCACCTTAATGGAGACAAGCTGATTTTGGTTGTCAAAAATTGATTTCCCGTCAAACTGTTTTTGGAACTGTGGCGTTGCAATTTCGGCACCAAGCCCGGGTGTTTCGCCCTGATGCGAGAATGTAGCCCCGTAAATAGTGTTAAAATCATCGTTCAGGGAGATGTAACCCCAGATTGGCCCCCACAGCCCTTTGCCCCTAAGCGGAAAGATAAACTTGGTGGAACCGCTATCAAGTTTTGCCACAAAAACAGGCAAATATCTATTTTCTAATGGCTTAGATAATTCGACTTTTAAATCAACGTTAAAGGCATCAACTCCCTGAATTCTCTCACCCAGCGAGTTCACAACAAGCTGCTCAACAATGTAGCGTTCAAAATTACTGGCTACAAACTTATGCTTGTTGGCTGCCTTCTCAACCCCATCGGCCTTGCCAATCGACTTCAAAATATCGATCTTCTTTTCGGTTTCGACATTCCGTTGCTGTGCAGGTTTCAGAAGAGTAGCTGCTAACGCCAGGAGTACTGCAACCAGCACCACAAGCCCGGAAGCGTAAAGTATGGTGTACAGGTTGCTGTTCTTGTCCATACTCTTCAATTTTCCAAAAATGCTCATAGTGAAAAAAATTATGATTTAGCAACCCTATTAGTTCTTTTCAGTCGTCGGCGAATATTCCCCTGAATTACGTAGTAGTCAATCAGAGGGGCAAAGGCATTCATAAGCAGAATGGAAAGCATCATCCCTTCAGGATAGGCAGGGTTTAACACCCTGACCAGGATGGCCATAAAGCCTACCAGGAATCCGTATATCCATTTGCCACGCTCGGTTTGAGAAGCGCTTACCGGATCGGTTGCCATAAAAACTGCACCAAACGCAAAACCACCCATGAGGAAGTGTTGCCATGGCGGTATGCTCATGTAAGGATTAATGGCCAAGGTATTGAACAGCAGGCCTGCTACCAGCCCGCCACCAAACACCGATATGATAATCTTCCAGCTGCCTATTCCGGTGATAATAAGTAGAATTGCCCCGATCAGAATGGCCAGCTTGGAGGTTTCGCCTATGGAACCGGGAATAAATCCCATAAACATATCATAGGCAGAAGGAATTTTGTCGAGCTGGTAGGCAGCGGCATTAGCCAAAGGCGTAGCCCCGGAAAAACCATCTACTACCTGTTGCCCTTTGGCTAGCCCATCAATCCAAACCTTATCGCCCGACATGTGCGAGGGATAGGCAAAAAAGAGGAATGCCCTGGCAAGCAGTGCAGGATTAAAAATATTCATCCCGGTACCGCCAAACACCTCCTTGCCAACAATCACCGCAAAGGCGGTAGCAATAGCAACCATCCAAAGGGGAACATCAACGGGCAAAATCAAGGGAATAAGCAAACCGGAAACCAGAAATCCCTCGTTGACCTCGTGTCCACGAGCTTGGGCAAATGCAAATTCAACTGAAAGCCCCACGCCATAGCTTACCACTAAAAGGGGTAGCACACGTAAAAAGCCAAAAAAGAAGGTCTGCCAGAAAGGCCAGCTTTCTCCAATGGAGAGAGCGTGCTGGTAGCCAACATTCCACATACCAAAAAAGAGGGCAGGCAGTAGCGCTACTATCACCACCGTCATGGTACGCTTCATGTCAATAGAGTCCCTTATGTGACTTCCCTTGGTGGTTACCCTATTGGGAACAAAAAGAAAGGTTTCAAAAGCGTCAAAGGTAGAATGGAACATCCCGTACTTTGCTCCCTTTTGAAAGTTAGGTTTAATTTTATCAATGTAGCTTCGTAATCCCATTGTTTGAGGTATAATTAAATGTCTAGCTTAGCTCCTTAATTAACGACTCGATGCCCTTTCGAAGAATCTGCTGCACGTCGGTTTTAGAGGTGCAAACATATTCACAGAGTGCCATATCCTCCTCAACCACCTCGTAAATACCCAGCTGCTCCATCCGCTCAATATCGTTGGCCAGGATGGCCTTAATTAGGTGAACAGGAAGGATATCCATTGGCATAACCTTTTCGTACTGTCCGGTTATAACGTAGGCTCTCTTTCCACCATGTAAATTGGTATCGAATTTGAATTTTCTCCATGGGGTTAACCGCGAAAGGAATGTACGCGAAGCGCTGAACTTATTAAAACCGGGAGACATCCATCCAAAAAACTCGTAGTGGTTACCCTCGGGAATCACGGTAACCATGTTATCATAAAACCCCAGATACCCAAACGGCTCTACCTTTGTTCCGGTTAGAACGTTTCCACTAATGTACCTTAGTTCGATGTTGGAATTCAGATTTCCACTTGTAATACTATCAATTTGAGCACCAGAAATCACCCTATAGTAGCGTGGACTGGTAACCTCAGAGCCGGCCAGGGCTATTACCCTTGAGGCATCATAAATGCCCTTCAAAAATAAACGGCCTATAATAACCACATCCAGGGGGTTAACCACCCAAACAACATCTCCCTTCCCAATAGGATCGATATGGTGTATATGCACCCCGACATTACCAGCAGGATGAGGTCCTCTGAAGTAGTGATGCTCAACCCCATTTGCCTTTGCAAAGGCACTGGCAGCAGGATAATCGGCATTTAACCCCAGGTGAATTTTTCCAGGAGTAAGCTTCGACAGCGCATCAATTCCCGCCTGAAAATTCTCATCCTCACCCTGTATGGAGAAGTCCATATCGGGTGCAAGGGGGGCGGTATCGAAACATGAAATAAAAATCGCCTTAGGGGTGTCGTTAGGATTTGCTACTATTCCAAAGGGACGCTGGCGAATGTAAGGCCATACACCAGAGACGAGTAACTTCTCAACAACCTGGTTGCGTGTAAGCGCAGCGGGTTGAGCTGCTCCAAACACCTGATACTCGACACTACCATTCGCCTTTACTACTACTTCCAGTATCTGGCGCCTTTCGCCACGGCGTATCTCTACCACCTCGCCGCTAACCGGCGATGAAAACTTGACCTCCGGACGGTACTTATCATAAAAAAGCGGTGTGCCAGCCCTCACCACGTCTCCCTCCTGAACTTCCAATTTTGGAAGCAACCCTGGAAAATCCAGAGGTTTAACTCCATAGGTTTCGGACATATTTTTGCGAACAAGCACATTTTCTGCCCTACCCTCCATAGGGATATTCAAGCCTCGGCGAACTTTTACTATAGTTGACATGTATAGTATGTTATTAAATGCTGAATAGTTTCACATTCCATACCAGGAGAATTTTACTCCATTGCTTACTCAACTCAATTAATTAACTATCAAAAACTTCCCTAGCAACAGGTTATGTATTTAGCCAAGCTTATTTTATATTTCTATCCTTTGAAAAAAATGTAAAGATAATTCCTTTTTAGCTATTCATCGAAAAATACGTATTGATATTTTTCAATATGTATAGATGTATTATTATCTTATACCAGAAATTTTGGACTTTTCTAATACACCCCACACTGTTACCGCATTAACAATACAACCGTTAAAATTGTTTCGCAAAAAATAGTGGTTCCCAAAATTATTTTTTTTCTGTCATTCAATCAATCCTTTAAAACTTCCCAGCTAAATGTTGTAAGTCTGGCCCCCTAGAGAAGCAGCCGAATGTAGAAGTGCACTGGAAGTTCATGCCCTGCGCCAAACCGGGATAAACGAGGCAGCTGCAACCACAGCAGCTACAAACAAGGCTTTTAGCAAAGAATTCTAATCAAGCTGTACATCAACATCCACTTGTATATACTTTTAACCCAGACTCAGCCAACCAGACATTACTTCCTCCATATAAACCAAACCATTTACCCTTTAAACGCTGTATCCACTGAACATGAATAGGTAAAAAATGACGAAAAGCAGCCTGCAATACAAAATTTTACAGTACGTTTGACACCGCTTAAATTTTACATAAAATTGTGTCTACATATTGATATGCAAAGCATTACAACATAACAATGGAATACCCCTATAGGATAGCCTGGTTAAAAAAGAGGATTAAGCGAGCGTCAATTGCGAGCTTTGCTAAGCTAAACAATTAGGGGTTTGTTTACCTGCTGCCATTGAGGTTTTATCCAAACGTTAACGAGTGTAGAATACCAGGTCGCAGCTAATTGATTGCTAATTAATAATACTAAAATTTTGTACGGATGAAAATAGCATTAATCACAGGAGCAACCTCAGGAATTGGCCGTGCAACAGCCCTACGACTAGCCCAGGACAACTTCAACCTGATAGTAACCGGGCGCCGGCTTACCCAGCTGGAACAGCTGAAAAAGGAAGTTGAGGTGAAGTTTAAAAAGGAGGTGCACATCCTGAATTTTGACATTCGCTTCAGGGAGCAGGTTGATAGCGCAATTGACAGCCTGCCGGAGCACTGGCGAAAGATTGACGTGCTGGTTAACAATGCCGGTCTGGCGCTGGGGTTGAATCACCTGCAGGATGGCATGGTGGAGGACTGGGAGCAGATGATCGATACCAACATCAAGGGTGTTCTGTACATCACCCGCAAAGTAGCGCCTTTGATGATTGAACGGGGAGGTGGACACATTGTCAACATTGGCTCCACGGCCGGAACCCAGGTTTACGAGAATGGCAATGTTTACTGCGCTACCAAGCACGCCATGCACGCCCTCTCACAGGCCATGAGGCAGGATATGCTAAAGCATAACATCAGGGTAACCGAGGTTAGGCCGGGCCTTCTGGAAACCGAGTTCTCGCTCGTGCGGTTTAAGGGCGATAAGAAAAAGGCAAAGGACACCTATGCCGGTCTCACCCCTCTTTCGGCCGAGGATATCGCAGAGGTTATCTACTTTGCGCTTACACGTCCACCTCATGTTTGCATCAACGATATTGAGGTTACCCCTACCGCCCAGGCAAATTCATACTACACAAATAGAAAAGTCTGAGCTTCGGCTCAGACTTTTTTTTGCCGGTCGTGCTGTCACTTCAGAAAATAGCTAATTTTACCCTACTTTTACATCAAGAATTGATTCATACTATTGTTGAGGGTTGAAATCACTTTTAAACGAAAATATTTCTCAAACCTAATGCACTATGAATGAAACGTTGAGCAAGGAGGAGTTTAGCAACCTCATTTTGAAAGTACAACGGGATGAAATAAACGGATTTAAGATTTACAGCAAGCTGGCCAAAATAGAAAAGGATGCTTCGAATCGGGAAATCCTATCCCGAATTGCCGCTGAGGAGTACAGCCACTACAACTTTTTCAAGAGCATTTCGGGCAGGGAGGTAGGACACAACAGGCTAACCACCTGGTTCTACTTCACCCTCACCCACCTTTTTGGACTAACATTCGGCATTAAGCTCATGGAGCGCCAGGAGGATAAGGCCCAAAGGGTTTACCCCCAGCTTCTACCCTACATTCCCGAAATTGACGGCATTCTCAGGGCAGAAGAGGAACACGAAAGCGAGCTAATCGAGATGATTAAGGAGGAGAAGCTCGACTACGCAGGCTCCATCGTGCTGGGCCTAAACGATGCCTTGGTTGAGCTGACCGGGGCGCTTGCCGGATTCAGCTTTGCCATGCAGAACACCAGGCTAATTGCCATTGCCGGATTGATAACCGGTATTGCTGCCTCGCTATCAATGGCGGCCTCACAGTACATCTCGGTATCAACTGAGAATAGCGGCCAAAATGCCCTGAAATCATCAATTTACACCGGCATTGCATACGTCATAACGGTTATCATCCTGATAGCTCCCTACCTCATACTACAATCCTACTTCGCTGCGCTTGCCCTTACCCTAACCTTTGCCATCCTGATTATACTGGTGTTCAACTACTACATATCGGTGGCTAAGGATTTGAATTTCAAAAGGCGCTTCAGCGAAATGGCCATAATCAGCCTGGGAGTAGCTGCCCTCACCTTTGGAATAGGATTCCTTATTCGCAAGTATTTGGGAGTTGATATTTAATTCGGATTGCATGGACACACTTCAGGATTTTGTTCCGGTATCACCCTACGAGCTGAAGGATAACTTCTTCGATGCTGTTGATAACGGCTGGATGCTAATCACGGCAGGCGACGAGCAGAAATTTAACACCATGACGGCTTCGTGGGGTAGCTTCGGCATTCTATGGAACATGCCAATTGCACAGGTTTTTATCCGACCCCAACGCTACACCTTCCAATTTGTTGAGCAACACAGCTACTACACCCTTAGCTTTTTTGATGAAAAATGGCGCAAGGCACTCAACTTTTGCGGGGCAAAATCGGGCCGAAAGTTCGATAAGCCAAAGGAAACAGGATTGATACCGGCAACCACCGGGCATGGTATAGCCTTTCAGCAGGCCCGCATGGTGCTTGAATGCAGAAAGCTGTATGCCGATAACCTGAAACCTGAGCAATTCATAGACAGGGATATCATCGGGAAAAACTACCCCAAAAGCGACTTTCACCGGTTTTTCATCGGCGAAATTGTGAATGTTTACCTGGCAAGAGGCTAACTTCCTCTGTCCATTCTAAAAAATTCAGCTGCCGGTAACCGGAAAACGCCTCGATTTGGAAATAAAATCGTAGGCTTCGCCTTTGGATATGATAGAAGCAAAATCATGGTAGATTGCCTCGCTTAGCTCAACATTCTGCCTGAGAATATTCTTTTTCAGGCCTAAGTGACGCTGTAGGAAAAACCGATTCTTCAGGGGTAGCTTATCAAGGACGAGGTCAATTCCACCGGCAACAGCCTTGTTTTTCACTACGTGCGATGTAGGTTTAAGCCTGTCGTACATGGAGAGGGGTTGCCTAAACCCCGCCCCGTGGTGGTAAATGGCATTTTCGTATATGCCAAACATCAGGGGGTGCTCGCTCAGCTGCCCGGTTCGCAGTAGCGGTTTCCACTCAACACCTAAATCGTTCAGTATTTTAAGGAGGTTACCACCCACGTCGGTGCGCTTAACTCCCCTGGAGTTAGTCCACTCGTATCCCTTAAGCCAGTCTCCACTTATGCTTTTCCAAAACCCGACCGTGGTGAGGCAAAATGAAGGATGGGGCTGGATATCGCCCACGTTTTCCAAGCGTTGCACTGCAGCCAGAGGGTAGCGCTCAAGCTGCATGCCGATAAAATCATCAAGAGGTGTTACCGGAAAGGCATCGCCATCGATAAAGATAAGCGGGTCTTCGTCCGATTGTGCCAGCAGCATGATGGTTTCGGCCAGCAGGTTGAGCTTTACGGCATGCTCCGTGATGGGTTGACAGGAGCTGTAGAAATACTTCGACCTCTGCTTGGCCGCTTCTCCGCTAAGAAAGGCGTAAACCCTGAATGGCTGATGAATGTAACGGTTAAGCTGGTTGAGCTGAAGGTCAACCCACCTGTCGGTATTCCAGTGCACCGTTGCTACGTGAATCATGGCGCTTGGCTTAGCAATGAGAGGTACAAGTTTAGAAAAAATATAGGGATTGTAAAAACGGCTAAAAATATGGTTAACCATATTGCAATGTTAAGTAGTTGATAGACAGATATATTGATAGGTAAAGTTTTGCAAAAAAATGAACCAAACTTGCGAGCTCAACGAAGATAATTTTTAGATACAACATTGAAATTTTTATATTATCTATGCACCGATTATGAAAAATTGTTAATGGGTTCTACGATTTTTTTTGAAATCAAAAGAAAAAAATGAACCAAGCTTGCGAACTCAACGAAGTTAATTTTTAGAACCCACCAAGAATAAACAAAGAATCCTTTTTGTTATAGTATTTTTGCGGGGAAATTCTAATTGAATAAAAATGTAATCATGATAAATTGTCTAAAAACATCTTTTTTGCTCTTTTTTAGAAGTAAAAATAGCATCTTCCAATTGTTCATAATGTCTATTTATTTTATATTTTTTATATACATTGGTATTTATGTCGAATTTGAATTATATTTTCTGATTGGTCTTCTTTCCTTCTCATTTCTAGTTGATTCTATAAAGATGAAAACTGATTCTAGATTCGATTTAAATTATATTATTGTATCTCCAAATTCAATAATACATAAATATCTATTTTTTTTCTTTAAAATTATTCTTTCTGAGAAAACGATTCTGATGTTTACTTTTTTAATAATAGGATATTTTTATCATAATATCTCTATCATCAATATGTTTATTTTACTATTTATCCATTTTGAGTATTGTTTATTGAGAATTAATATTGATTTGCTTTCAAGAAGGATAGCTTTTGTTTCTATATTTTTTAAAAATATTGCTCCGTTTGTGTTTTTATTAGTTTTACCTTTTATTATGCATCTTATTAATCCAAATAAGATGTTGTTTATTGATACAATTTGTAAATATTACAAAGATGCTTCATTTCTTTTTTTTATTACACTCCTAATATTGCTTCCAGTCTCCATTTATATTTCCCTTAAATTATTTAGGCATATATATATTAAGTATCCATTCCCTAATCAATTTGTAATAGAAAATTACAATAAAAATTATTGGTATTAGAATTATGTTAATGTTAACCTTAAAATATTACTATCGGACAGGATTATTTTTAGCACCTATTCTGATTTTACCTATTGTTATGATTAATATATGGAAAAATATTGATATTTCAGTTTTGGCCCCAATCCTTCTTCAACAATATTTTTACAGGATGAATGAAAACAATTATATTGGTAAAACATTAGTTCGTATCACGAATTTCAAAATTTCAAGGTTGTATAAACTATTAAATATTTCTTTCTTGTTTTGGTTAAACGTTTGGTATATAGTTGGATTAGTAATTATGGAATTTCTTCAACCTTTGCCATTTATTGACACTTTTACTAAGTATGTTAGCTTTAACTCACTGATATTTTTTTCATTTATTATTGGCAATATAATTGATAATTCCGATCTGTTATCTATCAAAAATAAAATTATACAACTTATTTTATCCAGTTTCATTTTCACAACGGCAATCATATTTTACATCGTCCTCATTAAGGCCATTTCATTTTTTCCCTTTAGTCTTCTCTTTACAGTAATAATCTTATTGCTAGTCATAATTGTTTGGTATAAAATAGTAAATACTTACACAACATATAAATTTTTTAAATACACTATTTAGAATATGCTCAAAATTCAAAATATACATAAATCATTTAATACCAAGAAGGTACTAAATGGCGTTGATTTAGAGGTTCAAACAGGAACAATACAATCCCTGTTGGGCGCAAATGGTTCTGGAAAATCAACACTTACTCATATTATTTCCGGTATCATGGAATATAATATAGGAGATATTTATATAAATAATTCTTTAGTAACAATAGACAATTATAGTTATAGAGAACAAATTGGTTTTGTTTTCGAAAAACCAATGTATTTAGAGAAATTCTCAGCAGAAGAATACCTATACTTTGCTGGTAGAATGTACAAAATAGATAAAAGTGTTTTAACAAAAAGAGTTAAGGACTTATTACTTTTCTTTGATTTACCAGATGATGATCAATACATTGAAAATTATTCAAAAGGAATGAAAAGTAAAGTTTCACTTGCTGCAGCTTTGGTTCATAATCCCAAATTATTAATATTAGATGAACCATTCGATAATGTTGATTTTGTTACAATCCAAAAAATAACTAAATTATTTAGATCAATGGCTGTTAATGGATGCACCATATTTGTAACATCACATCAATATGACATAATTGCAAACATGTGCGATAAATTCGCTTTACTTAAGGATGGAAAGATAATGTTTAATACATCCCTATCGGAACTGAAAAGTATGTCAATAGATTATTCCAATGAAGAAAACCCTATAAAATCATATTTAGAAAAGTTAATGGATAGTAATGATACAATTAATAAAGATTTAATATGGCTAAAAACTTAAAGTAAAATCTGGCTTTTAGTTATTTGTTTTAACCCTAATTATCCGGGCATTTTTGTTACAATTTTCAAAACATTTAACTTTGCCAACGGACAAACGACCGATGGTGATTGTTAAACCGAAGGTTACGGGGTGTATGAGCGCATTGCTACCGCACCCTTTTTTTAATTTTTTCGGGGGTCGAACCCGAAAAAATTACTCTTCCCCATTTTACGGTAAAGTTACACACTTACTACAACCCTTAAGCCTAGCTACAAGTTGAATCTTGCGCGGTCAGAGGCCGCCACTTAGGTTCGACGAAGTCACAGACTTCGCCGAGCGAGGGTGAACAAGAATAAAAGAGGTGGATTCAAGATTTCAGAAACTGCTCGACTACTGACAGAATTTGTCCGCCTGCCGGCGGTACTTGTCCGGTGGTTTAAGCCCCGAAGGGGCGAAATAAGTAGCAAGGAGCGCAGCCCCTTGTATGGAGCGAACGATTTCTACAAGCCCTGAAGGGGCGGAATAGTTTTGAAATGAAGAGCCTGGAGAGTCTGTGTTGGCGATGTAAGTAGTGGCTTTTCCAAAGAGCCATGCAGAACCGTTGCATCGCCTTGGCAGAATTTTGGTAAAGAGCATGTTAAGTGTTCTTTCTTGTCTTGATACAAGAAAGAACCAAAGAAAATCAAGGCTGAAAAGCCTTACCCGATGGGTGCCCCGGGGGCGGAACTGCCACGCGGCACAACTCGCCCCGCCTACGGCGTGGCTCAAACAGTGCCGCTTGGGCATTCCGGCGCTACGTTCCGCCCCCGACCCATTTGCGGGTCATGCTTTAATGCCGTTTTTATAATACCAGCAACGTTCAACTATTCCTGCCTTTCCTAGCACCGCGGAGAATACCTTTTCCCTGTTGGGGCTAAAATCAAGGGTAAAGGTTAATACAAGGATAAAGGTTAAAGGATAAAGGATAAAAAAATT
>ENA-UOYA01000645-UOYA01000645.1-activated-sludge-metagenome-genome-assembly--contig:-NODE-645-length-42052-cov-7.707836_pt1 | contig 42052 bp, 45 predicted proteins | sample MGYA00238163_ERZ764804 | MGnify/ENA primary metagenome ERZ764804 (study PRJEB28919, sample SAMN05720223) | activated sludge metagenome | isolation source: Anaerobic digester | place: Hong Kong...
TCTCGTAGCCGTTGAGGGCGGTCTCGGGTGATCCACGGCTGAGGCCGAGCTGGAGTCTGCCGCCGGCGATCAGGTCGGCGGCCGCCGCATCCTCGGCCATGTACAGGGGGTTCTCGTACCGCATGTCGATCACCGCGGTGCCGAGCTCGATCGTCGAGGTGCGCGCGCCCATGGCGGCGAGCAGGGGGAACGGGCTCGCGAGCTGCCGAGCGAAGTGGTGCACGCGAACGTACGCCCCGTCGAGACCCAACTCCTCGGCTGCGACTGCAAGTTCGATGGTCTGCAGGAGCGAGTCGCCGGCCGTGCGCACCTGAGAGCCGGGCACGGCCTGGTAGTGGCCGAAGGAGAGGAATCCGATGCGCTTCACGGTGATACCAGCGCAGGAGCGAAGCCAGGTATTCCCGGGACTTTCGGCCCTGCCCCGGCCGCCCACGTGGATCTACCGTGAACACATGGTTCCCTTTGGATTCGATCAGACAAATGGCAAGGCCGACGGACTTCTCGGCGATGACGGCGGGGCGCTGCCCGGCCCGGAGCAGCCGACCGTCGCGGGCTTCATGAGCAGCGTGTTGCGCTCCCCCGTGCTGAAGGACTCCGAGAATACCGATCCGGCGGTCACGAGCTATAGCGAAGAGCGCGGCTGACGCATCGCGGCTCTGCCGTCGAACTAGTCGGCGGTGGCGCATAGGCTCGTAGCTGATGCGACTACTGCTGATCCGCCACGGCCAGACCCCGTCGAATGTCGACGGACTTCTCGACACTGCGCGCCCGGGCCCCGGACTCACCGAACTGGGCGAGCGTCAGGCCGCCGAGATTCCCGACGCCCTCAAGCACGAGGCGATCGACGGCATCTACGTGTCGGTGCTGCGCCGAACTCTCATCACCGCCACGCCGTTGATCGTGGATCGCGGGTTCGACCCGGTGGAGTTGCCGGGCATCCACGAGATCGAGGCGGGTGACCTTGAGATGAGACACGATCACGAGGCCTACCGCATCTATCTGGAGACGGCGTTCGCGTGGGGCATGGGCGATCTCGACCGCCGCATGCCCGGCGCCACCGACGGCCACGAGTTCTTCCGACGCTTCGACGAGTCGATCGCGTCGGTCACCGGAAACAACGCCGTGGTGTTCAGCCACGGTGCCGCGATCCGCGTGTGGGTGGCAGGGCGTGCCATCAACGTGCCGCCGAGCTTCGCCGGCGAGCATGACATCCAGAACACCGGCGTGGTCGAACTCGATGGCTCACTCGAGTCGGGCTTCACCCTGCTGTCGTGGCAGGGTACCCCCGTCGGTGGTTCCGACCTGTCCGACGACACGGCCGAGGATCCGACAGGCGAGACCCTCGACGAGGCACGCGCGGCGGACTGACTACACCGCGACCATCGCGTCGAGCAGCTCGGTCAGACCGACTGAGGCGACCCGGATGCGGTTGTCCCCGACACCGTGCGGCAGCCAGACGACTCCGTCGTGCAGGATGCCGCCGCACGAGTACACGACGTTGGGAACGTAACCCGGCTGCATCGCGCCCGTCGAACGGATCATCGGTTCGGGAAGTACCGAGATCACTCTCCTCGGATCGTCCAGATCGAGAAGCATCGCTCCCATGGAGTAGACCCGCATCGGCCCGACTCCGTGCGTGATCACGAGCCAGCCCTCGTCGGTCTCGATCGGGCTGCCGCAGTTTCCGGACTTCACGATCTCCCAGGGCAGCACTGGCCCTCGGATGGCGGTCTCGCGCCCCCAGGCGAGGCCATCGGGGGAATGCGCGAGACCGTTCGTCTCGCCATCCGAGCGCACCAGTGCGTAGAGCTCGCCCTTGATCGGGCGCGGGAACGGCGCGATGCCCTTGTTCGTTGCCGCGGGGCCGGTGAGCGGGTGGCTCTCGAACGAGAGAAGATCCCTCGAGGTCAGCAGCCTCGGGATGATCGATCGCCCGTTGTACGCGGTGTAGGTTGCTCGGTATTCGGTGCTGCCGTCGTCGTGGGTGAAGAGCACGAGCCGAGCATCTTCGATTCCGTTGCGCTCGTCATCGATCACGGGCATGAGCACGCGCTGGCTCAGCGCCGTCTCCGGCGGGAACTCGGCACGGTAACTCGACCAACGACCCTCCGCCGACGTGATCGTCGGCGTCACGAGCGGCGTGTGCCGACTGGCGAAGGTGAACGACTCCCCCGGGCCGATGACGCCAGTGACGAAGCCCAGGCTTGAGATGTGTCCCTCGCCGATCTGGCGCAGCGACACGACCACTCGCAGTTGGCCATCGAGCAGACCGGTCTGGTCCGGGTGCGGTGCGATGCTCGGGTTGCACAGCGCGGCACCCTCGACCGAGTACTCGTTCGTGACGGTGCCGCCCATGACCGTGTGATGGGCGCTGCCCGACTCCATGTGCTCACCGATGCGACCCAGCACGTAGTCGGCGTTGCGCCCGAACAGGGCTTCGAGATCCGGATGCCTCGGCCCGAAAGCATCGAGCAGGTCGCGGGCGATCTGGCGCGCCTGTTCCGGTGCCAGCGCACGTACCCGCTCGGCGATGAGTTCTGCCTGGGGTTTCATCGGAGCGATGCTCTCGCCGGGGAGGAACAGTTGGGCGACGACGCGCGTCACGTCGTGGTCGAGCTCGAGGCCTGCGTCCCGTGCGAGGAGGGTCACTGTTCCAGCACCCCCAGGCGGTGCGCCTGCTGCCAGGTGCTGAGGGCGGCGAGAGTCGACTCCGCTCCCCGGTTGTCGTTGCGGCCGGTGCGTTCCAACCCGTCGTAACCTGCGCCCGTGGCGAGGTCGAACATGGGGGTGGCGCTGTCGTTGGTCCCCAGGAACCAGCGCCAGGCCAGCCCTACGGCGTTCAGCCAGCGCGGGTCGCCCGTGATGTCGTGGGCTCGGGCCGCGGCATCCGCGATTGCGGCGATCTCGATGGGCTGCTGGTCGAACTGGGCTGCGATGTCTGCCGGGCCGCGCCCCGCTGTGCCGGCCACAGAGAGGTGATCGTCACGGGTCTCGAGATCGAGAAGTGCATCGAGCATGGCGAGGCCGTCCTCGAGCACGACGGGATTCTCCAGTGCGGCCCCGGCCGCTATCACCGCCTCAGCAAGCGATCCGTTCCCGTAGCGCAGACGATCCTCGGGCCAGGCCCACACGTTGGTGGGCTGTTGCGGCACGATGTCGAGTGCGTCGAGGAGCAGGTACACGAGACGCCGGTCTCGGTCCCCCGCGAGTACGAGTTCCGCGGCGCCCAGAGCTGCGAACGCCATGGATCGCACGTGAGGCGATCGGGTGGCGGCCAAGCGCATGAAGTGGGCGCGAGCGCGCCAGCGCAGGTCGGGGTTCCGCGCCGCCGCGGTGCCCAGCGCCCACGCCGAACGCCCCCACCAGTCGCCCAGGTCGGGTTCATCGGTCCACTCGCCCGTGACCGACATGCGGTTGTGTGAACGCCCACCGTCGTCGATTGCGCGGGCCAGGAATCCCAGAGAGGTCGTTGCGAGTGCGGCGAGCTGGTCGCTGGGCTCGCGCACGGCGACGATCAGTGCCCGCGCGACGTCATCGACGCAGTAACCGTGCTCCTGACGGGGCACATCACCATCGGCGTGCTCGAACAGACCGAGGTCATCGCTCAGGCTCACGAGATGGCTGTACACCGGCGACGAGATCCGGCGGTGCAGCGTCGTGCCTGTCACGCTCACGCGGCCCTGCTTGCGAGGATCGTAGCGGCGACCGCGTCGTACCGCGCGGCGATCTCGGTCCAGCTGGTGCCGAGGCTCACCCGCGTCGCCACCTCCGACATCAGACGGCCCTGCCCGGAGAAGACGGTGCGCAGCGCGGCCGCGATCGCCTGCGGGTTGCCGTGGTCGACGACCAGACCGGCGCCGCCGGTGAGCAGTTCCACGGCGTGCGGAAAGGCGGTGGCGACGACCGGGCGGGCGGCGGCGACCGCCTCGACCAGCACTCCCGACGTCACCTGATCGTGGTTGTCGTACGGCAGGAGCACGACGTCGGCCGACGTCACGTATTCGGCGAGGGCCGCGGCATCCAGGTACTCGTCGACAAATGTGACCATTGCCTCGACACCGAGTTCACGGGCGATTTCTTTCAGCGAGTCCCGGTAGGCCTCGCCTTCGTGGGCGAGCACCTTCGGATGGGTTCTGCCGACGATCACGTATTCGGGCAGCGGGTCGAGGTCACCCAATAGCGCGAGGGCGCGGATTCCCCACTCGATACCCTTGCCCGGTCCGATGAGTCCCCAGGTGACGATGCGGTGGCCGTCGATCTCCGCTGTGCTGAACATCGGGTCGGGAACACCGTGCGGGATCATCTGCACCCGACGCAGGTCGACGGCGTAGGTGGCTTCGAGGGTGGTGCGAGCTCTGTCCGACATGACCACCACGGAGGTGGCCAGCTCGCAGACGCGCTCGAGAACGCGCTTCTGGTTGGGGGTGGGCTTTTCCAGCACCGTGTGAAGTACCACGATCGCAGGGGCTGTGAGTTGTTCGAGCACGCCGATGACCTCGTCACCGTCGGTGCCACCGAAGATTCCGTACTCGTGCTGGACTATCGCGACATCGCAGGCATTGAGGGCCCGGATGCTCGCACTCATGCTCGAGGAATCCCCCGCCACGAGGTGCGCGGCGATCGGGAGCCGGGAGCCGAAGCGCGCCTCGGAGTCATCGACGGGTCCATCCATCACCCTCACGATGGTCGCGCCACCGAGCCCGGAGCCAACAATCGCGGTGGCAAGGGACTGCGTGAATGTCGCCAGTCCGCACCTGGTCGGCGGGAACGTGCTGAGAAATCCGTAGGTCGGCATGCGCGCACTCCACTCGTGGGGTGCCGGAGGGACCAGCGCTCCGTTGCTCATCCACAGTATGGGTGCCAGCGAGGTGCGCGGAGGCCGTTGACGGGAGCCTCACAGGTAGCCGCCCAGCGCCGCTGGCGCCAATCAGCCCAGATATTCCTCCGGCTCGACGGCCCGTACCCCGCGCCGATGGCACAGGTGCGGTCCGCTGAACGCGACCCGCGAGTTCTCGCAGGCCTCGTGCAGAGCGCGCAGCCACACCCGGTCGGCGTCGGTCAGCTGGTCGCCGCCGACACGTTCATACGTGACCACGACGGTGCTCGCCTCGAGTTCTGCGGCCAGCTCACGAATGAACTCCCCGATGCGCGACGGGTCGTCCTCATCCGGCGCTGGCGGCACATCCGTCGGCATGATCACCGGCAGTTGCCGCCGCTCGGCGTTGAGGAACATCAGCCAGACCTGGTGGCGGATCGCATTGCGCACAAGCTCGCGAACGCGTGCCACGATCTCGTCGTCGGTCTCGAGCGCCACGGCGCTCACGTCATCGAAGTGAAGTGTCTCGGTCATGCCCCGAGTGTGCGGTCACGGAGGCCGCACCCGGGGTCGCGAGAAGGGATCTGTGGACTGACGTCCCTGTGCACTTTCTGCGTGTGTCAGCCGGCCGCGTCGTACGCCGCGCGCAACCAGCCGATCAGCTCGGCATCGACCTGCGCCGGATCCGTCACCCGCACGCGATGGGTGACCATCGAGTTCCAGGAGCCGCTCGGCTCGACGCGGGGAGAGGTGGCCATGGTCGCGGCATCCCGCAGCTTGATGCCGACATCGAGCCGGTCGGCGGTCATCGCGACAATCGCGAACTTGGCCTTGCCCTTGAGCAGGCTGATGTATGTGTCGGTGGGCGCCGTGCCGACGGGTCCGTGCTCGGCGAGAGTTGCGATCAGTTGGTCGACGACCGGTCGCCAGTGGGCCTTCGGCCCGGCGAACTGCTTGTCGACACGCTCGGATGCCTCGGGGCGGTCCTTGAACGTTCCGAAGATCGCCATTCCGTGGCCCGAGCCGAGCTCGAAGTCCTCCTTCAGCCAGGCGAGGACGACGCTGGCCTTCGCATCCAGGATGCCCTTCTCGCTGGCCAGCCGCTTGAAGTCGGCGGGGTCGAGTCCCGTATTGGCTTTGATCGCGTCGAGGTAGGCCTGAAAAGTCATGGGGTCGAGTGTAGGCCGTTCATGGATCGGGCTGGATGCTGCCGCGTCAGGCCGGCGCTGCGAACCACGGCGGGTACACCGCCACTTTGGTACGCACGCCTGCCGCGTCAAGGAGGGCGCGCACACGATCGCGCTGCGGCTCATTGGCGACGCCGATCAACTGCACCGCCTCGAACGGCACCGAGTCCTTCACGAGCACCTCGGCAGCCAGAGCGTGATCGGTGTTGTGCAGGCGGGCGAGCATCCGCAGGGCGGGGTCGGCGCCACCGGCGAACCGGGTGTACGTGCCAGCCGCATCACCATCGGCGACCACGATGTCGCCGTCGGCCAGATCGCCGAGCGCCTTCACAGTGCTCACGAGCACCACCAGGTCGACGGATGCCGCGGCACGCGCCGCAGCCGACCACCGGGGTTCGGCGGCTCCCCGGCGCAGCTCGTTCCAGACCTCGGCGTCGGGCGTCAGGTACCACGGCACATACGCAGACACGGGTTGCGCGCCGCCCTCCCCCACCGTCGCGGAGGACCGCAGCTCGCGGGCCAGCGGCGAGCTGAAGTCGACCTCGGGCGACTCGCCGGCGACCAGCCCGCCGGCGCCGACGATGCCCTCGAGGTTGCGCAGGTGGGTCACGTGGAAGACGCGCTGATCGAGCAGGTTCACGGATGGTGCGCTCGCCGCTGATCGGGGTGCGGCCGATCGTATGGGAGCGACACGCGGCGCGGCACTGCGAGCAGCCCGGACAGGGCTGACCCGGGATGCCCGGGGCGGCACCACCGGCGTCTTGGGGTAGCAGATGTCGCACATACCCGCTTCGAATCCGTGGATGCATTCTGCCGAAGTCACATGTCCACGTTACTTCGCCTCGCTCGCTATATTGTTCGCATGACCGACTCAGAGACCGTTCCCGCCCCCATCGCCGACCTCACCAAGGGCATCTGGTGGTGGGTGCTCATCCGCGGCATCCTGGCTATCGCTTTCGGAATCATCGCGCTCATCAACCCGGGATCGGCGATCCTGGCCTTCGCCATCGTCTTCGGCGCCTACGCGCTCGTCGATGGCATCTTCTCCGCCGTGCATGCCGTGCGTGTGCGTAACCAGCTCAAGGCGTGGGGCTGGCTTCTCGCGCAGGGCATCCTGTCCGCCATCGCCGGACTCATCGCTCTGATCATCCCCGGGCTCGTGGGCATCTTCGGTGGCTTGGTTCTGCTGTGGACCATCGTCATCTGGAACATCACCCACGGGGTCGCGGGCATCCGTTCCGCCGCCGGAGCTCCCTCGGGCACCGCGAAGACTGTCGGTATCATCGCCGGGGTGTTGTCGATCCTCTTCGGCATCCTGCTGGGCGTTCTGATTCTGGTCACGCCCGGCGCGGCCCTGCTCGGTCTGGTCTGGCTGATCGGAATCTACGCGATCGTGTTCGGCATCATGCTCGTCGTCGCGGCGATCCAGTCCCGCGCCGGTTCCGGTGCGAAGGCTGGCGCGAAGGGCACGCCGGCCGCGGCCTAGCGGTGCTGCTCGCCCTGGGTGGGCGCCGCCAAGGTGCTGCGCTTCTCCCACAGCAGGGCTTGCACTCGCATCGCCAGATCCCGGAGCAGCGCACGATCGGTGGCCTCGAACGTACGCGGCTTGTCATCGACCACGCACAGGGCGCCGATGCGGTGCCCGTCTGGTGCCTCGAGGGGATAGCCCGCGTAGAACCGCACCGCATCGTCGCCGTGGGCCCACTCCTTGTCGCGGTAGTCGGGATTGAGGAGCGTGTCCTCGACGACGAACATGTCCGCGGCGCCGATCGTGGTGGTGCAGACCGAGTCCCCCCGGCAGATGGTGCCGTGGCTGCGCCCGGCCGACGACATCACCCACTGGCGATCGCTGTCGATGAGGTTGACGCCTGCCCCGGATGCCCCGAACAGGTCGCGAGCGGTGGCGACGATCTGGTCGAGTTCCTCGTCCCGTGGCGAGTCGAGGATGCCCATCTCCACAAGTGCGGCGAGCCGGGCATCCTCGTCGGTGGGAATTGTGTCGCGATGAACCCGGCCGTCTAGTTTGTGTGCCACGCTCTCTGCGATCGGGTCAGCCCAGCGCTTGTAGAGATCGCGACCGATCTGGTCGAGCACGCGGGCCTGTACGGGCTCGAAGGGGATGAACCGAGCCGACGGATACTCGGCGCACACCTGCTCGGTGATGGTATTGAGACGATTCGTGTGAGCCTCGACAGCGAGACCGTAGAGCCGCGGCATCCGCACCATGTTGCTGGACAGCGGGATGCCGACGAAATGAATGCTGGTGTTCGGCGCCGACCGCGCGAAGGTCTCGATGAGTTCGCGCACCGAGTGGCGCCAGACATCGGCGGACCCGAACAACACCGCCTCGAGACCTCCGAGAGTGGAGACCACGGCGTCGTACTTGGCGAACTCGGGCGACGCCAGAATGGGCAGCGCATCCGCGGGTGTGAGATCGGGGGCCGCGCGCACATCCACCGTGGTGCCGCGACCGGTGAGAGCGGACAGACGCCTCGCGAGGTGACCGGCGAGGCCCAGATCATGCGACAGCACGCCGTAACTGACCGCGATGCCGTTTCCCATCAGCAGCACCCGATCGACGTCGGAACCTGCCGCGTGGGCCGTGGGGCGATCGGTTGGCACGGGAAGAGCGCGCCACGACTCAGACGATGACATCACCCAGGCGCGTGCGAAGGCTCGCATCAGGGCGTGGCTGAGCTGGTCGACCATGGCACTCCCCCCGAGTTCGAAACTTTCCCCGGCTACGACATTACGTCGCGAAAGCGCTTGCGGATCAGACCCCGCCCTGACGGTGTTCGCTTTTCGCACGTCGCTCGAACTTGATGCGCGCGTTCTCCTCGTGCACGACCGCCTGCGTCGCTCGTTCCACCACGAGCCACTCCGGCTTCTGCTCGAGCAACTGCTTGATCTCCGCCGTCGTCATGCTGGTGGGCGCGCCGGCCCGCGTGAGCCCGGACACCGAGATGCCGAGCTTCTGGGCCACGACCTGCTTGGGGTGGGGTCCGGTGCGCCGCAGTTCAACCAGCCACTCGGGCGGGTTGGCCTGCAACTCGAGAAACTGGGTGCGCGTCACGAGCCCCTCCCGGAATTCTGCCGGGGCTGCTTGCAGGTAGATGCCGAGCTTCTTCGCGGCGGTCTCGGGCTTCATGGTCTGATCTGGCACCCCCCAAGGCTACCCGTGGTCGTGGCGCTAGCCTGAAGCCATGTCCGAGCCCTTCGTCGTTGCCTTCGTCGTGGGGGTCACGCCAGCCAAGTGGGCGCGAGTCTGGGGCGAGCGGATGCCGCGGCATCCGCTCACGCTGCTGCCGACGGGTGATGCTCTCGCCGCCCTCGACGACGGAACGGCGCAGGTGGCCCTCACTCGCCTGCCGGTTGACGCCGAGCGCTTCAGCGTGATCCCGCTCTACACGGAGCAGGCGGTCGTGGTCGCGCCCAAGGATCACGCGATCGAGGCGCTCGACGCGCTCACCCTCGCCGATCTCGCCGACGAGACGGTGCTCGTGGGCGAGTGGGCGCCGACCATCGAGCTGGTCGCAGCCAACGTCGGGGTGACGGTGCTTCCGCAGTCTGTGGCTCGGGCTCTCAGCCGGCGCGACGTGATCGCCCGACCGGTGACGGATGCCCCGACCACCCAGGTCGCTCTGGTGTGGCCGATCGACGCACCATCCGATCTCATCGACGAGTTCATCGGCATCGTGCGTGGTCGCACCGCGAACAGCTCACGCGGACAGGTTGCCGTGCCGGAGGAGAAGCCCGCCGCGAGGCCGGCGGCCAAGCCGGGCGCCAAGTCCGGCGCGAAACCCGTGGCACGAGCGGGCCAGAAACCTCGGCGGGGCGCTCCGCCGCGGCCTCGCAAGCGATAGCGCGGAGACGGTCCGGTCAGGTGCGCGGCAACTGCTGTGCGTCGGTGGCGATCGCCGTGAGGCGGCGTTGGCGCATCGCGAGGAACAGCGGAAACGTGAACGCGAACGCGGTCAGCCCGCTCAGCACGATGTAGAGCCAGGCGCCCCGCATGCCGAGCCGACGTGACTCGACGACGATCAGGATGCATCCGGCGACGGCCACGACAAGCAGGTCGACCGTGAGCGACGACACCGCGGGTCCGCTGTTCACCCAGTCCCCCACGAAGTCGCGCAACTGCACTATTGCCAGCGCGTTGAAGGTCCAGGTGCCCACGAGTCCCGCGATGGCGAGCACGAACCAGGTGATCGCAAGGGGTGTCCAGTTCTTGGTCATGCTCCATTGTGCGCTGCACTGGTGCTGTTGCGCGTGCCCGGTCGCCGCTACCGTGGTCGCATGACGGATGCCACGGCCGACCCCACCCCGCCCGCTCCCCCGGTGACTGCCTCGGGTCGGCCCCCTCGCCGCAGTGCCACCCCCGGAGTGTGGGCACTGGCTGTCACGCTGTTTCCTCTGCTCTACACGGGGGTGGGTCTGATTCTTCTGGCGTTCGGCCAGGGTGCCAACGGGATCGGCGGCTTCGCCGAGGCCGCCTATGTGATGTTCTTCCTCGGGTTCCTCGTCGTGCCCGCCTGCCTGATCGTCGGTCTCGTGCTGGGCATCATCGCACTCGCGTTCAGTCGCCCGCTGGGCAAGATGCTCGGCGGCATCGCACTCGTGCTCATCGTCGCGGGTGTCGTGGCGCTCACGCTGTTGCTGATGGGCTCGAACAGCCCGCTGTTCTGGACCGACTTCTAGGGTTCGTGTTCCCATCGTCGGCGCTTGACACGCCGACGAATGTCACCGGCGATTGACACAATCGAACATATGTTCGACCATGGACAGATGTCCTCCGCCCTCGCAGTAGCGCCCGCGCACGAGGCTGTCACGACGGCAGAGACCGCGAAGACAGCCGATACCGTGCAGGTAGCAGACACCGTGCAGGCGCTTCAGGAGCGCATCCGGTCCATGCAGGCGACCAAGCTCGATTCCCGACTGCTGCCCACGCATCCCGCGATTGCTGAGCTGCTGCCCGGCGGGGGGCTCCAGCAGGGCGCCGCCTACTCCGTGGAGCGGTCGGCGATGCTCGTCATGACCCTGCTGGCCGGGCCGTCGGCTGCGGGCTCGTGGTGCGCTGTCGTGGGGGTTCCGGAGTTCGGCGTTGAAGCGGCATCCCGATTCGGTATTGACCTCGAGCGGCTGGTGCTGGTGCCTCACCCCGGCGATCAGTGGCTCGCCGTGACGGCAGCGGTAGCGGATGTGATGGGTGTCGTCGTCACGCGTCCGCCGAAGCAGGCCAGTGATGCGAGTGTCGCCCGGCTCTCGGCCCGCCTGCGCCAGCGCGGTGCGACACTGCTCGTGCTCGGTACCTGGCCGCAGAGCGAGGCGATGCTGTCGCTGTCAGACAGCGAGTGGTTCGGGGTGGGCGAAGGGCACGGGCATCTGGCCGCGCGCCAGGTGACGGTCACCGTGACCCACCGGCTGACCGGGCGCCCCAGGAGTGCGAGGCTGTGGCTTCCCGCCGCCGACGAGACGGTGCAGCGGGTCTCGCGGGCCGGGGGCGTCGCATCCGCTGTCCCGCTGGCGGCGACCGGATGAACAGGCGACCCGGCACCGCTGTCGGCACTGGCACTGGCCCGGGTGCGGGTCTGCCGCGAGTGGTGGTGCTGTGGTGCCCGGACTGGCCGGTCACCGCGGCGATCCGTGCGGCAGGGCTGCCGGCGGATGCCCCGGTCGCCCTGATCGCGAAGGGCGTCGTCTTCGCCTGCTCGGCCTCCGCTCGCGCCGAAGGGATCGCGCGCGGCCTGAGGCTGCGCGAGGCTCAGGCCCGCCTGCCGCACCTGACCGCGCTCGACTACGATCCCGCGCTCGACAATCGCGCCTTCGAACCGCTCATCGCCGCCGTGGAGCACCTGGTTCCGGGCGTGCAACTGGTGCGCCCTGGCGTGTGCGCCGTGCGCATCCGCGGTGCCGCCCGCTACTACGGCGGCGAACGGGCGGCGGCGCTCGCGCTCACCTCCCAACTCGACGAGCTCGGCGCCGGCGGGGCACGCGCGGGTATCGGCGACGGACTCTTCACTGCCGAGCAGGCGGCGCGCCGGGCCAATCCCGTGCACATCGTTGCCGAGGGTGGGGCGGCCGAGTTTCTCGCTCCGCTCGACGTGGGGTTGCTGGAGGAGGGGCAGCCGGGCATCGTCACGCTGCTGCGGAGGCTGGGCATCCGCACCCTCGGGGAGTTCGCGCAACTCGGTGCCGACGATGTGCGCCTGCGGTTCGGCGAACAGGGTGCCAGGGTGCACGCGCTGTCGGGCGGCCGCGACAGCCTGCCTCTGAGCCCGCGCACTCCCCCGCGCGATCTCGACGTGATCGTCGACTTCGAGCCGGCCCTCGACCGCGTCGACCAGGTCGCCTTCGGGGTGCGTGCCGCGGCGGAGCGGTTCATCGACGACCTCACCGCGGCGAAGCTGGTCTGCACGGCCATCAGGGTGGAGCTCGACTCCGACTCCGATGAGCGCTCGGAGCGGGTCTGGCTGCACCCGCGATCCTTCACAGCTGCCGACGTCGTCGACCGGGTGCGCTGGCAGTTGCAGGGCTCAGGCGTGATCGATGCCGCCCTCAGTTCCGGCATCACACGGGTCAGTGTGGCTCCCGAGGCCGTCGACGCGATCGGCAACCACGAGACCGGCCTGTGGGGGGCAGGTCCCGACGAGCGCGTGCACCACGGGCTCTCCCGGGTGCAGAGCATGCTCGGCCACGGTGCCGTGCTCATGCCCGTGCTGTCGGGGGGCCGCACCCTGGCCGACCGCCAGCAGCTGGTGGCGTGGGGCGACCGCCCGGTGGCCGGCCGCTCCGCGGCCGAACCGTGGCCGGGCAGGCTGCCCGACCCGCTGCCGGGCACGGTGTTCGTGCCGCGGCATCCGGTGCACGTGCTGTCGAAGGCGGGCGAGCCCGTCGCGATGGATGCCCGGGGCACCCTCACAGCGCCGCCCCGCCGTTTCTCCGCCGGTCGTACCGAGCTCACGATCACGCGCTGGGCGGGACCGTGGCCGCTCGACGAACGCTGGTGGACCTCTGGCGCCCGTGCCGCCTGGCGGTTCCAGGCCGTCGACTCGTCGGGGTGCGCCTGGCTGCTCGTGCTCGACTCCGGCGGCTGGTGGGCCGAAGCGAGGTACGACTGAGATGGGCTGGTCCAACCCACCCATCCCCTGGTCGGAGTTCGAGCGCAACCTCTCCGACCTGTCCCGGCCGGGCTCTGCTCCCCCGGTGGGCGCCGATGGTGGTGACAGCCCGGCGTGGTCGTACAAACGCAAGGGCTACGTGCCGCCCGCCGACCTTGCTCTGGTGGGCCCCGCGGTGGTGCCGTACGCGGAGCTGCACGCCCACTCAAGTTTCAGCTTCCTCGACGGGGCGAGCATGCCCGAGTCGCTCGCCGAGGAGGCGGCGCGGCTGGGGCTGACCGCACTGGCCCTCACCGACCACGACGGTCTGTACGGCATCGTGCGCATGGCGGAGGCTGCCGCCTCGATCGGCACCACGGCCACGATCTTCGGTGCCGAGCTCTCGCTGGGGCTCACCGGTCCGCAGAACGGCGTGCCCGATCCCGAGGGCAGTCACCTGCTCGTGCTCGCCCGCAAGGAGGAGGGCTACCACCGGCTGGCGGCGGCCATCACGCGCGGCCAACTGCGCGGTGGGGAGAAGGGTCGGCCCGTGTACGACCTCGAGGAGCTCGCCGAACAGGCGGGCGGTCACTGGCTGATCCTGACCGGATGCCGCAAGGGCACCGTGCGCCAGGCGCTCGAGCAGGGCCACGCCGGAGCCGAACTCGACCGCCTCGTCGCCCTGTTCGGCGCCGACAACGTCGTCGTCGAGCTGTGGGATCACGGCAACCCGCTCGACAGCACCCACAACGACGCGTTGTACGAGCTCGCGGCGCAGAAACGGCTGCGCGTGGTCGCGACCAGCAACGCGCACTACGCCACCCCCGAGCAGCATCACCTGCACTCAGCCCTCGCGGCGGTACGCGCCCGGCGCAGCCTCGACGAGATGGACGGCTGGCTACCCGCCGCCGGCACCGCCCACCTGCGCAGCGGCGCGGAGATGGCCGTCAGATTCGCCCGATACCCGGGTGCCGTGGAGAACACAGTGGTCATCGCCGATGAACTGAGTTTCGAGCTGCGCAAGGCCAAGCCCGCCCTGCCCGACCAGCAGGTGCCGCCCGGACACACTCCCATGAGCTACCTGCGCGAGCTGGTCTGGGCGGGCCTTCCCGATCGGCAGATCGATCCGACACCCGAGAATCTGGCCCGCATCGGCAAGGAGCTGGATGCCATCGAGGCCAAGCACTTCGCGGGGTACTTCCTGATCGTGTGGGACATCGTGCGCGAGGCCAGGAGCCGCGGCATCCTGTGTCAGGGTCGCGGATCGGCGGCCAGCAGCGTCGTCTGCTACCTGCTCAAGATCACCGCGGTCGACCCGATCCGCTACAAACTGCCGTTCGAGCGCTTCATCTCCACCATGCGCGAGGAGGAGCCCGACATCGATGTCGACTTCGAGTCGGAGCGCCGCGAGGAGATCATCCAGTACGTCTTCGACAAGTACGGTCGGGAGAACGCGGCGCAGGTGGCCAACGTCATCCAGTACCGGCCCAAGTTCGCGGTGCGCGACATGGCCAAGGCGATGGGGCACAGTCCCGGCCAGCAGGATGCGTGGTCGAAGCAGGTGGAGCGCTGGGGTGCGACTGTCTCCAGCGCCGACCACGACATCCCGGACTCGGTGGTGGGTCTGGCCATGGAGGTCATGAAGTTCCCCCGGCACCTGGGCATCCACTCGGGCGGCATGGTGCTCACCCAGCGGCCGGTCGGTGAAGTGGTTCCGATCGAGCACGCGCGCATGGAGAAGCGCACAGTCGTTCAGTGGGACAAGGACGACTGCGCCTGGATGGGCCTGGTCAAGTTCGACCTGCTCGGCCTCGGCATGCTCTCGGCGCTGCAGTACAGCTTCGACCTGGTGCGCGACGCGCTGGGCGAGTCGCATGACCTCGACACGATCCCCAAGGAGGAGCAGGGCGTCTACGACCAGCTGTGCCGGGCGGATGCGATCGGGGTCTTCCAGGTGGAGTCCCGCGCCCAGATGGGACTGCTGCCGAGGCTTCAGCCGCGCGAGTTCTACCACCTGGTCGTCGAGATCGCGCTGGTGCGGCCAGGTCCCATCCAGGGCGGAGCGGTGCATCCGTATGTCAGGCGCAAGCTCGGGCAGGAGGAGATCACCTATCTGCACCCCAAGCTCGTCGAACCTCTGGAGCGCACGTTGGGCATCCCGATCTTCCAGGAGCAGCTCATGCAGATCGCCGTCGCCGTGGGCGGCTGCACCCCGGATGACGCCGACCTGCTGAGACGCGCGATGGGCTCCAAGCGCGGGGTGGAGAAGATCGAGAGTCTCAAGGCCAAGCTCTACGAGGGCATGGCCGGCAACGGCATCGTGGGCGCTGACGCCGACAACATCTACGCGCGCATCCAGGCCTTCGCGGGCTTCGGCTTCGCCGAGAGCCACGCCCTGAGCTTCGGTCTGCTGGTCTACGCGAGTGCGTGGATGCGACTGCACTACCCGGCCGCGTTCCTCGCCGCCCTGCTGCGCGCGCAGCCGATGGGCTTCTACTCGCCGCAATCCCTGGTGGCGGATGCCCGGCGCCACGGTGTCACGGTGCTGCGGCCCGACATCCAGCGCTCCGGGGTGTACGCGACGCTCGAGCCGGTGGCAGGGGTCGAGCCAACCGGCCGACCGGAGTGCCTGCACCGCGAGCAGCCGCCGATCGGTCCGTTCGACCGTTCCTCTCCCGATACCACCGCCGAACACCGCCGCGACGGGGCTCTGGCGGTGCGCCTGGGGCTCGACGAGGTCACCGGAATCGGCACGGCAGTGGCCAAGCGGATCGTCGCCGAGCGCGAGCGCGGCGGCGATTACCGGGACATGAACGACCTCGTGCGCCGGGTCGATCTGACGACAGCGCAACTCGAGACCCTCTCGGCCGCGGGGGCCTTCGACACCTTCGGTCTGAGTCGCCGCGAGGCGCTCTGGAACGCGGGCAACGCCGCACAGGATCGTGCGCAGTATCTGCCGGGAACGATCGTCGCCGTGCAGCCGCCGCTGTTCGCCATGCCGACAGCCGTGGAGGAGCTGATGAGCGACCTGTGGGCGACCGGCGTCTCCACAGACAGTCATCCCGTGCAGCATCTGCGGGAGAGTCTGACCGACCGGGGCGTGCTGTCGGCGGCCGATCTCGTGACCGCCGAGTCGGGGCGTCGCATCGAGATCGGCGGGGTGGTCACTCACCGCCAGCGACCCGCAACCGCCAGCGGCATCACCTTCCTCAACATCGAGGACGAGACGGGACTCGTCAACGTCATCTGCAGCGTGGGGGTCTGGGATCGCTATCGGAGGGTGGTGCGTGAGGCACCGGCGCTCATCGTGCGGGGCATCCTCGAGCGCTCGGCGGAAGGAGTCACGAACGTGCTCGCCGATCGCTTCGAGGTGCTCGCGATGGCTCCGCGCACCCGTTCTCGCGATTTCCGGTAGGTGCACGCCAGATGACGATTCGTTACCGGTTGTGAAATACATGGCACTATCAGCCGACTACTGCTATAGCCTTGGCACATCGTCGGTGCACTCCTCGGAGGTATCGATGTGGCCTCGACTGTCGGGGCCAGAAGAACGCTCCTGGAGGAGTTTTACATGGCATTAGGTACCGTTAAGTGGTTCAACGCGGAAAAGGGCTTTGGATTCATCGCCCCTGAGGATGGAAGTCCTGACGTGTTCGCCCACTACTCGGCCATCGCAACCGGTGGCTACAAGTCGCTCGACGAGAACCAGAAGGTCGAGTTCGACATCACCCAGGGACCGAAGGGTCCCCAGGCGGAGAACATCCGCCCCCTCTGATCTTGTAAATCAGTAACGCTGTGCAAACAGCACAGAAACGCCCCCGGTCCTATACCGGGGGCGTTTCTCTGTTAACGCTTCATCCCACGGCGCAGGTGGTCGATCCTCGCCTGCAACTGCGTGACAGTGGCCTGCGCGACGGGCGGTCCGCCGTACAGCCGCCGCAGCTCGGCGTGGATGAGCCCGTGAGGCTCACCGCTGAGCTTGGAGCGCATGCCCACGAGCGAGTTGAGCAGGCTGCGCTGCTCCTTCAGCGTGCGGTACAGCGGCGGCGGCTGCTCCTCGCGCGGCTTGCCCGCGGCACGGCGTGACTGGCGCGCCTGCCGCTGTCTGAGAAGTTCGCGCACCTGATCCGGCTCGAGGATGCCCGGCAGCCCGATGAAGTCGAGCTCCTCATCGCTTCCCGTGAGTGCGGCGAAGCCGAACTCGTCGCCGTCGAACAGCACCTTGTCGAAGTTGGCGTCGGACTCGATGGCCTCCCAGGTGAACTCGTCGGTGAGCTCATCGGAGGTCGCCTCCTGCTGGCTCTCGCGCTCCAGCAGCTCATCCTCGAGCAGCTTCGTGTCGTCGTGCTCCCGGTCGAGGGCGTGATCGCGCTCCAGTTCGAGCTGTGTCGCCAGTGACATCAGGGAGGGCACGCTCGGCAGGAAGATCGACGCGGTCTCCCCCCGGCGGCGGGCACGAACGAACCGTCCAACGGCCTGAGCGAAGTACAGCGGAGTCGATGCCGACGTCGCATACACGCCGACCGCGAGCCGGGGCACGTCGACCCCCTCGGAGACCATCCTCACGGCCACCATCCAGCGGCTCTCCCCCGCCGCGAACTTCTCGATGCGCGCCGATGACGCCTTCTCGTCACTGAGCACCACAGTGGCGGGTTCGCCGGTGATGTCCTTCAGCAGGGCTGCGTACGCGCGGGCTGCCTGCTGGTCGGTGGCGATCACGAGGCCGCCGGCATCAGGGATGGAGTGCCGCACCTCGGTGAGACGGGTGTTCGCGGCGCGAAGCACGGCGGGCATCCACTCGCCCTTGGCATCGAGGGCGGTGCGCCAGGCCTGAGCGGTGATGTCCTGAGTGTCACCCTCGCCGAGCCGAGCCTCCATCTCGTCGCCCATGCGCGTGCGCCAGCGCATCTTGCCCGCGTAGGCGAGAAAAATCACCGGACGCACTACGCCGTCGGCCAGCGCGCGCCCGTATCCGTAGCTGTAGTCGGTGAGCGAGGTGCGGATGCCCTTCTCGTCGGCGAGATAGCTCACGAAGGGAATGGGTGCCGTGTCGCTGCGAAAGGGGGTTCCCGTGAGCGACAGGCGCCGTGTCGCGGGCTCGAAGGCCTCCCTGATGGCGTCGCCCCAGCTGAGCGCGTCGCCGCCGTGGTGCACCTCGTCGAGGATCACGAGGGTGCGCGCTGACTCGGTGATCTCCCGGTGCAGGGATGCCCGAACCGCCACCTGCGCGTAGGTGACGGCCATGCCGTGGAACCGCCGACCGCCGTAGCCATCGCCGTTCGCATAGGCGGGATTGAGGCGCAGGCCGACCTTGTGCGCCGCATCCGCCCACTGCCGCTTGAGGTGGTCGGTGGGCGCGACCACGGTGACCCGGTCGACGACCCGGCGGGCGATGAGCTCGACGGCGAGCCGCAGCGCGAACGTGGTCTTGCCGGCGCCGGGGGTGGCGGCGGCGAGGAAATCCTTGGGCTCGCGATCGAAGTAGGCGTCGAGGGCCTCCGCCTGCCAGGCCCGCAGTTTGTCGGCGGTGCCTCGAGCAGCGCGCTCGGGGTATGACGGTGAGAGGTGCTCTGCCGCGAAGGTTCCGACCGTGGGGGTCGGAAAGTCCGTACTGGGCGGTGGAGTGCTCACTTGATGGAACGTTACCCGATGCGGGTGACACCCCGCCCCGCGGTGGTCGGGTCTGTCGAGACTCAGTCCCGCTGACCGAGCCTGGGTCGCTCGGTGGCAGCGTGGCCGATGAGGCGAGCCGGGGTGACGGCTCCGCGACCGAATCGCGCGGACGCGGCATCCATCACGTCCTCGGCCTCGCGCCAGCCGTCGGTTTCGTCCCACAGGCCCAGCTGCACGTCTGCCGCGTCGAGCAGTTGTTCGGCGCGGACGCCGACCAGGCGCACCGGTCGGTCATTGCCGAGCGACTCGTAGATCGATCGCACCTCGTCGTAGATCGTGCGGCCGAGGTCGGTGGGTTCGGGCAACGTGCGTGACCGGGTGATCGTCGTGAAGTCCTCGTAGCGCAGCTTGAGCACCACCGTGCGGCCGCGCATGCCCGCCTTGCGCAGGCGGACAGCCACCATGCTCGACATCCGCAGGAGCTCGCGGTGGATGATGACGGGGTCGGTGATGTCGGTTTCGAAGGTCATCTCGTGCCCGACACTCTTCTCGTCGGCGCCCGCGTGCACCACCCGGGGGTCGATGCCCCAGGCGAGATCGTGCAGGCGGGTGCCCGCGGCATCCCCGAGATAGCGCGAGAGCACGTCGACCGGGGTCGCGGCAAGGGCTCCGATGGTGTGGATGCCGCGGGCGCGCAGCACCTCTTCGGTCTTGCCACCGACACCCCAGAGCTTGGCGATGGGAAGCGGGTGCAGGAATGCTGTCGTCTGCTCGCGAGGGATGACGAGCAGTCCGTCGGGCTTGGACATTCCACTGGCGACCTTGGCGACGAACTTGGTCGCGGCGGCACCCACCGAACAGACCAGGCCGGTCTCGGCGCGCACCCGCTGCCTCAGCAGGGCCGCGACCTGCACCGGCGAGCCGATCACGCGGCCGGCCCCGGACACGTCGAGGAACGCCTCGTCGATTCCCAGCCGCTCGACCGAGGGCGTGAGTTCGTCGCAGATCGCGAAGACCTGTTTCGAGAAGTGGTGATAGCGGTCGAAGTGCGGCTCGAGGATGATCGCCTGGGGACAGCGCTTCAGAGCGATCGACATGGGCAGCGCCGAGTTGATGCCGAACTTGCGTGCCTCGTACGTCGCTGCCGTGACGATCGATCTCGAAGAGTTGTGCCCGACGATCACGGGCTTGCCCACGAGCTCGGGGTGATCCAGCAGCTCGACTGACGCGAAGAAGGCATCCATGTCGACGTGAAGGATCGTCGCGGTGCTGTCGTCGATGGGACCGACAGTGACCTGACGGTCGCGCCCATCCTGCTTGCCCATGGTCACATCATCGCACCGGCATCCGACGCGGGGGCGAACGCAGAAGCGGGCACCGACCGTGGCCGGTGCCCGCCTCAGTGCTGTCGAATCAGGCTCTGCGACGTCGCGTGATAAGTCCGAAGACGAACAGAACGACCAGCGCGCCCGCGATGGCGATGAGCCACGACTGGATCGACCAGAAGTTCTCGTAACCGATGCCGGGGATGAGTCCCGCGATCCAGCCGCCGACCATGGCACCCAGGACGCCGAGGATGATCGTGAGGAACCACCCTGCCTTCTGGCGCAGGATCAGCTTGGCAATGACGCCAGCGATGATTCCGAGGATGAGGAAGGAAAACCAGCCCATTGATGACGCTCCATGTGTTGTGGCGGTGCGAGTCTCACACCGCACGCTCAGCTTGGCACTGCGCCCAGCGCTCGACAAGCAGCAACACGCGAGGTGGCGAGCGTGCCGCTGGCTGAGCAATGCTAGTGGCATGGCACAGCAGCATCCGTGGACCAGGTATGTCGCGATTGGGGACTCTTTCACCGAGGGCATCGGCGACCCTGAACCGCAGAGTCCCGGCGGACATCGCGGGTGGGCGGACCGCGTGGCCGAGGTGCTCAGTTCGCAGAGCACCGACTTCGCCTATGCGAATCTCGCAATCCGGGGACGACTTCTCCAGCAGATCTCCGACGAGCAGGTCGATTCAGCCCTCGCGCTCAATCCCGACCTCATCACGGTCTCCGCGGGCGGCAACGACATCATCCGCCCGGGCACCGATCCGGATGACGTCGCCCAGCGTTTCGAGGACATGGTCGTGCGCCTGCGCGGTGACGGCGCGACCGTGGTGATGTTCAATGGTCCCGACATCGGGATGACACCGGTGCTGCGTCGCGTGCGGGGCAAGGTGGCGATCTACAACGAGAACCTGCGGGCGATCGCCCAGCGCCACGACGCGATCGTCGCCGACATGTGGGCCCTGCGGGAGCTTGGCGACCCTCGCATGTGGGCGCCCGACCGCCTGCACTTCTCCCCCATCGGCCACCACACGATCGCGCGGATGGTGCTCGACGCCCTCAACGTGGAGAACGAGCTGGAGCCGCTCAAGCCCGAGCCGATGCCACAACGGTCGTGGCGGCAGGCCCGGGTCGAGGACGCCGTCTGGGCTCGTGAGCACTTCGTGCCCTGGGTGCTGCGTCGCGTGCGCGGCAGGTCATCCGGCGACGAGGTGCGACCGAAGCGCCCCGAGTTCTAGGTCAGCCGGCGTAGCCGGTGCGACCGGCGGCCGGGCAGTCGAACGGGTCGCCGTCGGCACCCAGTCCGACCTCGTTGAGGTGACGGATGACGATGCCGTAGGACGTGAACAGCCCCACCTCGGTGTAGAGGATGCCGCGACTCTCGCAGTACTCGCGCACGATCTCACCCGCCCGCTTGAGGCTGGGTCGCGGCATGTTCGGGAACAGGTGGTGCTCGATCTGGTAGTTGAGCCCGCCCATGAAGTGGTTCATCACGTGGCCGCTGCGGATGTTGCGGCTGGTCAGCACCTGGCGGCGAAGGAAGTCGACCTTCGACCCGCGCGGCAGGATCGGCATGCCCTTGTGGTTCGGCGCGAACGATGCCCCCATGTAGAGGCCGAAGATGGCCAGCTGAACGCCGACGAACGCGAAGGCCATGCCGAGCGGCAGGAAGCTGAAGACGACGGCGAGGTAGCCGACGTTGCGCACTGTCAGCAGCACGATCTCCAGAGCGCGCTTGTCGACCTTACCGGGCGAGAAGACCGTCTTGAACGCGTGGAGGTGAAGGTTCAGTCCCTCGGCCAGCAGCACCGGGAAGAACAGCCACCCCTGACGCTTGGCGAAGAAGCCCGCGAAGCCCTTCAGGCCCGTCGCGTGGTCCTTCTGGAAGATGATGAAGTCCGTCTCGATGTCCGGATCCTTGTCGACGGTGTTGGGGTTCGCGTGATGGCGGGAGTGCTTGCTCATCCACCAGGAGTAGCTGATGCCGACGACGAGGTCGGCCATGATCCGGCCGGAGAATTCGTTGAGCTTGCCCGATTCGAACACCTGTCGGTGCGCGAGCTCGTGGGTGATGAACGCGTACTGGGTGAAGAGGATCCCGAGCGCGCCCGCGATCAGCAGCGTGTACCAGGTGTCCTGAAGCATCGCGAAGCCGAACCACGCGGCAACCATGGCGATCGTGATGACGCCGAAGGTGACGAAGTAGAAGGTCCGGCGGCGGCGCAGCAGGCCGGCATCCCGAATCGTGTGCAACAGTGCGGAGAACTCGCTCAGCGGGTTAGGCACGCCGCGAGGGCCAGTCTTGATGACGCGTACGGGTTCGCCGGCTACTGCAGAAGTCACGTGGCCTCTAAAGGGTCGAATGACTTCACAGCCAACAAAGTGCGAGCAGATGCTCAGATATGTTGAGCCTAGCGGCCGAGACTGGGAATCACCGGCATGTTGACACCCAGTACGACTAGAACAGCCGAGTCGGGTTGGTGAGTCGCCACCAGGGGCCGGGATCGTCGATGGTCGCGTCCAGATCGAGGTCGACGCTCACCCGCTGGTCACCGAAGGCGAACACTGCCGTGCCCACGCCAGTTCCCGCGGGAGCGAGTCGCACCGGGTCCACCTCGACGTCGACGGTCACCGGCGCGTTCGACCACACGAGGGCGGTCGTGGTCTGCGCAGCCACCGCTTCGGCGGTGTCGCCCCACGGCGTGTCGTACTGCGCGAAGGCGTCTCCCTCGGTGGTCAGCGTGACCTCCCGGAATCCGGCGTCGGCCTGGGCGAGAAGTCCGCGAACGGCGTCGTTGATGGTCGAGTGGTCGGGCCCGCCAAGCACCACTCCGACCAGAGTGACGGTCGAGGCGCCGACGGTGTGCTCGGCCGAGAACAGGAGGCACGACCCCGCTTCATCCAGGGTTCCCGTCTTGATGCCGTCGACGCCGTCGACGCCGAGCAGACCGTTGCGGTTCTCGACGAGACCGATGTCGGGGATCTCGAGGTTCGCGGTGCCGACGATCTCGGACACCACGGGGTCGGCGATGGCAAGCTTCGCGAGGGTGATGAGATCGGGCACAGTGCTGGCGTTCGCAGGATTGATGCCCGTCGCATCCGCAATGGTGGTGCCGGTCAGACCCTGACGAGCGAGCCAGTCCCTCGCGGCATCCACGTAGGCGGCCTCGGAGCCGAATGCCCACGCAGCGAGCGATTGAGCGTAGTTGTTGGCCGACGCCATCAGCATGAGACTCATGACATTGCGCTGGGACATCACCTGGCCGGCGCTCACCGACGCGACAACTCCGTTCTGGGCGACCTGTTCGTTGTAGAAGTCCTCGTCGACACTCGAGAAGGTGAGATCGGGGCCGGACTCCCCCGGTGCCAAAGGCTTGGCATCCAGAACGACGAGAGCCGTGACGACCTTCGAGATCGACGCGATCGGCAGCGGGTCGGTGACTCCGCCCTGTGCGAGAACCCCCGGGTACCCGATTGCTCCCAGGCCCGATGCACCGTATTCCGGGAAGTCCAGGGTCGGCTGCTCCACCGCCGGTGTCGCGACGGACAGCTCGACGGGAACCGCGTCGTGCAGCGGCGCGAGGAGCGTGATCGGAAGGTAGAACGCGGTGGCCAGCGCCACTGCGGCACCGCCGAACACGACGGTGCGACGGCGCCGGTAGATCTGGCGTCGGGTCAGAGGCATCCGTCAATCGTAACCGGGGGCTCGCGGCGTATCGTCGACGCATGGAGCGCGTCGCATTCGAGTCGACAGCGATCGAGCTGTATGCCAGCAGGTCGAGCTGGGATGCCACGGCCGCCGATCTCGTGCGCACGATGCTCGAGCGCTGGGGGTTGGTGCCCGGCGCCGCCTTCGTCGGAGGTGAGGCCGCGAGTGTCCTCCACGTCACCACGGGTGACGGCATCGAAGCGGTACTCAAGGTGGGATTTCCCCACGTCGAGGCTGTGGGTGAGGCGATCGCCCTCGAGTCGTGGGGCCATGGCCTCGCACCCCGGGTGCTGCGTCAGGATCCGTGGACGTGGAGCATGCTGCTCGAGCGCCTGCGCCCCGGCACGTCGTTGCGCGAGTCGTCCCTGCCGACACTCGAGCGCGTGAGGATCGGCTCCGACCTGCTGCGCCGCATCTCGGCGACGACCGCGCCACCGGGGATACCGACCGTGACCGAGATCGCGGGGCACTACCTCTCGGACGCCGTGGCGCGGCTGGATGACCAGCACTCGGCGCTGGTCGCGCTTGGTGCTCTCGATGATGTGGAGCACGGTCTCGCTGTGCTCGAGAACCTGGCGGCAAGTGACTCGGGCACCGGCTTCGTACATGGCGACCTGAACCCCAACAATGTGCTCGAGTCGCAGGGCCGCTGGATGGTCATCGACCCCAAGCCGATGGCAGGCGGGCCCGAGTTCGATGTGTGGCCGCTCGTGACCCAGTTGGGCGATCTCCGCGACTTGGAGCATCGCCTGGCCGAGACCGGTTTCACCGCCGACAGAACGGTGCTGTGGGGCATTGCCCGCAGTGCGCTCGACGTCACGTGGGCGGTCATGGATTCGCGCCCGGCAACGGAGGCCGTTCGCGTTCTGCGAGCCTGGATGCGACTCAGCGGCGCCTGAGCGCGTACAGGGCGACCGCGCTGGCGGCGGCGACATTGAGCGAGTCGACTCCGTGCAGCATGGGGATCGTCACCACCGTGTCGGCGGCGGAGAGTGCGTCGGGGCTCAGACCGTCACCCTCGGTGCCAAGGATCAGCGCAACCCGTTCCGGTGCTGCGGCAGCGAAGTCGTCCAACTCGACTGCAGTATCGGATAGCGCGAGCGCCGCGATGTGGAAACCGGCGGCGTGGAGTTGCTCGGCGCCGAGCGGCCAGTCGGGCAGACGGGTCCACGGCACCTGGAGCACCGTGCCCATGCTCACTCGCACGCTGCGGCGGTACAGCGGATCTGCGCACCGCGGTGTCACCAGCACCGCATCGGCGCCCAGCCCCGCGACCGAGCGGAAGATCGCTCCCACGTTGGTGTGGTCGACGATGTCCTCGAGCACGACCACTCGCCGGGCATCCCGAAGCAGCTCACCGACTTCGGGAAGTGCGGGCCGATGCATCGACGCCAGAGCCCCACGGTGAAGGCTGAACCCGGTGAGGGATTCGAGGAGGTCGGGAGCGCCCACGAAGAGCGGGATGTCGAACGGTGCGAGGAGCGGTTCCAGGTCGGGCAGCCACTGCTCGAGCATCAGGGCGGAACGAGGAATGTGACCCGCGGCGAGGGCACGCGCGATGACCTTCGACGACTCAGCGATGTACAGGCCGCCGGCGGGTTCGCTGACACGGCGCAGCGCCACGTCGGTCAGATTGAGGTAGTCGCCGAGGCGCGGATCGCTGAGATCGGTGATCCGGAGCACATGCACACGCCAGAGTCTGCCAGCATTCGGAAACATAACCGAAAACTGCGTTGTCTAGTCTGGAGGCGAGGCAAGGGAGGAGGTACCGATGTCATCGGTTCAGTCCCTTCCTGCCGAACTGAGCTCGCCCGTGGTTGAGGCCGCAGTCGCTCAGGCCGTCGATGCCCTTCGAGGCCGTCGCATCGCCGTGCTCACTGGTGCGGGCGTGAGCACCGACTCGGGTATCCCTGACTATCGCGGTGAGGGCGCCCCGGTGCGCACTCCCATGACGTTCCAGCAGTTCTTGAGCAGCGCCGACTACCGCAAGCGCTACTGGGCGGGAAGCCACCTGGGGTGGAAGACCTTTGTCGCAGCCGGGCCCAATGCCGGCCACCGAGCAATCGCCCAGCTGGAGTCGGCGGGAATCGCCGGCGGCGTGATCACGCAGAACGTCGACGGGCTGCACCTCCAGGCCGGCTCACAGCGGGTGGTCGACCTGCACGGTTCCCTCGACCGGGTGCGCTGCCTCACCTGCGGGCAGTACTACGCACGCGACGCGGTCGCCGAACGCCTCGCCGCGGCGAACCCGTGGCTGGAGACCCCCGATGCTATCGAGCTCTCCCCCGACGGTGACGTGCAGATCGCGGACGTCGCAAGCTTCGTGACGCCCGAGTGCAGCGTGTGCGGGGGCATCCTCAAACCCGACGTGGTCTTCTTCGGTGAGTTCGTGCCACGGGAGAAGTTCGACGAGGCGAGCGCGCTGATGCACAGGGCCGACGCCCTGCTCGTCGCCGGGTCATCCCTGGTCGTCAATTCCGGCATCCGCTTGCTTGAGCAGGCGCGCCGCCGTCGCCTGCCCGTGGTGATCGTCAATCGCGGCCCGACGAAGGGCGACGCCCGCGCGGCGGTTAAGATCGATGCGGGAACGTCGGAGACCCTCGTGGCGCTCGCTGAGCGTCTTCGCACCTAGGCGGTCGGTTCCCCGAAGGGAAACACGTGCTGCTCTACCTCGTACGTCATGGCGAGACCGATTGGAACCGTGCTCGGCGCATTCAGGGCAGCACCGACATTCCGCTGAACGACACCGGCCGCGGTCAGGCGGCTGCCACCGGTCGATTGCTGGCACGGCGCGACTGGGATGCCATCTACTCGAGCCCGCTGTCCCGGGCGTTCGAGACGGCGAGCATCATCGCCGGCGAGGTGGGGCTCGGTGCCCCCGAGCGGGTGGGCGCACTCGTCGAGCGCCACTACGGCGAGGCCGAGGGTCTGGCCGATCCCGAGCTGGCCCGTCGTTTTCCCGGTGACACCCCTGTTCCCGGGCGGGAGTCCCGCGAGGAGGTTGCGGCGCGTGCCATGCCGGCGCTCCTGGAGCTTGCCGAGCGTCATCCCGATCAGGCGATCATCGTTGTCGGGCACGGCGGTTTCATCAGGGCGGTGCTCGGTGTCGTCGACCCGCACGGCACGCACGGAATGATCACGAACGGCTCCGTGCACAGCCTGCGCCACGACAACGGAACGTTCTCGCTCATCGCCTTCGACGATCCGATCGAAGCGGAGTCGCTGCAGTCCGCCACAGAGAACCTCGAAGAACAGAACGCCGTGGAGCAGCGCGACTCCGTCGGGAGCGTCGTGCGATGACGGATGCCCGTGCCGAACGCTACGCCGCCCGGGTCGCCGAACTGGGCCTCACCATCCACCCCCGCGAGATGGACGACTCCACCCACACGGCCGAGCAGGCCGCAGCGGCGCTCGGCTGCGGCGTCGAGGCGATCGTCAAGAGTCTGCTGTTCGTTGGCGCGTCCGGCCCCGTACTGGTGCTGGCATCGGGTCCGAATCGGGTCGACACGGCGTTGATCGCCGCAGTGCTCGGTGAGGCGGCGACGATGGCCGACGCGAAGACTGTGAAGACTGTGACGGGTTCATCGATCGGCGGGGTGCCTCCCGTGGGCCACCCCGAGCCGATCCGCACGATCATGGACGAGACCCTGCTCGCGCTGCCCGTGGTCTGGGCCGCCGCGGCGAGCCAGAACTCGGTGTTCGATATCGAGCCTCAGCGGCTGGCCGACGCGACGAACGCGACTATCGCCCGCGTGAGCTAGCTCGGCTCTCGGCGGCCGAGGTGAGCACGGCGAGCAACTGCTTGGCCGCATCCGGCCAGTTGTAGCGCTTCGCCCACGCGACGGATGCCGCCGACCGGCGCTTCCACTCCTCGGCATCCTCGAGCTGCCGCACCCCCGCCACGACGGACTCGATGCTGTCCGGGTCGAAGAACACGGCGGCCTCTCCCCCGATCTCACGGAAGATGGGGATGTCGCTGATCAGCACGGGCGTGCCGAGGGCCATGGCTTCGACGACGGGCAGGCCGAATCCCTCGTCGCGCGACGCGGTCACGAGCGCCGTGGCATCCTTCATCGCCGACTCGTACTGTTCGTCGCTGGCACCGTTGAAGAACTCCAGGGAGCCGGCCGGAGCCAGTGCCTCGAGCCTCGCCTGCTCGGCGGGTGCCACACGGCTCATCAGCTGCAGGCGGTAGCCCGGCAAGTGCTCCATCGAACGAACCAGAAGGTCGACATTCTTGTACGGCATGAACGAGCCCATGTACACGAGGGTGCGCTGCACCGCCGATGACCGCTTCGGCGCGACCTTGGGATGCTCGGTGCCGAGCAGCACGACGTGCATGGGATTGCGCGTCATGCGGTGCTTCACCATGAGCTCACGCGTCGTCTCGGAATCGACGAGGTGCGCGTCGGCACGGTTGAGCACCGCCCGCTGGAAACCCCACCAGAGGTGGTACACGCGCCACAGGAGGCGCAGGGCGGGGTTGAGATCGCGCGGCGGGGTGCGGTGCGTGTAGTAGATCAGGTCGTGCACGGTGGTGACCAGGGCGTAGTTGCGGCCGCCCGGGCCCATGGTCTGCATCGGGGTGAACACCACGTCGGGCGCGTGCGGGTTCACCAGCCGCGAGATCCAGGGCTCCCGCGCCGACGTCGGGTCGGTGCCCATGACCCACGGCAGGTCGGGAAGCATTGCCAGCTGGCGCTCGTCGGAGATGAGCATCGTCACGGGGTGGAGCTTCGACAGCTCCTCGACCAGACGGGCACCGTAGCGGCTGATGCCGTCGTGCCGGCCGAGTCGCGTGTATCGGCAGTCGAAGATGATCTTCATGGGCTGGTCCTTGGCGCTCACTGGGCTACCCGACCCGCGCCGAGGAAGTCCACAATCGCGCGCGCGGCCTCGGCCGGCTTCTCGTAGTGCACGAGGTGCCCGACGCCGGTGAGGATCGTGAGGCGGGCATCCGGGAACAGGGTCTCGAGACGGCGCTGGGCTGCGACGGTCGTGATCGGGTCATTGTCGGCGCCGATCAGCAGCGTGGGCTGGCTGATGCGTGCGGCGAACATGCTGACGTCTGAACTGATGGATGCCTCGAAGCCCTCCACAACGCTGTCACGGGTGGCGTAGCGGCTGAAGTAGGTGTGGTGCTGGTCATGGGTGAAGCGCCGCACGGCGGGATCCTTGCTCTGCGCCAGGAACACGCTCATGAACTGCACGATGACCCAGTTGCCGAGTAGCGCCGCACCGATCCGCGACGGAAGCGCGCGGCCGAGGCGATAGTAGAGCAGCGTCAGACGACTCATGAACCCGTTGGGGCCTTCCAGTGCCGGCGCGGCGATCGGGTTGATGAGGATGACGCGCGGCGTCGCGAGTCCGTCGGCCACGGCCGCGGCAACCACTATGGAGCCGAACGAGTGACCGAGGATCACGGCGGTGCCGGTGAGGTCGAGCGCGGCGACGAAGGCGTTCAGCCAGGCCGAGTAGCCGGCGATGTCGTGGGGGCGCCCCACGAGCGCGTCCGACTCCCCGAAGCCGGGAAGGTCGGGACTGATGATGCGCACATCGCGCAGGTGCGCGACGACCGGTTCGAGACCGTGATGCTCGCCCCGGTAGCCGTGCACGACGACGATGGTCGTGGGGGCGCCCTCGGGGCCGTAGTCCCAGTAGCGCGTGGTGCTGCCGAGCACTTCCACCGACCGCGCGCGCACCTCGGTCTCGGCGAGGAGTTCGGCATACGGGGAGGGCACGGTCACAACAGCCAATTCTAGGCAGCCGGAACTGTACAAGCGCTTGCACCCGGGTCCTAGACTCGTACGAGTTGTCGACCCGAGGAGCCCTGTGACCTTCACCGCCCCCATTCAGCTGCCCGGACTGGCACTGGACACCCAGTGGTACAAGCGTGCCGTCTTCTACGAGGTGATGGTGCGGTCGTTCTACGACAGCAACGCCGACGGCTCGGGTGACTTCGCGGGACTGATCTCCAAGCTGGACTACCTGCAGTGGCTCGGCATCGATGCACTGTGGATTCCGCCGTTCTACAACTCACCGCTGCGCGACGGCGGCTACGACGTCGCCGACTTCTCGTCAGTGCTGCCCGAGTTCGGCACCCTGGACGAGTTCAAGGAGCTCGTGACGAAGGCGCACGAGCGCAACATGCGCATCGTGATCGACTACCCGCTCAATCACACCTCAGACCAGCACGAGTGGTTCCAGCAGTCCCGACAGGATCCGGAGGGGCCCTACGGGGACTTCTACGTCTGGAGCGACACCGACGAGAAGTATCCGAACATCCGCATCATCTTCGTCGACACCGAGGACTCCAACTGGGCGTTCGACCCCGTGCGTCGGCAGTACTACTTCCACCGATTCTTCTCCCACCAGCCCGACCTCAACTTCGAGAACCCGGCCGTGCGCGAGGCGACCCTGAACGTCGTCAGGCACTGGATGGATCTCGGAGTCGACGGCATCCGTCTCGACGCGATCCCGTACCTCTTCGAGTCCGAGGAGGGCAACGGTGAGGGCGAGCCGAAGACCCACGAGTTCCTCAAGGAGATCCGGGCGATGGTGGACCGGGACTATCCGGGACGTGTGCTCATCGCCGAGGCCAACCAGTGGCCCAGCGAGGTGGTCGAGTTCTTCGGCACCGAGGAGGAGCCCGAGTGCCACATGGCCTTCGACTTCCCGGTGATGCCGCGCATCTTCTACTCGCTCCGCTCGCAGAACGCGTCAGAACTCGTACGGGTGCTCTCGGAGACCCACGACGTGCCGAGCGCAGCCGCGTGGGGTGTCTTCCTACGCAACCACGACGAGCTGACCCTGGAGATGGTGAGCGAGGAGTACCGGCAGGCGATGTACGGCTGGTACGCCTACGACCCACGGATGCGCTCCAACGTGGGCATCCGGCGTCGCCTTGCTCCCCTGCTCGACAATTCGCGGGCAGAACTCGAACTCGCCCACGCGCTGTTGTTCTCCCTCGAGGGCAGCCCGTTCCTCTACTACGGCGACGAGATCGGCATGGGAGACAACATCTGGCTCCCCGACCGGGACGCCAGCCGCACCCCCATGCAGTGGACTCCCGACCGAAACGCCGGCTTCTCGTCTGCCGACCCGGGCAAGCTCTACCTGCCCGTCGTGCAGTCTCTCGCCTACAACTACACGTCCATCAACGTGGAGGCGCAGCTCGCGCAGTCGCGCTCGCTGCTCAACTGGGTGCGCAACGTCATCCACGTGCGCAAGGGACACCCGACCTTCGGTCTCGGCACCCTGCGGGTGCTGGCGACCAACCATGAGTCGGTGCTCGCCTTCGTTCGGGAGTACCCGGGCTCGAGCACGCAGTTCGGCGACTCTGCCGAGACGGTGCTGTGCGTGTTCAGCTTCGCCCACAGCCCGGTCTCGGCGCGGATCGATCTGACCGGGTTCGAGGGTGCAACCGCCTTCGACCTGTTCGGTGGTGCCGAGTTCCCCGCCGTGGGAGCAGACGGAACACTGTCGCTGACTCTGGGCACGCAGGGCTTCTACTGGCTGCACCTCGGCGACGCGCCGCGAGCGTAGTCGCGCGGGTCTGTCGGCTGTGCCACCTACCCTGAGAGCATGACCAACTGGGGCCGGCTCGGGGTCTTCGACCTCGAAACGACGGGTGTCGATGTCGACACGAGTCGCATTGTTTCCGCGTGCATCGCCGTGATCGACGACGACGGCGAGGTCGTCGACCGCTGGGACTGGCTCGCCGACCCGGGCATCGAGATTCCCGAGGGCGCCTCGGCTGTGCACGGCATCACCACCGAGCGTGCCCGCGCACTGGGTCGTCCCGCAGTACAGGTGGTCGCCGAGATCGCCCAGACACTGCGCGTGCTGTTCTCGCTCGGGATGCCCGTGGTCGTCTACAACGCCCCCTACGACCTCACCCTGCTCGACCGAGAGTGCCGCCGCCACCAGCTCCGACCGCTGGAAGTCACCTCCCCCGTCATCGACCCGCTCGTGCTCGACAAGGCGATGGACCGCTACCGCAAGGGCAAGCGCACCCTGGAGGTCACCGCAGAGCGCTACGGGGTACCACTGGACGACGCACATGATGCCGGGTCCGACGCGATCGCCGCCGGCCGGGTCGCGCAGGCCCTCCTCCGGGCCTATCCCGAGGAACTGGGCGTCCCTACCGCCGACCTCCATGGCCGCCAGGAGGTCTGGTACGCCGAGCAGGCGGCGAGCTTCCAGGAGTACATCCGATCGGTGAAGGGCGACGGCGCGTACGTCGCAGACACCGCATGGCCGCTGCGACCCAGCGAGCACCCGCGATCCCTCATCGACACCCAGCCCATCCCCGCGCCGGAACCGCGACCGAGCCTGACCGTTCCGGTGGTCGACCTGTACGGCACGGGTACGCTCTCGCTTGAGGCGCTGTCGACGGCCCCGGCAGAGGCGTTTGCCGTTCCCTCGGCGCTCGCGACGTCCGCGCCGCCCTCGGCGTACGCATCCGCTCCTCCTCCGGCACAGCCGCGCAAGCCGACCGTGCTGAGGGTCGCCGCAGGAATCATCACCGACGAGACCGGCCGCACCCTTCTGGTGCGCAAGGTCGGCAGCTCCGCGTTCATGCAGGCCGGCGGCAAGATCGAGCCGGGCGAGAGCGCGCTGGATGCCCTGTCCCGCGAACTGCGTGAGGAGATCGGACTCGAACTCGACCCCGACCTGACCGAGTACCTCGGCAGCTTCCGCGCCGTCGCCGCGAACGAGCCGGACACGGTCATCCGCGCCGAGGTCTTCGCCCTGGTCACCACGGGCGACTTTGCCGCCTCCGGGGAGATCGAGGAGCTGGTATGGATCGAGGATCCGGTGTCCCACGGGCTCGAGCTGGCGGAACTCACCAGGGACACCATCCTGCCGCTGTGGGTGGAGCGCCGTTCGGCGCTGTTCTAGCCGAACCCGTCAACGACGAAGGGCGACCGGTTTCCCGATCGCCCTTCGCGGTGAAGCCGAGGTGAGGACCCTACTTCGAGGAGTCCTTCTTGGTGCCGAAACCGGCGTAGCGCGAGTTGAACTTCTCGACGCGGCCAGCGGAGTCCATGATGCGCTGCTTGCCCGTGTAGAACGGGTGCGACTCCGACGAGATCTCGACATCGATGACCGGGTAGGTCTCGCCGTCGAGCTCGATCGTCTTGTCGCTGGTCGCAGTCGACTTGGTGAGGAACGTGGCACCCGACGCGAGGTCGCGGAACACGATGGCGTTGTACGCGGGGTGGATGTCGGTCTTCATGGTGATTCCTTGGGATTGGCGTGAGGTGTGAAGCTGAGCTGTAAAGTCCGGGGCGACGCAGTCCGTTCGTGCACTGGGCCGACTGTCGATCTTATCAGATCGGGGCTACGGGGTCACGCTGCGCGGGCAGTGAACCGTCCGTTGTCGTTGGTGACGGCCAGGGGCAGCCCGAATGTCGCGCTGAGGTTCTCCGCGGTGATGACCTCGTTGATGGCACCCGCAGCCGTGATCGCGCCGTCGGCGAGCAGCAGGGCGTGGGTGAATCCGAGAGGGATCTCCTCGACGTGGTGCGTCACCATGATGATCGCGGGAGCCGATGCCGCGCTCGCGTACCCTCCGAGAAGCTGCAGCAGCTCCTCGCGTGCGCCGAGGTCGAGGCTTGCCGCGGGCTCGTCCAGCAGCAGGAGCTCCGGATCTGTCATCACCGATCGGGCGATCTGCACCCGCTTCTGCTCGCCATCGCTGAGGTCACCGAATCGGCGGCCCTCTAGCGCGCCGAGCTTCCACTCCCCCAGCACGCGCTGGGCGCGGCGCTCATCGATCTCGTCGTAACTCTCGTTCCATCGGCCGGTCACCGAGTAGGCGGCCGTGAGAACGACATTGAGCACGACCTCGTCCCGCGGCACGCGACGCGCCAGCGCGGTCGAGGCGAAACCGATGCGGGGGCGCAGCTCGAACACGTCGGTCTTGCCGAGCGTGTCGTCGAGCACCTGCACGCGTCCGCTGGTGGGGTGCATCTGCGCGGCCGCGAGCTGCAGCAGCGTCGTCTTGCCGGCGCCGTTCGGTCCGAGAATCACCCACCGCTGGGCGGCATCAACCGACCAGGTGACGTGATCGAGGATGGCGTTGCCATCACGGACAACTGAAACGTCGGAGAACTGCAGGACACTGGCCATGGTTCGTCCAGCCTAATTGAGTCCGCGGTAGATCTCCGTCGTGCGCTCGGCGATGGTCGTCCAGCTGAAGTCCCGTTCCGCCCTCAGTCGGCCGGCTTCGCCCATGCGCTTCGCCGCAGCGGGGTCGCTCACGACCTCAGTGAGAGCGGCGGCGAGGTCAGCGACGAAACGGTCGGGGTCGACCGGAGTTCCCGTTCCGTCCTGGAGCTGCTCGATCGGCACGAGCCGACCGGTGACCCCGTCATCGACCACCTCGGGTATTCCCCCCGTTGCCGTGCCGACGACCGGCGCTGAGCACGCCATGGCCTCCAGGTTGACGATGCCCAGCGGCTCGTAGACAGAGGGACAGACGAACGTCGTGGCCTGGGTCAGCACCGCCGACAGTTCGTGCTGGCTCAGAAGTGTGTCCAGCCACACGACACCGGAGCGTTCAGCCTGAAGTGCGGCCACTCCCGCCTGCACCTCGGCGAGGATCTCCGGGGTGTCGGGAGCCCCGGCGCACAGGACGAGTTGCACCTCGGGTGGCAGCATCGCCGCGGCACGAAGGAGGTAGGGCAGACCTTTCTGGCGGGTGATCCGGCCCACGAAGACGACGGAGGGGCGGTCGGGGTCGATGCCGAGGCCGCGCACGAGCTCGGGGTCATGCACCGACTGCCATCGGCTGAGGTCGATGCCGTTGTGCACGACGGAGACCTTGGCCTCGTCGAGGCTCGGATACGAGCGCAGGATGTCGCGGCGCATCCCCTCGCTCACCGCGATGATCGCCGCCGCGCCCTCGAACGCGGTCTTCTCGATCCAGCTCGAAACGCGGTATCCCCCACCGAGCTGCTCGGCCTTCCAGGGTCGCAACGGCTCAAGACTGTGGGCCGTCACCACGTGGGGAATCCCGTGGAGAAGGCCGGCCAGATGCCCGGCCGCGTTGGCGTACCAGGTGTGCGAGTGCACGAGGTCGGCCCCGGCCACGTCCTGCGCGATCTGGAGATCGACGCCGAGGGTGGCCAGAGACGGGTTGGCGCTCGTCAGCTCGGGGGGCACGAGATAGGAGTAGACATTGGCTTCGTCCCGAGGCATCCCGAAGCAGCGAACCACGACATCGAGCCGGTCACGAAGCGCCCGTACGAGCTCGGCGACGTGAACGCCAGCACCCCCGTAGACCTCGGGCGGATATTCACGACTGATCAGGTCAACGCGCATGCCATGACGTTACTGCACGGCCATCGTGCGCGCGGCCCGGTGTCTCTCGCCCCGGCACGCCATGTCGCCTACTGTTGGCTTATGGCACCACAGAAGGTCTTCGGAATCGTGCTCGCGGGCGGCGAGGGCAAGCGTCTCATGCCGCTGACGGCGGATCGGGCGAAGCCCGCTGTGCCCTTCGGTGGCGGCTATCGCCTGATCGATTTCGCCCTGAGCAATCTGATCAATTCGGGGCTGCGCCAGATCGTGGTGCTCACTCAGTACAAGTCCCACAGCCTTGACCGCCACGTGTCGCAGACTTGGCGGCTCTCCGGGCTGCTTGACGCGTATGTTGCCTCGGTGCCCGCCCAGCAGCGCCTGGGAAAGCGCTGGTTCAGCGGCTCCGCCGACGCCATCCTCCAGAGCCTCAACCTGGTGCGCGACGAGAAGCCCGACATCGTCGTGGTCGTCGGCGCCGACCACGTCTACCGCATGGACTTCAGCCAGATGGTGGATGCGCACATCGCGTCCGGCCTGGGACTGACTGTGGCCGCCATCCGGCAACCGATCGCCCTCGCCGACCAGTTCGGAGTCATCGAGGTGGAGGCGAAGGATCCGACCCGGATCGCCGCTTTCCACGAGAAGCCGCAGAAACCCGTCGGGCTTGCGGACTCCCCCGGCGAGGTGCTGGCATCCATGGGCAACTACGTCTTCGACGCCGAGGTGCTCATTGACGCGGTCATCCGTGACGGGGAGCGCAGCGACTCCAACCACGACATGGGCGGCGATATCGTTCCCGACTTCGTCTCGCGCGGTCTCGCAGGGGTCTACGACCTCAATCGCAATCAGGTGCCGGGATCGACGGACCGCGATCGCTTCTACTGGCGTGACGTGGGGACCATCGAGTCGTTCTACGACGCCCACCAGGACCTGATCTCGGCACTGCCGATCTTCAACCTCTACAACCGCGACTGGCCGATCTTCAGCCAGCAGCTCAACTCCCCGCCGGCGAAGTTCGTGCGCGATGCTCGGGGCTATCTCGGCACAATGATCGACTCGATCGTGTCGCTCGGTTCGCTGCTCTCCGGTGCGCACATCGAGCGGAGCGTTCTCGGGCCGTGGACGACCGTCGAGTCGGGCGCCATGGTCGTCGACTCGGTCGTGTTCGAGCGCGCTCGCATCATGCCGAACGCGGTCGTTCGCAAGGCTATTCTTGACAAGGATGTCGTGGTCGAGGCCGGCGCGACGGTGGGCGTCGATCACGACGCCGATCGCGCCCGCGGCTTCACAGTCACCGAGACCGGCATCACCGTTGTTGGCAAGGGCGTGCGCGTCACCCCGTAAGTACGTTCAGGGAAGGACCGCGTTGGCCCGCTTCCTGGTGCTGCTCGATGTCGATTCGACGCTCATCGAGAATGAGGTGATCGAGTTGCTCGCTGCCGAGGCGGGCTCCCTCGCCGAAGTCGAGTCGATCACGTTCCGTGCGATGAATGGCGAACTCGACTTCGAGGAGAGCCTTCGCGCTCGGGTTGCGACCCTGAAGGGTCTCCCCGTGTCGGTGTTCGAGACTGTGGCCCGGCACGTAACGGTAACGGCCGGTGTCGACGAGCTGATCGCGACCGTTCGCGCGGCCTCGGGGCGCATCGCCGTGGTGTCCGGCGGCTTCCACGAGGTACTCGATCCGTTCGCGGAGCGGCTGGGTCTCGACTACTGGCGCGCGAATCGTCTCGAGGTCGCCGACGGTCTGCTTACGGGCGGCTTGACCGGCCCGATCATCGACGCGCAGGCGAAGGCTGACACGCTGCGCGAGTGGGCGGCAGACTCCGAGGTGCCGCTCTCGCGCACCGTCGCGGTCGGAGACGGCGCCAACGATCTGCCCATGATGGCCATCGCGGGCCTTGCCGTCGGCTTCGACGCGAAGGCGCCCGTGCGCGACCTCGCGGGCGTGCTCATCGACGCGCGCGACCTCTCCCAGGTGCTGCCGCTGATGGGCCTGCGGGGCTGATCGGTCGGGTCAGTGCCCCATCCCGAGGCCGCCGTCGACGGGAATGACCGCACCGGAGATGTACCCGGCATCGTCGCTCGCGAGCCAGGAGATCACCTTGGCGACCTCCTCCGGGCTCGCGAACCGACCCGCCGGGATCTGCTTGAGGTAGGCCTCCTGCTGCTCGGGCGCGAGTTCGGCCGTCATGTCGGTCTCGATGAATCCGGGAGCGACGACATTCGCGGTGATGCCGCGGCTTCCGAGTTCCCGCGTGAGCGAGCGCGCGATCCCGATCAGCCCGCTCTTCGACGCGGAGTAGTTGATCTGGCCGGCCGAACCGAGCAGGCCGACAACGCTGGAGACCAGGATGACGCGGCCGAACCGGGCCTTCAGCATCCCCTTCGACGCCCGCTTGACGACGCGGAACGCCCCGCTGAGGTTGGTGTCGATGACGTCGGTGAAATCCTCGTCCGACATGCGCAGCAGCAGGGTGTCGCGGGTGATGCCCGCGTTGGCGACCACGACCTCGATCGGCCCCAGTGCTGCCTCCACCTCGGAGAACGCGCGATCGATGCTCTCGGCGTCGGTCACGTCGGCGATGACTGTGAGGCTGCCCGCTGGGCCCTCGCCGGAGCGCGCGGTGACCGCGACCCGGTGACCCTGGGCCACGAACTCCTCGGCGATTGCACGCCCGATTCCTCGATTGCCACCGGTGATCAGTACGGTCCTGGGGGTTGTCATGCGCACCAGCCTATAGTCAGGCTCAGGCGACGTAGGCTGGAGGGTGAGGAGCCGAATTCAACCCTCTACAGCCAGGTGAGCCATGAAGCAGCCGCAGTCCATTACCACTCTCGCCGAGTCGCCCGACGATGATCGTCGTCGCCGGATGATCCGCTACCTGATCGCCATGACCATCCGAGTGATCTGCATCATCCTGTGCCTGTTCGTGCAGGGCTGGTGGCTCCTCCTGCCCGTTGCGGGCGCCGTGATCCTGCCGTACATCGCCGTCGTTCTCGCGAACGTCGGTTCGGGCGGCGAGGCGGGATCTGTGCTCCGGCCCGGCGCGCTCGTGCCGGTGGCGAAGAACGGCCAGGGAGCTGGCGAGTGACGGAACGGTGTTCGCGTGCGGGCTGCACCAGCGAGGCCCTCTGGGCGGTCAACTGGCGCAATCCGCGCATCCATGGAGCCGATCGGGTCAAGGTCTGGCTCGCGTGCGACGAGCACGTCGAATTCCTGCGCGACTATCTCGCGACCCGTGACTTCCCGGTTGTTGTGACGGATGCCGCGGCGCCCCTCGAGCGCCTCCCCGAGGTCACCGCGTGACCGGCTGGGGCTTTGCGCTGTCACGCCGGTGGCTGGGATACCTCGCACTGGTGGTGGTCTTCGCCATCGCGTGCACACTCCTGTCGCTCTGGCAGATCGCGCGCCGCGACGAGGCTCGCGCCGACATCACCCGCGTCGACACGAACTGGGAGGCCGAGCCGCGCCCGATTACCGAGTTGCTGCCCGAACTCGACGCCTTCGACCCCGACCTGAAATGGAGCCCGGTTTCGCTCACTGGCCGCTATCTGGTCGACGAGCAGCTGCTCGCGCGCGGTCGGCCGCTCGACGGCAACCCGGGTTTCGAGGTGCTCGTGCCGTTCCAGCTCGATGACGGAACCGTCTTCATCGTCGACCGCGGCTGGATTCCCGCCGGCAACGAGCAGGACACTCCGGACTCCGTTCCGGCGGCACCGCAGGGTGTCATCACTGTGGTTGCGCGTCTCAAGGCGAGTGAACCCGAACTGGCCGGGCGCTCGGCACCCGCGGGTCAGGTTGCGACGATCAATCTGCCCACGATCGCCGACCTCGTCGGCAAACCCACCTACACGGGTGCCTACGGAATTCTCGACTCGGAGGACCCGGCGCCGGCGACGCGGCCGGCCGCGGTCGTCAAGCCCGCGCCCGACGAGGGGCCGCACCTCTCCTACGCCTTCCAGTGGGTGCTGTTCGCCGTCATGGCATTCATCGCTCTCGGCTGGGCGATCCGTCAGGAGTACCGCATCCGCAACGCAGATGACCCGGCCGAGCGGGAGCGGGCGGCCGAGCGCGAGCGCAAGAGGGCAGCGAAGCCCCGAACCGACGCCGAAGTCGAGGACGAGCTGCTCGACGCCAACCGCTGATCGAGCCCGTCGCGCTGATTGAGCGCCCCCGGTGATCGAGCGTGTCGAGATCTACGCCAGGCTGATCAGGTCCGCGTAGTCCTTGTTCCAGTGGTCCTCGACGCCGTCGGGCAGGATCAGTACTCGCTCGGGGTTGAGCGCTTCCACGGCCCCCTCGTCGTGGCTCACGAGCACCACGGCGCCGGTGTAGCTCGCCAGCGCACCGAGGATCTCCTCGCGGCTGGCCGGGTCGAGGTTGTTGGTGGGCTCGTCGAGCAGCAGCACGTTGGCGCCGCTCACGACGATCATGGCAAGAGCCAGACGGGTCTTCTCGCCGCCGCTCAGCACGCCCGCGGGCTTGACCGCGTCATCCCCGGTGAACAGGAATGAGCCGAGCACCCGACGCGCCTCGGTCTCAGTGAGGTTAGGCGACGACGACACCATGTTCTCGAGCACCGAGCGCTTGACGTCGATGGTCTCGTGCTCCTGGGCGTAGTAACCGATGCGCAGGCCGTGCCCCGGCTCGATCTGGCCGGTGTCGGGCTTGTCGACGCCGGCGAGCATCCGCAGCAGCGTGGTCTTGCCTGCACCGTTGAGCCCGAGCACGACGACCTTGGAGCCGCGATCGATCGCGAGATCGACGGCGGTGAAGATCTCCAGTGATCCATAGCTCTTCGAGAGGTTGTGAGCCTGCAGTGGCGTGCGACCGCAGGCCGCCGGCTCGGGGAAGCGCAGCTTGGCCACGCGATCGACGCTGCGCACCTCCTCGAGTCCGGAGAGCATCTTCTCGGCGCGCGCCACCATCTGGTGCGCAGCAGCGGCCTTGCTGGCCTTGGCGCCGAAGCGTGCCGCCTGCAGTTGCAGCTGGGTGGCCTTCTTCTCGACGTTGACGCGTTCCTTCTTGCGGCGTTCCTCGTCGGCTTCCCGCTGGCGCAGGTAGTGCTTCCAGCCCATGTTGTAGATGTCGATCTGCTGCCGATTCGCGTCGAGGTAGAAGACCTTGTTGACGGTCTCCCCCACCAGCTCGACATCATGGCTGATCACGATGAATCCACCGGAATAGTTCTTGAGGAACTCGCGCAACCACACGACCGAGTCCGCGTCGAGGTGGTTGGTCGGCTCGTCGAGGATCATCACCTCTGCGTCGGAGAACAGGATGCGGGCCAGCTCGATGCGCCGCCGCTGACCGCCCGACAGCGTCTTCAGCGGTTGATCGAGGATGCGATCCGGCAGGCTCAGGTTGCTGGCGATGGATGCCGCCTCGGCCTCAGCCGCGTACCCACCGAGGGCGTCGAACCGATCTGTCAGCGAGCCGTAGCGCTTCATGGCCGCCGCACTGACGGCGGGGTCGTCGCTGCCCATCTCGGCGGTTGCCTTCGACATGCCCAGAACGAGGTCACCCAGGCCCCGGGCATTCAGGATGCGTGTGCGAGCGAGCTCGTCGGGATCGCCCGACCGCGGGTCCTGCGGCAGGTACCCGATTGCGCCGCCACGCTCGATCTTGCCGTCGGTGGGCGGCAGCTCGCCGGCGAGCACCTTGGTGAGCGTGGTCTTGCCTGCGCCGTTGCGACCCACGAGCCCGATCTTGTCGCCGCGGTCGACGCGGAACGACACGCCCTCCATGAGGAGGCGTGCACCGACACGCAGCTCGAGCTCGTGCACAGAAAGCACAGAAAATGTCCAGTTCTTAGGGCGCGGGAATACAACGCAGATAAGGGGGGTCAGCCAGATAGTCTACTTTGTGCGCCGTGGCAGACTGCCCCGCATCCCCTTCACACGAGGAGCCCCATGAGCAGCATCACTCTGGCCGTCGGTCGCCCGACTCTCGCCGACCGCATCTTCACCCGCACCCTTGCCCTCGACATCGTGCTTGTTGTCGCCGGTGCGGCGCTGACCGCCGTCGCCGCTCAGGTGGCTGTGCCGCTCTGGCCGGTGCCGATCACCGGTCAGACCCTCGCGGTGCTGCTCGTCGGCGTCACGCTCGGGGCGACCCGGGGTGCCATCTCCCTCGCCCTCTACTCCGTGCTCGGCATCGTCGGGCTCCCCGTGTTCAGCGAGCACTCCTCCGGCTGGGGCGTCATCGCCGGACCGACCGGTGGCTACATCATCGGCTTCATCTTCGCCGCCGCCCTGACCGGATGGCTCGCCCAGCTCGAGTGGGACCGCAAGATCCTGCGCGCGTTCCTCGCCTTCCTCGCGGGATCGGTCGTGCCGTTCGCCTTCGGCCTGCCGTGGCTCGCAGCAGCGCTCGGATCCCTCGGCTACCCGAATGACCTCAACTCGGTGCTGCAGGCCGGTCTCTACCCGTTCATCCTCGGCGGCGTGATCAAGGCAGCCCTGGGCGCCGGCATCATCACCCTGGCCTGGTACGCGGTGGGGGTCTCCGACAAGCGCAAGGCCGCCAAGTCCGACACCGCCGAGTAGCTCTCGCAGAACAAGAATGGCCCGGACGCGAGTCCGGGCCATTCCGCGTTAGAAGCGACGGTCAGATCGAGAAGCCGAGCGCCCGCATCATCTCGCGGCCGTCATCGGTGATCTTCTCAGGACCCCACGGCGGCATCCACACCCAGTTGATGCGGAAGGCCTCCACGATTCCGTCGAGCGACTGTGCCGTCTGCTCCTCGAGCACGTCGGTCAGCGGGCATCCCGCGCTGGTCAGGGTCATGCTGATGATGAGCGCGTTGTTCTCGTCATCCCAGCTCAGGTCGTAGATCAGACCGAGGTCGACGATATTGACGCCGAGCTCGGGGTCGACGACATCCTTGAGCGCCTCCTCGACCTGGTCGAAGAGTGCCGGTGCGAGTGCGGTGGCCATGCTTCTACGCTACTTCCGAGGGCGCGAGAAAGCGATCGTACCCCTCGTTCTCGAG